>ERZ1108166.5-NODE-5-length-303833-cov-8.719858_pt1 | contig 303833 bp, 258 predicted proteins | sample MGYA00403702_ERZ1108166 | MGnify/ENA primary metagenome ERZ1108166 (study PRJEB35170, sample SAMEA104062401) | human gut metagenome | biome: human gut; feature: human-associated habitat; material: faeces | place: Denmark | collected 2012-05-01 ...
GGCGGCGCTGTAAAGCGTCCGCCGCTTTCGTTATATAAAAAAGGAGCCGTTTTTACGGCTCCTTTTTTATTTATCGTTTACTTTTTCCTGTTGTCGGTAAGCGTGCGGCGTCATGTTTTCCACGTTTTTAAACGTTTTGATAAAAGAATTGATTTCCACATATCCTGCGCGTAAGGCAATTTCGCCGATGGGAAGTTCGGTCGTCCTTAACAGTTCTTTGGAAAAATCAATGCGCTTTTGAATGATATATTTCAAAGGCGAAACGCCACTATATTCCTTGAAAAGGTGCGTCAGATAAAAGCGGCTGATATACAGACTGCTGCAAATGTCGTCTATACTTCTGATATCGGCGTAATTTTCGTCGATAAATTTTTTCGCCTGCATATACGATTCGTTGGTCTTGAAATAGTTCTTATCTCCGTAGGCGAGAATGCGGAGTATATGGCTCAGAATCGCTTTGACAAGGCTGTCGGAAATGTCGTCGTAATAATAGAGTTTTCGTTCGGCTTCCGAAACCAATTGCGAAAAATAAAATTCCAGCACGGGCGCCGTATTTCCCGTATGTATGACAGGGGACGCGCTTTTTTCCAAAAGATAATTTTCGGGAAGGTTTTCCAACTTTATCTTATGTACGCCGAAAAAATAAAAGGACAAATCGTTTCCCGATTCATAATGAACTACATGCGGGTTGTAAACGAGAATATCGCCGGCATTGATCTCTAAATTACTCCCTTGGAAGTGCACGGTACCGTTCCCCGAACGGACGTAGAGTATTTCGCAAAATTCATGCTCATGAGGCTGTTCGTTCCAGTTTACCGTCCGTTTCAACTCGCCCGCATATAAAATTTTCGGCCGCAATATCTGCGCGCTGCTCTTGTTGAACATTAGGTGTTTTCTGATTTCGCTGTTCTTACGATGGATCATGTTACTCATGGAAATATTATATCATATCCTTTTGTTAAAATCTATACTTTTATGAAAAAATCATACTTTTTTGCTCTTATTTTTCAGCAAAAACGAGTGTTGAAAAGCGGTATTTTTTATGATACTATTAAATCAGTAATACAAGGGGTGGAAACAGAGATGGAACAGGAATTTCTTCTTGAAATGAACGGTATCGACAAGCGTTTCCTCGGCGTTCACGCTCTCAAAGGCGTCAATCTCAATCTGAAAAGAGGAGAGGTATTGGCGCTTGTCGGCGAGAACGGCGCGGGAAAGTCCACGTTGATGAAAGTCCTGACCGGGATTCATCAGCCGGACGGCGGCTCGATGACGTTCGAAGGGAAACCCTATTCGGTTCGCAATATCCGCGAATCGCTGGAACTGGGTATCGGGATGATTCATCAGGAACTGAATATGATGAACCACCTGACGGTAGCGCAAAATATTTTTATCGGTCGGGAAAGCATGGTTGCAGATTTCTGGATCAACGACGGCGCCATGATCAAAAAGGCGCGCGAACTTTTCGACTATATCGGTATCAATATCGATCCTACTGTAAAACTCGGTTCCCTGACGGTAGGGAAACAGCAGATGGTGGAAATTGCAAAAGCAGTATCGCATAATACGAAATTGTTGATATTGGACGAGCCTACGGCGGCGCTTACGCAGTCGGAAATTGAGGAATTGTTCAAGATCATGGGCGATCTGAAAGCCAAAGGGATCGGAATGATCTATATTTCTCACCGCATGGACGAGATCAAGCGTATATCCGACAGGGTCACCGTCATGCGTGACGGCGAATATGTGGGCACGGAAGATACGGATAAACTCACAAAAGATCAGATCATCCAAATGATGATCGGGCGCGTAGTCTACGAGGATCCCAAACAAAAGAGCAACGTTGCGGACGATGCCGAGGTGGTGCTGGAAGTCAAAAATCTTTGCAGCGGCAATACCATTAAAAACGTAAGTTTTAAACTGAGAAAAGGTGAGATCCTCGGCTTTTCGGGCTTAATGGGAGCGGGAAGGACGGAAGTCGCCCGTGCGGTTTTTGGGGCGGATCCTTTCGACGCCGGCGAGATTTTTATAAAGGGACAGCGCGTACATATCAAGACGCCCGCCGATGCAGTCAGGCACGGAATCGGTTATCTTTCCGAAGACAGGAAGCGCTACGGTCTGATGCTCATTAAATCGGTTGCGGAAAACACGGCGCTCGCATCCCTGGACCGCTATATCAAATACGGATTTATCAGCGACAGAAAAATGAAGAATGAGGCGCGTGACATGAACGCGAAACTGCGCACGAAAACGCCGTCGATGGATCAACTGTTGAAAAATCTTTCAGGCGGCAATCAGCAAAAAGTCATCATTGCCCGCTGGCTGATCAAAAACAGCGATATTTTGATTTTCGACGAACCGACACGCGGAATCGATGTAGGCGCGAAAAGCGAGATTTACGCTTTGATGTCCGAACTTGCGGCGCAGGGGAAATCGATCATTATGATTTCTTCGGAACTGGTAGAAATTTTGCGTATGTCCGATCGGGTACTCGTCATGTGCGAAGGCAGAAAAACGGGCGAACTCGATATTTCGGAAGCCAATCAGGAAAACATCATGCAATTATCGACAATGAGGGAGGAAGTAAGTTATGGCAAAGAAATCAGTTAGTGAATACACGGTCGCCTTGAACCTGCGAGGAAGAACCCGCCAGTTCGGGGTAAAATCCGTCAATAATTTGAAATCCAGCGGCAAACAAAGTTTTATGATCATTTTGGTCACGTTGGTGCTCTTTGCTCTTTTTACGGTTATCAATAGTAGTTATGCAAGCACCGATAATTTGCTTGCGATGGTCAAGTCTTTGGTTCCTTACGCGATTTTAGGTTTAGGCGTAACTTTCGTGATTGCCACAGGCGGTATCGATTTGTCCATCGGCACGGTTTTGATTGCCTCGTCGGTGATGGCGGGTACGATCTGCCGCACTACGACTTCCGTCACGGCGGCATTGGCGGTAACCATACCGTTAATGGTAATCTTCGGTCTGCTATTCGGTATCTTGAACGGATTTCTGGTAGCTAAATTGAAATTGCCTCCGTTCATTGCAACGCTTGGTACGATGATGTTATCCCGTGGCGTTTCGGCAGTTTTAGCAAATATCGTCAACAAAACTTCATCCGCAATCAAATATCCGTCTACAGGTTGGTTCCAAAGTGTTTTTACAAACTTAAACGGTTTTCCTATCGGTATTATCTGGCTTTTAGCGCTAACCTTGGTGTGTATGTATCTAATGTATAAATGCAAGGTCGGAAGATATATTCTTGCAATCGGTAGTAATGAGGAAGCGGCGCGGCTTTCGGGTATTAACGTAGATTTTTATAAAATGATCGCTTATGCGATTGCGGGCTTATTTGCCGGTATAGCGGCGCTTTTTTACACGGCGGCAAATCCGTCATTGTCGCTCGCTAGCGGCAACGGTATGGAACTAGATGCGATTGCAGGCGTCTATATCGGCGGAACGAGTACGACCGGAGGCATCGCTTCCATCGTCGGAACGATCTTCGGCGCGATGATCTTGGTCGTCATTCGTCAAGGTTTAAATTTCACGTTGGCAGTATTCAACAGCGGTGTCAGTTCTACGTTCATCACCTATGCGGTGACCGGTATCATCGTCGTGTTTGCCGTGTTGATGGATATCTTCAAAAATAAAGCGGCGAATAAGGTCAAGATCAATGAATCTGCGTCAAAATGCAAATCGAGGTTCCGCGAAGTTGTGGAAGAACTTCGCGTGAAACAAGATTACATCTTATCCGATAAACGGCTATCTCCGGAAGATAAAAAATCAAAATGTGCAGCGATCGATGTGCAGATCGCCGAATTGAAAGAAGTTTTCGTAGAGGAGTATGCAAAGTGCAAGGTAGCGGATCAGGAAAATTCTCAGCGTTTGAAAGAGAGCCGAATGAAAGCAAAGGAGGCTGCGAAAGCGGAAAAATTGAACAAAATTAAATAATAACGCGAAAGCGATATTAAAAAAATCCTTAAGGAGGAAAACATGAAGAAATTTTTCAAAAGGGTGTTGTGCGCTGTCTTCGCTATGGCATTGGTCGGCGCGCTGGTTGTAGGAATGGTTGGCTGCGGCGAAGCAAAGCAAACCATCGCTGTCGTTGCGAAAGGCGAAACGCACGCTTTCTGGCAGAGCGTAAAGAACGGTGCGCAAGCCGCAGGCGAAAAATACGGTTATGCGATCACATTCCGCGGGCCTACGGCAGAGTCGGAAGAGCATGTAAACACTCAGCGTGAAATGGTCACGCAAGCGCTCAATAACAAGAATACCAAAGCTTTGGTATTGGCGACGATCGGGCTGGGATTCAAAGACGAATTGGTATCGGCTTTCGATAAAGGAATCCCCGTTGTTGAATTCGACAGCGGTCTGTACAGCAACGGAGCAGATATTACAAAGGATAAAGATCCCACAGTTTCGTCGGTTGCCTCCGATAACTATGCTGCGGCTGGCGTAGCGGCAGAAAATTTATACAAGACAATCAAACCGGAAATTGAAAAAGCCACCGCTTCCGATAAGTATTATGTTTGGATAATTCAGCACGATAGTTCGGCGACTGGCGTAGACAGAGCAAAAGGTTTCGAAGACAAGATTAAAGAATTGGTCGAAAAAGATAACTTATCTGATCGTTTCCAGACAAAAATTGACGTAAAAGCAAACAATACAGGCGAGTATAAAGGCTCTTTACAAGCAGCACAGACCGAAGGCGCCGATGCGATATTTATGTGCAATGAAGGCGTTGTGAACGAGTGCTATCCCGAAGTTGCCGACAACGTTGCAAAATACAAAGATATGGTTTTCTGCGGATTCGATGCGGGTACCAACCAAATAGAATGGATCAAAGGAAAAGTTGCAGGTGCGGCTAAATTGGTCGGCTCCGTGGCGCAGGATTCATACCAGATCGGTTATCAAGCAGTTGAACAGGCTGTGTTCGCAGTCGAAAAGAAAAATGTTACAAAAGAAGTCGGTATCCCCGGAACTTGGTATGATTCGACGAATATTGATGAAATGATTGCGAAAAACATCGTGTACGAAGGTTAAAGTTTAAAATAAATTTTCTTTAATCTCCAATTAAAGATTTAATAAGCGGGGTTTTCCCCCGGAAAACCCCGCTTATATAAAATCTAACAGAATCAAGAGGGAATGAATATGTTGAAAGGCGTTCCGAAAATTTTATCGCCGGAGTTGTTGAAAATTTTGTCAGAGATGGGACACGGCGACGAAATCGTCATTGCAGATGGGAATTTTCCTTCCGAAAACTACGGAAACAGAGTTGTGAGAGCAGACGGGCATGGCGGGGCGGAGGTCCTCGATGCCGTTTTGAGCATGATCCCGCTCGACACTTATGCGGATTGCAATTTCATGCTCATGCAGGTCGTGCCGGGAGATAGGGTAAAACCGACGATCTGGGAAGATTATAAACAGATCGCGAACGAAAAAGACGGTCACGTAAAATTGGGCAGTTTAGAGCGGTTCGCGTTTTATGAAAGGGCAAAACAAGCGTATGCCGTCATCGCGACGGGCGAAAGCGCTATTTATGCAAATATAATTTTAAAAAAAGGAGTGATTCAGTAATATGAAACCGAAGATCGGAATTCGGCCGACCATTGACGGAAGATGGTTCGGTATCCGCGAAAGTCTGGAAGAACAGACCATGAATATGGCAAAAAACGCAAAGAAACTGATAGAAGAAAACGTCTTTTATTCGGACGGAACGCCCGCGCAGGTCGTCATCAGCGAATGCACGATCGGCGGAGGCGCCGAGGCTGCGCGCTGCGCCGATCAGTTTTCCAAAGAAAACGTGACCGCGACTCTGACGGTGACGCCTTGCTGGTGCTACGGCAGCGAAACAATGGATTTGGACCCGCTTACGACGAAAGCGGTTTGGGGATTCAACGGCACGGAGCGCCCCGGCGCCGTATATTTAGCGGCGGTCATGGCCGCGCATGCGCAGAGGGGACTTCCCGCATTCGCGATCTACGGACAGGACGTACAGGACGCCGACATGACGGGCATTACGCCCGACGTGGAGGAGAAGATCATCCGCTTTGCCCGCTGCGCGCTCGCCGTCGGACAGATGCGCAATAAGGCGTACGTGAATATCGGTTCCATCGCCATGGGGATCGGCGGCAGTTTCTGCGATGCGAACGCATTGCAAAAATATTTCGGGATCCGCGCCGAGTGGGTGGATATGAGCGAGATCCTGCGCCGCATGGATCTGGGGATCTACGATAAAAAAGAATACGAAAAAGAACTGAAATGGATCAAAGCAAACTGCAAAGAGGGTAAGGATTGGAACGGCGAGGCATTCGGTTTCAAAGACTTTACCAAAGAAGAGCGCGAGGCGCAGTGGGAATTTGTCGCGAAAATGACGCTCATCGTCAAAGACATCATGCTTGGCAATCCCAAATTGGACGAGATCGGCTGGCATGAAGAGGCGCTCGGCAGAAACGCGATCCTGGGCGGTTTCCAGGGGCAGCGGATGTGGACGGATTATAAGCCCAACGGCGACTTTACCGAGGCGATTTTGAACAGCACGTTCGACTGGAACGGAAAGCGCGAACCGATCACGCTGGCGACGGAAAACGACGGCTGCAACGGTCTTGCGATGCTCTTCGGGAAATTATTGACGGGCCGCACCTCGATCTTTGCGGACGTGAGGACGTTTTGGAGCCCCGCCGCCGTCGAGCGCGTTACGGGTTGGAAACCCGAGGGACTTGCGGAAAACGGGTTTATGCACCTTATCAACAGCGGCGCAGCCGCCCTTGACGGCACGGGCGCAAGTAAAGATGAAAACGGAAATTCCGTCATGAAAGAGTGGTGGAACGTGACAGAGAAAGATATCGACGCGATGCTCGCGGCAACCGAGTTTTCCAGTGCGAACCGCGGTTACTTCCGCGGAGGCGGCTATTCTTCTTCCTTCTCGACGCAGGGGGAAATGCCCGTCACGATGGTACGAATCAATCTTGTGGACGGTATCGGCTACGTGATGCAACTCGCGGAAGGCTGGACGGTGGAACTTCCCGAACATGTCAATCATAAACTCTTGTACCGTACGGACAGAACGTGGCCTTCTACCTGGTTCGTGCCTCGTCTTAACGATACGAACGCTTTTTCCAGCGTCTACAACGTCATGGCGAACTGGGGCGCAAATCACGGCGCGTTCGTCTACGGTCATGTGGGGAAAGACCTGATCACGCTCGCCAGTATGCTGCGCATCCCCGTATCTCTTCATAACGTAGCGGAAAAGGACATCTACCGTCCGCACGCTTGGAGCGCGTTCGGTACCAAAGATGCGGAAGGGGCGGATTTCAGAGCCTGCGCTCACTATAGGGAACTGTATAAGTAACCCATTTCTAACACCCTTGGGAAAGGCGCGGTTTCAGCCGCGCCTTTTCGCTTTTTCGGCACAAACGGAAACAGAAGGCGCATAGATATGTAAAGAGGAAATTCTACAAAGGAGAAACGTTTTGGAGTGGTTTTCATCTTTACAACCCTGGCTGCAATCGCTGCTGGCAACGATCTTTACATACGGCATGACGGCGGCAGGCGCCGCGCTCGTATTCTTTTCTAAAAAATTCAATCAAAGAGTTTTAACGGTTATGATGGGACTTGCGGGCGGCATTATGATCGCCGCAAGTTTTTTTTCTCTTCTGATGCCTGCGATAGAAAATTGTGAAAGCACGGGACGCAGTCCCGCGCCCATACTGACCATCGGTTTTTTGGCGGGCGGCGCTTTCATCGTGGTATCGGATATCGTAATGAATCGTATGAACACTTTTAAAAACGCGCGGAGCAAGAGCGGCTTTCTATTGACCGCCGCCGTGACTCTGCATAATATTCCCGAAGGGCTCGCCGTGGGCGTGGCGTTCGGCTCGGTCGTCGCGGGCACGCAGTCCTCGCTGATTGCGGCAGTCATGCTCGCTGTCGGCATCGGAATTCAAAATTTCCCCGAAGGGCTGTGCATTTCGCTGCCGCTGAGAAATCAGGGCATGTCGATCGGAAAAGCCTTTTTTATCGGTCAGATGTCGGGCGCGGTCGAGATCGTGGCGGGCATTATCGGCGTATTTGCGGTAGCCGCCGTTTCCGCGCTGCTGCCCTGGGCGCTTGCTTTTTCCGCGGGGGCAATGATCGCCGTCGTCTGTTCCGAACTGATTCCCGCAAGTTTTGCCGAATCGAAATCTTCGGCTTCCATCGGCGTGATGCTCGGTTTTGCGCTCATGATGTTTTTGGACGTGTTTTTGGGCTGAGGGTATAAAATTTCTGCGGAAATGCAATACTTGTGTATGATATGGAACAGAAAAAAAAGACCGTCAAAGCAGAACAGACCGAAACTTCCTTTCGGGAAGCGTTAAAGGAAAAGTTTCCCGAATCCGAAAGCGAACGAAAACTCGCCGTTATCGTGGGTGCCTCGTCGGGTATAGGATACGAAACGGCAATCAAACTCATCGGCAGAAATTACCGTATCGTCAATATTTCCCGCACGACGTGCCGCCTCGAACAGGTCGCGAATTACCTTGCGGACGTATCCGAGGCCGACGATATGGAAAAGGGGATACTGGAGATCGGCGCTGCGATGAAAAATATCGACGCGCTCGTATACTGCGCGGGATTTTCGATGGCTGCGCCCATTGAAAAGGCTGAATCGGAAGACGTCCGTTATCTCTTCGAAGTCAACTTTTTCGGGGCGCTGCGCGCGATACAGGCGGCCGTTCCCTTTATGAAAGAAAACGGCGGCAGGATCGTTCTCGTAAGTTCGATGGGGGGCATCCTTCCCATTGCGTTTGACTGTTTTTACAGTTGTTCCAAGGCGGCTTTGAATATGCTCGCCAAGAGCGCGAATTCCGAGTTGGGAGAATTCAATATCCGTGCGACGGCGGTCCTTCCCGGCGGCACGGCGACGACTTTTACCTTTAAGAGAAAAGTGTATGGCGCCGCCGCCTGCGGGGAATACGCATCGAGGGTGGAGCAGGCGGCGTCTTCTCTTGCGGATATGGAACAGGACGGCATGAGTGCGGGAGAGGTCGCAAAGGTGATCGTCGGTTGTCTGGAAAACAAGAACCCGCCCGTCGTCGTGCACTGCGGAGCGATGAATAAAATGTATGCGGCCGCAGAGAGAATCTTACCGAATAAAGCGACGCTTTATCTCAATGATCGCAAATATTTTTCCTGATACGAAGTACTTTGCGTGACATAAATGAAAAGAACAGGGCTTTTGGCAAGCCCTGTTCTCTTTTTTGTCATACGATCAGGTTGACCAGCCTGTCGGGCACGATAATCACTTTTTTGACGACTTTGCCTTCTAAAAGGGGGCGTATCGCGTCGCTCTGCATCACCGCGTGCTGAATATCTTCTTTGCTCATATCTTTCGAGAGCATCATTTTGGTCTTCATTTTGCTGTTGATCTGAATGGCGTATTCCGTTTCGTCCCTGACGAGCGCGCTTTCGTCGCATACGGGGAATGCCTGGTCGAATACTGAATATCTGAAGCCGCACTGTTCCCAAAGTTCTTCGGCAAAATGCGGGGCGAAAGGAGCGAGCAAAAGCAACAGATCTTTGGAAGTTTCTTTGAGCAGGGGCACGTTTTTGACTTGATTGTTGTCGTATTTGAAGAGCGCGTTCACAAGTTCCATCAACCGCGCGACCGCTGTGTTAAAGGAGAAATTCTCCATATCTTTGGTGATCTGTTTGATCGCGTAATTCTTCGCGTAGGCGAGTTCTTTTTCATCGGCGCCGTAGGGGGTTTCTTTGCCCGCTTTCATGTCGCGTATCTTCAAAACGATGCGTTCCACTCTGTCGAGAAATTTTGCGACCGATTTGATGCCGTCGTCGTTCCATGGTCCGCCCTCCGTATAGGAAAAGCCGAACATCAGATACATTCTGAAAACGTCCGAACCGTAAGCGTTCACGAACTCGTCGGGGGAAACCACGTTACCTTTGGATTTGCTCATGCGGTTGCCGTCGGGACCGAGGATCACGCCCTGATGCACGAGCGATTTGAAAGGCTCATCGAAATTCAGATAACCCATATCGCGCAGCGCTTTGGTAAAGAAGCGGGCGTACAAAAGGTGCATGCAGGCGTGTTCCGCGCCGCCCACGTACTTATCGACGGGAAGCATCTTGTTGACGATCTCGGGATCGAAGGGCATCTTTGTGTTGTGCGCGTCGGGATAGCGAAGATAATACCAACTCGAACAGACGAACGTGTCCAGGGTGTCGGGATCCCGCTGCGCGTCGCCGCCGCAGTGCGGGCATTTGACGTGCATGAATTCTTCGCTCTTTGCAAGCGGCGATTTGCCGTCGGGGTTAAATTCCACGTTATAGGGAAGTTTGACGGGCAGATCTTTATAGGGCACGGGCACGATCCCGCATTTCGGGCAGTGCACGACGGGAATGGGCGCGCCCCAGTAGCGTTGGCGGGAAACCAGCCAGTCGCGGAGACGGTAGTTGACTTTTTTCTGTCCTTTGCCCTGTTTGGCGAGATAATTGGCGATCTCGTTTCTCGCGTCCTCGCCGAAACGCCCGTCGAATTGCAGGCTGTTGACGCAGATGCCGTCCTCGCAGAAGGGGAGCACCGTTTCGCCCGCTTTGTTTTCGATGACTTTTGTGACGGGAAGATTATATTTCTGCGCGAAAGCGAAATCTCTCTCGTCGTGCGCGGGAACGCCCATCACCGCGCCCGTACCGTAGGAATACAGCACGTAATCGGCGGCGAAAATCGGCACTTTTTTGCCGTTGATGGGGTTGATCGCGTAATGTCCGATAAATACGCCCGTCTTTTCGCGGGTAGAGGACAAGCGCTCGATCTCGTTCGCCTTTGCGGTTTCCGCAACGTACGCTTCGACCGCCTCTCTCTGTTCGTCGGAAACGAGTTTTTTCACGAGGGGGTGTTCGGGCGCTAAAACGACGTAGGAAACGCCGAATATGGTGTCGCAGCGGGTGGTGAACACGTTGAACTTGTCGCCGCTCTCGCATTCGAACTGGACTTCGCAGCCCACAGATTTGCCGATCCAGTTTTTCTGCATCAGTTTGGTCTTTTCGGGCCAATCGACGGTATCGAGCCCCTGCAAGAGTTCTTCCGCATAATCGGTGATCTTAAAAAACCATTGCGTAAGATTCTTTCTGACGACGGGGGAGTTGCAGCGTTCGCAGCAGCCGTCCACGACCTGTTCGTTGGCGAGCACGGTATTGCAGTCGGGGCACCAGTTCACGGGCGCCTCCTTGCGGTACGCGAGGCCGTTTTCATACAGTTTCAAAAACATCCACTGCGTCCATTTGTAATAATCTTCGTCGCAGGTCTTGACCTCCGCAGACCAGTCAAACATGGCGCCGATGGCTTTTAGTTGTTTTTCCATGGTCTCGATATTCTTTTCCGTGGAATCTTTGGGATGGATCTTCGTCTTGATCGCATAGTTTTCGGCAGGCAGCCCGAACGCGTCGAAGCCCATCGGCTGAAACACTTCAAAACCCTGCATTTTCTTGAATCTGGCATAACTGTCGCTCGGGCCGTAATTATACCAGTGCCCGATATGCAGTTTCGCGCCGGAAGGGTACGAAAACATTTCCAGAACGTAGTATTTTTTATCCGCGTTCTTTTTGTTGAAAACATTTTCTTTGGATTTCTCCCAGCGCTGCTGCCATTTGCTTTCGACGGATTTCATATCCATAATAAAAAAACATCCTCCAAGCGCACAAAGCGCATCAATTTTTCTTCTTAACGCATCGGTAGACGAGGTAGGTCAAAGGCCCGATGACGGGAATCAGCAAAATCACGAGATTCCACGGCAGAATGCCTTTTACGAGTCCCTTGTCTTTGAGGAGCAGATAGACCGTAAATATTGCCAGAAAATAGTGGACGACCAATAATATGATCAGCGCAAGCAAAAGCGGCTTCATAAATTCGGTTTCCTCCCCGTCGGTTTTCATTTGATTATATATTGTTTTACTTTTTTAGTCAAGTTTAAGAGCGCTTTTTGCCGAAAAAATTAAAAATCCGCGCAGAATCGGTTTTTGATGCAAATAAAAAGAGGGTTAGTGCATAGACTATAATTATGGTAAAAATAACCGTTTCAGAAAGCAATTCGAAAAATTTGAACGTGGCTTATATTTACAATTCCATGACGCGCTATTTGAGCATCTGCGGCGCCGATGCGGACATCACCTTCGACGATTCGCGCACCAACCTCGTGATGACGGCGGAAAACCGCTTTCATTCTTACCTTCGCAAATTTACCGAAGAGAGGGTGGCTGAATCCGTCGCCATCGGCTATAAGTACGCGCTGTTTCAGAAGAATATCCGACCTTCGGGTTTATCCGAAACGGACAGGGAAGTACTTCTTTGCGCGCTCGTGAGCGCGGATTTCGACGAGGATAAACGATATGTCGCCGAGCGGCTCAAAGATATCCGCGTCTATTCCATCGACGGTTTTTTTAATTTCCGTCTGCAGGCGCTCAAAGAAAAATGGGCGGGCATCATCGACTGCATCCCGTGCTGCTTTACCGAGCGCGATCTGAAAGATTTCCTCGATTATATTCTTTCCGAGCGCGAGCCTTCGATCGTGCATTTCAAGGACGGGGAACTCTATGACGCAGACTACGTGCGACTTAAACGCGCGGCGCTCATCGACGGGGGCCTGGACGACTTTTCCATCGTGCGGGAAGTGCTTTTGAGCGGCGCGACGGAAGTGGAGTGTCTGACCAACCCGCCGCCCGTCTTATGCGACGTGCTCAAAAAATATTTCGGAAGCCGCACCGCGTTCCGTTTCAGTTGAAAAATTTTAAAAAGATCCGCGAAATATCTTGACAAACCGCGCGAAAGCGCGTAAAATCATACTATATTCAATTTGCTTAAAAAGACAAGTAGCGGCTTTACACACGGAACCAAGAGAGCGGGATCTCGGCTGAAAATCCCGTTTCCGTCAAGGCGCGCGAAACCGCTTTGTATGCAACGGGCGCGGCGCCGCACGGCCGCAGGAAAGAGGCCGAAAATTTTTTCGGCAATTAAGGTGGAACCGCGCAATTTCAGCGTCCTTAAACGTTTTTGTTTAAGGACGTTTTTTTATTCGGTACGGAGGTAAAATTTATGGAAATCACATTGAAAAACGGAGACAAAAAACATTTCGACAAGGCGGCGTCCTGCAAGGATATCGCGCTTTCCATCAGCGAGGGGCTTGCCCGCGCGGCGGTCTGCGCGAAGGTGGACGGCACGCTCGTGGACCTGAGCGCCGTCGTCGATCGCGACTGCGAATTCGAGATCGTCACGCTCAAAGATAAAGAGGGGCTGGAAGTGTATCGTCACACTGCGTCGCACGTGCTCGCGCAGGCGGTCAAAGCGATCTTCCCTACCTGTAAACTTGCGATCGGGCCGACCATCGAAAACGGATTTTATTACGATATCGATTTTACCACGCCCATCTCGCAGGAGGACCTCGGCAAGATCGAAGAGGAAATGAAAAAGATCATCAAGAGCAATTTTGCCCTGGAACGCTTTACGCTGCCCCGCGCGGAGGCGATCAAACTCATGACCAAATATTCGGAAAAGTATAAGGTCGAACTCATTAAAGACCTTCCCGAGGACGCGGAGATCTCTTTCTACAAACAGGGGAGTTTCACCGACCTCTGCCGCGGGCCGCATCTTCCGAGCACGGGCAAGATCAAGGCGTTTAAACTCACCAGTATTGCGGGCGCTTACTGGCGCGGCAACGAAAAAAATAAAATGCTCACGCGTATCTACGGCACCGCTTTTGCGAAAAAGGACGAGATGGACGCGTATTTCACCATGCTGGAAGAGGCGAAGAAACGCGACCATACGAAACTCGGCAAAGAATTGGGACTGTTCGCGCTCCTGAACGAGGGGAAAGGCTTTCCTTTCTTTTTGCCCAAAGGCATGGTGCTGAAAAACCTTCTCATTGACTATTGGCGCCAACTGCACCTCCGCGAAGGATATGTGGAAGTGAGTACGCCCGTCATTCTGAACAGGAGCCTTTGGGAAACTTCCGGACATTGGGACCATTACAAGGACAATATGTACACCACGAAGATCGACGGGGAGGACTGCGCGATCAAACCGATGAACTGTCCCGGCGGTATGCTCGTATACAAACTTACGCCGCACAGTTATAAAGATCTTCCCATCCGCATGGGCGAACTCGGACTTGTGCACCGCCACGAAAAGAGCGGACAGTTGCACGGGCTCATGCGCGTGCGCTGTTTCACGCAGGATGACGCGCATATTTTCATGCTGCCCTCCCAGATCAAGGACGAGATCAAGGGCGTAGTCAAACTCATCAACGAAGTTTATACGCTGTTCGGCTTTAAATATCATGTGGAATTGTCCACCCGTCCCGCGGACAGCATGGGTACGGAAGAAGACTGGAACAAGGCCACGGAGGCACTCTCCGACGCGCTGAAAGACATGAATCTTCCCTTTGTCGTCAACGAGGGCGATGGCGCGTTCTACGGCCCGAAGATCGATTTCCATCTGGAAGATTCCATCGGCAGAACGTGGCAGTGCGGCACCATTCAGTTGGATTTCCAGATGCCGCAGCGTTTCGAACTCGAATACACGGGCGAGGACGGACAGAAATACCGCCCGATCATGATCCATCGCGTGGTGTTCGGTTCCATCGAGCGCTTTATCGGGATTCTGATCGAGCATTTCGCGGGCAAGTTCCCCGTATGGCTCGCGCCCGTGCAGGTCAAGATTTTGCCCGTTTCCGACAAATCTCTCGGGTATGCCAGACAGTTGGAAAGCGAGATGCGCGCGCAGGGCATCCGCGTGGAGACCGACAGCCGCAACGAAAAAATCGGCTACAAGATCCGCGAGGCGCAGTTGGAAAAACTTCCGTATATGCTCATCGTGGGGGATAAAGAGCGCGAAGAGGGAACCGTTTCCGTGCGCAAGCGCGACGAAGGGGATATCGGCGCCCTCACAAAGAAAGACTTTATCGCGCGCGTTTTGCAGGAAAACGCCGATAAAACGATCTTTTAAAAAAACTGTTCAAAACGATTGACAAAAAAAAGCGTTTCTGTTAAAATAATCTAAGAAAGCAGAAGTTACTTCTCGCCTTACGGCAATTGCGTTGTAAGTGCTCAAATTATTACAGAATACAGGCGCATATTGCGTACTTTTAGGTAATTTGAAGCGGGTTGTGACTTACGACCCGCTTTTTTTTATCAAAATTATTTCAATAAGGAAGGTACATCAATATCAAAGACCAGCATCAAATCAACTCGGATATTCGCGACGCGGAAGTGAGAGTAATCGGTGGGGACGGGCAGCAGCTCGGTATCATGAGTTCTTCGGCTGCGCTCAGGCTTGCGGAGGAGAGCGAAATGGATTTAGTCAAGATCTCGCCTACGGCAAATCCGCCCGTATGCAAGATCATGGATTACGGCAAATTCAAGTTCGAACTCGCCAAAAAAGAAAAGGAATCGCGAAAAAATCAGAAGATGGTTGAACTGAAAGAAGTTCAACTTTCCATGACGATCGACACAAACGATTTGAATGTAAAGGCCCGCCAGGCGCAAAAGTTTTTGGACGGCGGAAACAAAGTGAAGGTTGCCATCAAAATGCGCGGCAGACAGAACGCGCACGCGGTACTCGGCTTTGAGGTTATGAATAAATTTTTCGACATCTTAAACGGCGCCGTTATGGACAAAAAACCCGCGGTAGAGGGAAGAACCATAACCATGTTTTTGTCGCCGTCTAAGCAATAAAACAGTCATCACGACGTCCGCAAAAGTCAAGGACAAGCATTTTGCGGAAAAAATAATTTTCGGAGGATACAACTATGCCTAAACAGAAAACACACAGCGGCTCTAAAAAACGTTTCGACGTGACCGGCAGCGGCAAGGTCAAGAGAGCACAGTCCGGCAAAAATCACAAGACGGGCGATAAACCCAGAAAGAGAAAGAGAAATTTGCGTCAGACGGCTTTCGTCAACGAAACGATGGAATCGAATGTTAAGAATCTGATTCCTTACAAGAAATAAGTATAAGGAGATAGTATCATGCGTATTAAAAGAGGTGTAAACGCGGTTAAAAAGCGCAGAAAAATATTCAAATTATCCAAAGGATATTTCGGTTCCAAGAGTAAATCGTACAGGATCGCCCGCGAAGCGGTGATGAAATCTTTGATGTATGCCTACGTCGGCAGAAAGAACAGAAAAAGAGATTTCCGCCAACTCTGGATCGCGCGTATCAACGCGGCTGCTCGCCTGAACGGGCTTTCTTACAGCAAGTTCATGCACGGTTTGAAGGTTGCCGGTATCAATTTGAACAGAAAAGTCCTCGCTGACATCGCGGTCAACGACGCGGCAGGTTTTGCCGCTCTTGCCGAGAAAGCGAAGGCTGCCAACGCTTAATCGATAAAAAGCCTTCTTACGTCAGTTAGGAAGGCTTTTTGCATAGTATAAATATGATTACGTCGAAAAGCAACCCGACCGTAAAGAGAGTCAACTCTTTAAAAGAGAAAAAATATCGCGCCGAATACGGCGAATACATCGTAGAGGGCATAAAGCAGATCCGCGAAGCGGTCGCCGCAGGGCAAAAGATCGTTTCCATCTATTATTCGCCGCGCTATCGGGGAGAACTGACCGAACACGAACGGTCTGTACCCGTTTCGGACGAGGTGTTCGGAAAACTTTCCGAAGAGGTATCGCCGCAGGGGATACTCGCCGTGCTCGAAATACCCGAAAACGCGCCCGCAGCCCCGCAGGGCAACGCGCTGTTTCTGGACGGCATTTCCGATCCCGGAAACCTGGGCACGATCATCCGCACCGCAAACGGGGCGGGCTACGCCGATATTTATCTGAAAAACTGCACGGACCCGTACGCGCCCAAGTGTGTCCGTTCGGCAATGAGCGGACTCTTTTTCGTTCGCCTGCATTTTTTGAGCGAAAACGTTTATCCGTTTTTGGATGGGATTCCTTTCATTTGCGCGGATATGGGCGGAGAAAACGTGTATTCTTTTCGGCCGCCGCAAAAATTCGTGCTCGTTATCGGAAACGAGGCGAACGGCGTGAGCGAGGAAATGCGGAAAGTCTGCGAATATACGGTCAGTATCCCGATGCGGGAATGCTGCGAGAGCCTGAACGCGGGCGTTTCGGCGGGTATTTTGATGTATCATTTAAAGTACGCGAACAAGATCAATTAAACAGGAGGAACAGTCATGTCGGGACATAGCAAATGGCACAATATACAGGCGAAAAAAGGAAAGACGGACGCGGCGCGCGCCCGCGTATTTACCAAACTCGGAAGAGAGATTTCCGTTGCGGCGAAGGGCAACCCCAACCCCGATACCAACAGCAAACTGGCGGACGCGATCGCCAAGGCGAAAGCGAATAATATGCCCAACGACAACATCACCCGCTGTATAAAAAAGGCTGCGGGCGAATTGGGCGCCGTGAATTATGAAAATCTTACCTACGAGGGATACGGCGTCGGCGGCAGCGCTTTGATCATCACAACCCTGACCGATAATAAAAACAGAACGGTGGGCGATATCCGCAGCACGCTTTCCAAGTGCGGCGGTATGCTCGGCAACAGCGGCTGCGTTTCCTATATGTTCGACAACAAGGGATTGTTGGTGGTGGAAAAGACGCTGGATATGGACGAGGATACCATCACCGAATACGCCATCGAGGCGGGCGCGGACGATATCGTGTCGCAGGATGACGTGTTCGAGATTTTTACCGACCCCTTGAATTTTTCCGAAGTGCGCAAATTTTTGGTGGAAAAGGGCGTCGAGTTTCTGGAAGCGGATATCCGCATGATCCCGCAGAACAAGATCACGCTGACCGACGAAAATGTGGAAATCTTTTTGAAATTATTGGATAAACTGGACGAACTGGACGACGTGCAGGACGTCTATCATAACGTGGATTTGCCCGAGGAAGAGGACGAAGATTGATTTTTCCCGATTGGCAAAGTACTATGCGTGACACAAACCGTAAAAACGAGGTGATTTTATGACGGTACGGGAAACTTGCCTGAAAGCAAAAGAAAACAGCGGCGTTATCGCGACGGCTTGCGAAAAGGACATGAATGCCATGCTCGCCGCGGCCGCCGTCGCGCTGCGCGCGAACGCCGAATATATTATCGGCGAAAATAAAAAGGACGTTGACTCCTGTACCCGCGGCGAACAGTTTAAAGACCGCCTGATGCTGGACGAAAAGCGCATCGACGGCATCGCGCGGGGATTGGAAAAACTGACCGAGATCGAATGCCCCGTCGGAGAAATTTTAGAGGAGCGCACGCTGTACAACGGTTTGAAATTGCAGCGCGTGCGCGTGCCTATGGGCGTTCTCGGCATCATTTACGAGGCGCGCCCCAACGTCACGGCGGACGCGATCGCCCTCGCGATCAAGAGCGGAAACGCAGTCGTACTGCGCGGCAGCAAGGACGCGTATCTTTCCAACGCCGCGGTCACGAAAGTAATCAAGGACGCGATTGGAAATATCGGATACAATGCCGAATTTATTCAGTTGATCGAGGACGTTTCGCATGAGGGAGCAGCGGAACTGATGCGTATGAACGGCGTCGTGGACGTTCTGATCCCGCGCGGCAGCGCGGCGCTGATTCAGAACGCCGTGCAGAACGCAACCGTACCCATCATCGAGACGGGTACGGGAAACTGCCACGTTTATATGGAGAATTCCGCCGACCTTTCCATGGCGCTGCCCATTCTGATCAATTCCAAGACGCAGCGCACGTCGGTGTGCAACGCCTGCGAAAGCCTGCTTTTGGATGAGGATTTCGCAAAGAAACATTTGGCTGAGATCGTCGCCGCTTTGAAAGAAAAGGGCGTTGAGATCGTAGCGTGCGGCCGCAGCCGTAAAATCGTGCCCGAATTACAGGCGGCGAGCGAAGAGGACTTCTATACGGAATTTCTGGATATGAAAATTTCAATACGCATCGTGGACGGCGTGGACGACGCGATCGCTTGCGTCAACCGTTACGGCACGCACCATTCGGATACCATCGTCACCAACGACGAGCGCGCGGCGGAAAAGTTTTTGCAGGGGGTAGACAGCGCGGCGGTGTACTGGAACGCGAGCACGCGCTTTACCGACGGTTTCGAATTCGGGCTCGGCGCCGAGATGGGGATCTCCACGCAAAAACTTCACGCGCGTGGCCCTATGGGATTAAAAGAGTTGACTTCCTATAAATACGTGGTGCGCGGAAACGGTCAGATCCGCGGATAATTTTACCAGCGGAAAAATTTTCGGAGCCGCATATTCTCGGACAAGGTGCAGATAATAATATTGTCAGCAGCGGTAAAACAATCGGTTGTGAAGAGATAAGTAATGATAGATTGAATCAATGGTTTTTATTGTTTTACAGTTGCTTGCATATATATTGTTGCACGGAAAATAGTTTCGAGAAATGATATACATTTTGAATTACCTTTGCATGATTTAAATTTTTGTGACGTAATTTGCAGAGATAATTGAGATTGTATCGAGTGTCCGAATATATAAAAAGTGTGACGAAAAAAGAGGGAAGACGTAGAGAAATTTATGGATTTCCTCTCTTTTTTTATGCAAATTTTTTTGCGCGATTGTGTTTACAAGCCAATTATTTTGTGCTACAATATTTGCAATTTCATTTTGGAGGTGCGAATGGCAAAAAAGAGCAAAGCGCAGAAACAAGTGGAAAAAACCGTAAAAAAGACGCATAAAGCGACCGTCGTTTTGGCGGTTCTATTTTTGCTCATCGGTATAGCCGCGGGCGTCGGCGCGTCATGGTTTTTGACGAAAGACGATACGTTCGAACTCAACGGCGAAAAGGTGATCCGTCTGACGGTGGGCGATACGTACGAGGAACAGGGCGCGAAAGCGATCTCCTTCGGGAAAGATATTTCTTCCAAGGTTCAGATCTCGGGCGACAAACCCGATCTTGCCGTCGCAGGCGAGTATCAGATCGTCTATAAAGTCGATGATTTCCGTTATAAAGATTATCAACTTGTGAGAAGAGTGGTCGTAGAGGACGCGGGAGGAGAAACCAATGGCTAAAAAACAAAAAACGTTTTCTCTGCCTCTCACCATAGCGGCGTGCCTGCTCGCGTTCGTGATCGGCGCGGTGGCGGGTTTCGCCATGTGGACGGTCTATAAAAATCCCAAGGGCGGCGACGTGTACGTCAGCGGCGATCTGCAAATTCATTTTATGGAACTCGGAAACAACTACACGGGCGACAGTATCTACATAAAGGCGGGCGAAACGGATATTCTCATCGACGCGGGTTCCCGCGCGAACAGCACCGATGCGACTTCGGAATATATTGACCGATACTGTACGGACGGTACGCTCGAATATGTCGTCGCGACACACGCTGACCAGGATCATATCGCGGGCTTTGCCGGGAGCAGTTCCTCGCCGAGCATGTTCGAACGCTACAAATGCGAAACGATCATCGATTTTGCACTCACGAACAAGACCACGCAGGTCTATCAGAATTACGTGAAAAAGCGCGATGCTGCGGTCGCACAGGGCGCGAAACATTACAACGCCCTGCAATGTTATAAGGGAGAAAACGGCGCGCAGCGCGTGTACGAACTTTCCGACGGCATTAAAATGGAAATTTTATATCAGGAATTCTACGAAAACAAGTCGAGCGATGAAAACAATTATTCCGTGTGCCTTATGTTCAATCAGGGCGACAAGCATTTTCTCTTTACGGGAGATCTCGAAGAGGACGGTGAGATTTCGCTCGTCGAATCCAACGAACTTCCCAAAGTCGAACTGTTCAAGGCGGGACACCACGGCTCGAAAACTTCGTCCAACGACGTTTTGCTGAAAGTCATAGAGCCCGAGATCGTATGCGTCTGCTGCTGTGCGGGCAGTGTGGAGTACACGCAGAATTTTGAAAACACTTTCCCCACGCAGGCGATGATAGACCGCGTTTCGCTGTATACCGACCGTGTGTACGTGACGACCGTGGGCGAGGTCGTATATAACGCGGATAAGGAAAAATACGAGGATAACGGTTTCGGTCCGCTCAACGGGAACATCGTAGTTACCTCGAATAAAAGCGGCGTAAACGTGCAGTGTTCGCACGATAACGCGGTCCTGAAAGACACGAAATGGTTCAAAGATAACCGAACGATGCCGAGCGCGTGGTCGTAAAAGCGTAAAATAAGCAGGAATGACGAAAAATATCGCCTACCTGCTTTTTTTATACGTAAAATTCTTGATAAATCGCCCGAAAAGTATTAAAATAGATATGTTATTCAGTAGTATTAGGAGATTTATTTTGATTCGAAACGATTTAAGAAACGTTGCCATCATCGCACACGTGGACCACGGCAAAACGACGCTCGTTGACCAGATGCTGAAACAGAGCGGCACGTTCAGAGAAAATCAGGTCGTGCAGGAAAGAGTCATGGACTCGAATGATCTGGAAAAAGAAAGAGGCATCACCATTCTCGCAAAAAACACGTCCGTCAACTATCACGGCGTGAAGATCAATATCATCGATACTCCCGGGCACGCCGATTTCGGCGGTGAAGTGGAGCGCGTGCTGAAAATGGTCAACGGCGTTCTCATTCTCGTGGACGCGGCGGAAGGCCCCATGCCGCAGACGCGTTTCGTCATGCAGAAAGCGCTGGAAATGAACCATAAACTGATCATCGTCGTCAATAAGGTGGACAGGCCCGACGCGCGTATCGCGGAAGTCGAGGACGAAATTTTAGAACTTCTGATCGATCTGAATGCTTCGGACGACCAACTGGAAAGCCCCATTCTCTTCTGTTCGGGCCGCGCGGGCACCGCGTCGCGTTACGCCGACAAAGACGGCAAAGATCTCACCCCGCTGTTCGATACCATTTTAAACCACGTGCCGCCCATGGAAGTGAACGAGCGCGCGCCTTTGCAGATCCTCGTGTCTTCCATCGATTACAACGAATACGTGGGGCGCATCGGCGTAGGGCGTATCGAGCGCGGCACCGCCGTCGCCAACCAGGAGATCACGGTCTGCAATTATAACGATTTTACCATGAAAAAGCGCGGTAAACTCGTCAACCTGTACCAGATAGAGGGACTGAGCCGTACGCCCGTACAGTCGGCTGCGGCGGGCGATATCGTCTGTTTTTCGGGACTGGAAGGCATCAACATCGGCGATACCATCTGCGCGAACGACTGTGTGGAGGCGGTCAAATTCGTCAAGATCAGCGAACCGACCGTGGAGATGACGTTTTCCGTAAACGATTCTCCCTTTGCGGGCAAAGAGGGGAAATTCGTCACCAGCCGCCATCTGCGCGAAAGGCTGTACCGCGAACTTTTAAAGGACGTTTCCCTGAAAGTGGAAGATACCGACACCGCGGAGGCGTTCAAGGTGAGCGGCCGCGGCGAAATGCACCTTTCCATTCTCATCGAGACCATGCGCCGCGAGGGGTATGAGTTTCAGGTGAGCACGCCCAAGGTCCTGTTCAAGACCATCGACGGGCATCTCTATGAGCCTGTGGAGCGACTGATTGTGGACGTCCCCGAGGACAGCACCGGTCCCGTGTTCCAGAGCATGGGCGAGCGCAAAGGGGAACTCGTGCACATGGGCGCGGTGGGTTCCCGTATGCGCCTGGAATTTATCATCCCCGCGCGCGGACTGTTCGGCTATAAGAGCGACTTTCTCACTTCGACGAAGGGCGAAGGCGTCATGAACTCCATATTCTACGAATATCAGCCGTATAAGGGCGAGTTAAAGCGCCGCGACACAGGCTCTCTCGTCGCGTTTGAAACGGGCGAGGCGGTTTCTTACGGGCTGTTCAACGCGCAGGACAGAGGCGTTCTGTTCGTCGATCCGGGCACGCAGGTCTATGAAGGGATGGTCGTGGGTGTTTCCCCCAAATCCGACGACATCAACGTAAACGTCTGCAAGAAAAAGCATATGACGAATACCCGCGCTTCGGGCAGCGACGACGCGATGCGGCTCAACTCGCCCAAAAAGATGAGCCTGGAAGAATGCCTCGAATTTTTGAACGACGACGAATTATTGGAAGTGACGCCCCGGACGCTGCGGATCCGCAAGCGGATTTTGGACAGCGAACTTCGCGCCAAAGCCAAGGCGCGCGAGAAAAAGGCATAATTCTTTGTTTTTCGGCATAGAATAACCCGACAAGACTTCGGGGGTATTTTATGGAAGAAAAGACGCAAACAGTTACGATCGAACAGCAGAAAAAGATTACGATGACGAGCGTGGAGAGCGTGGATTCTTTTTCTACGCAGCAGATCACGCTCACCGTCGAAGGCGGACGGGCGGTGATCACGGGCGACGCGCTCAAAATCGTCAATTTTTCCAAAACCAACGGAAATTTCGCTGCGGAAGGGAAAATTTCGGGACTGAAATATCTCGGCAAGCGCGACAAACTCGCCAAAAGGCTGTTCCGCTGATGGAAGATACCGTCAATCAGATCTATATTCTGATCGTATGCCTGTTTTCGGGCATACTCGGCGGCGTTTTGTACGAGCCTTTTTATCTGTTCCGACGGCTGATAAACAAACGCGCCGCGGGAATCATCGCGGATATTCTCTTTTTTCTGTTATTCGCGGGAATTTTCGTTCTGTTGTCCGTCATATACGATTTCCCCGCAACGCGGCCGTATATGCTTATGGGTGCGCTCGGCGGACTCCTGCTGTACCTCGTAAGTTTACACAGAATACTTGCTTTTTTGACAGAAAAGTTGTATAATAGCGCCAAGAAACTAATCTTGCGTATTAAGCGCAATTTTTCGGGAAAAAGGAATGAAAGAAGAAAAGTTTAAAAAAATCGTCGTCGCCGCTACGGTCACCGCCGTGACGCTGCTGTTTATTTTAATCGTATTCTGGGTGTACCAACTGATTTCCGTTTCCGTGCGCAACCGCGAGATCCAAAAGTTGCAAGACGAGATCGCCTATTATCAGGAACTGATCGAAAGCGGAAACTTGAGCATCGACGAAGTGTATACCGCGCGTTGGTGGATCGAAAAGCGCGCGCTTGAACTCGGCATGAAGTATCCCGGATATTCAGCGGAATGAGGATGATTTAAATATGAAATGTTCGGTCATTGATATCGGTTCGAATTCCGTCCGCCTGTTGTTATGGGCGGACGGAAAAACTTTATATAAGAAACTGTGCACCACGCGCCTGGGTGAAGGTCTGTCGAAAAGCGGCGTTCTGACGGGGGAAGCGATCACGCGCACGGCAAACGCCGTGGCGCGCTTTTGCGAAGAGGCGAAGACAGAGGGGGCGGAACGCATATTTGCGTTTGCGACCGCGGCGGTCCGCCGCGCTTTCAACGGCTCCCGGTTCGTCGCCGCTGTGAAAGAGATCTGCGGACTGGACGTGGACGTGCTGTCAGGCGAACGCGAGGCGGAGATCGGCTTTCTGGGCGCGCTCGGCGGCAACGACGGCGGCGTTCTGGATATCGGCGGGGCGAGTACGGAGATCCTCGTCGGGCAAAGCGGGCGCATTCTCTATGCAAAGAGCCTGGATATCGGCGCGGTTCGTTTAAAAGACTTGTGCGGCGAGGATAAAGGAAAACTTTTGACCGTCATCGACGAAAAGATCTCGCCTTTTGCAAGCGTGCCGCAATGTCCGATGTTCGCCATCGGCGGCACCGCGACCACGCTCGTTTCCCTGCATAAAAAAATGAAAGTCTACGAGCCGTCGGCGGTGCACGGCAGCGTTTTGACGCAAGAAGAAGTTCGGGCGCTCGCGGACAAACTTTTGTCGTGCACGCAGGATGAACGGCTCGCGATGGACGGCATGGAAAAGGGGCGGGCGGACGTTATCGGCGGCGGCGCGCTTTTGATGAGCCGCGTCATGGAAAAGATCGGCGCACGGCAAATTACCGTGAGCGAGCGCGACAATCTCGAAGGCTATTTGATCGGCAAAAAGGAGCGGGGCGAACTATGAGAAAACTGCATACCGCGTATAAAGTTTTCGACGCGGCCGCCGCGATCTGTATCGCCGTTCTGATCGTATGGGCGGCTTATGCGAAATTCGGCGGGGAATTCGGATCCGTACTCATCGCCGCGAGCCTCGTGCTCGGAGGGCTCGTATGTAGTTTTCTCTGCGACGTGTTGCACGAGGCAGGGCATCTGCTGTTCGGGAAAATCTGCAATTTTTCCTTCAACAGCGTGCGCGTCGGGTTTGTGAAGATCTACAAAAAAGACGGGTATATCCGCGTCACGGCAAAGGAACTTCCCGAATCCGTCGCGGGCGCGACGGAGATGCTGCCGCGTAATTCCGAAAAGTTGTATCCCCGTTTTTTATGGACGGTCGCGGGCGGGCTGCTCTTTTCTTTTCTTGCGTTTGCCGCGCTGTTTGCCTGTTTCCTTTTTTACCGCAGGCTCCCGTTTGCCGTCTTTGCGCTGACCTGCACAGGGCTGCCTTATGCCTTTCATCTTTTTTTCTATAATCTCCTGCCGCTCGACAACGACAGTCTTTTTACGGACGGCGCCATTTTCTGGGGGCTTTTGCACAGGGACGCTTCTTACCGCACGGCAGTCAATATCCTCGCCGTCGAGGGCTATCTGAACGAGGGGCTCGCGCCCGCGGAGATCGATGCCGAACTATATTTCGGTCTGCCGCAGTTGCCTGAGGACGATATCAACTTTATCATCCTTACGTCCTATCGGCTGATGTACTATCTCGACGCGGACGACAAGGCCAAGGCGGTCGCCGCCTGCGAACGGTTGGAAAGCCTGATGGAATACGTTCCCGAGTATTACGAGAAAGATATCGCGTCGGACATACTCTTTTGCGAATGTTCTCTGAAAAGGGACGCGGCGCTCGCGGAAAGTATGTATCCCGCGCTCGCAACGCATCTGTTGCGGGAAGACACGCTCGCGTCGCACCGCATTCTGGCCGCCTATGAACTGTACGTGAACGGCGACAAGACTGCCGCGCTCTCGCACGTGAACGAGGCGCAGAAGAAGGCGGAAACGCATCAGATCCCGGGACTCGTAAAATACGAAAAAAAGTTGCTCGCCCGTATCCGCGGCGATATAGTAAGATAAAAAAAGAGAGGAGTCGTTTAAAACGCCTCCTCTCTTTTTTTAACAGAGTTTGGACATTGTTCCGCTGCAATCGGGACACATATCGCTTTGCGCATTCATGCATTCCTTGCAGACGTACGCGCCGCATTCGTAGCATACGTACATGTCGTTGGGTTCGACCTGTTTTTGGCATTTTCCGCATAATAATTTCATAAAAGAAACCTCCCGTTCCCGTTTGAAACAAGTATTGGCAAATTTTTCTTTTTTATTCCCCGAAAAAAGTTTTTTGCGGATTGTCAAAATGTAGTGGTTTATGTCAAGCGTTTGCCTTTCGCGGCTTGTGCGGCTGATTTCGCGCCTTAAAACGCATCGCTGAAAATTTATTTATACAAAACGAACGCAAAACGCTTTATTTTAAACGCAAAATATGGTATAATAATACCAATAAAATCCGCAAGTGAAAGCACTTGTTTTCAGGAGAAACAACATATGTCAGAAAAAGTGCAAGGCGAATACGGCGAGGAGCAGATACAGGTTCTGGAAGGTCTGGACCCGGTACGCAAACGCCCCGGAATGTATATCGGTTCTACCGATGAACGGGGACTTCATCACCTCGTGCAGGAAATCGTCGATAACTCCATAGACGAAGCGTTGGCGGGCTACTGCGATACCATCCGCTGCGTGATCAATAAGGACGGCTCCTGCTCCGTGCAGGATAACGGCCGCGGTATCCCTACGGGTATTCACCCCAAAGAGGGTGTATCTTCCGTCGAACTCGTATTGACCAAACTCCACGCGGGCGGCAAATTCGGCGGCGGGGGCTATAAGATCTCGGGTGGTTTGCACGGCGTCGGTCTGTCAGTCGTCAACGCGCTCTCCGAATGGCTGGAAGTGGAAGTCTATCAGAACGGAAATATTTATAAGCAAATTTTTAATCGCGGCATACCGCAGAAAGCGCTTGCGATCGTCGGTCAAACGGACATTACGGGGACAAAGGTCACGTTCTATCCCGACGAGGAAATTTTCGAAACGCTCATTTTCAATTACGAAAATCTGAAAGTGCGTCTGCGCGAGTTGGCGTATTTGAATAAAGGACTGACTATTTCCATCCGCGACGAGCGGGAAGAAAAACCCAAGTTCGACGAGTTCTGCTACGAGGGCGGCATTCTGCACTTCGTGGAAGACATGAACAAAAATAAAGAGGTTCTCTTCGGCGAGCCCGTCTATTTCGAAGAGGAACAGGGCGACAGCGCGATCGAAGTCGCCATTCAGTACAATGACGGTTACAGCGAACTCATCATGAGTTACGCCAACAATATCCATACCGAAGAGGGCGGCACGCATCTGGAAGGCTTCAAAGCCGCGCTCACCAAAGTCATCAACGACGCGGGACGCCGTCTGAACATCCTGAAAGAAAACGACAAACTTTCGGGCGACGACGTGCGCGAAGGCATTACCGCCGTCGTTTCCGTCAAACTCACCGAACCGCAGTTCGAGGGGCAGACCAAAACAAAACTCGGCAACAGCGCGATGCGCGCGTTCGTCATGAAGGCGACGACCGAGCATTTGGGCACCTATCTCGAAGAAAATCCCTCGGTGGCAAAAGAACTTATTCTCCGCTGTATCACCGCGCAGAAAGCGCGCGACGCCGCGAGAAACGCGCGCGAACTGACGAGGCGTAAGGGTATCCTGGAAAGCACGACGCTGCCCGGCAAACTTGCCGATTGCAGCGAAAAGCGGGCGGAACTGTGCGAGATCTATATCGTCGAGGGCGACAGCGCAGGCGGCACCGCAAAACAGGGCCGCGATCGCCGTTTTCAGGCGATTTTGCCCCTTCGCGGCAAAATATTGAACGTGGAAAAGGCGCGTATCAACCGCGTTCTGGAAAATCTGGAGATCAAGAGCATGATCACCGCGTTCGGCTGCGGCATTTCCGAAGATTTCGACGAGAGCAAACTGCGCTACGACCGCATCATCTGCATGACCGATGCCGACGTAGACGGCAGCCATATCAGGATTTTGCTTTTGACTTTCTTTTTCCGCTATATGCGTCCCCTGGTCCAGAACGGGCACGTTTATATCGCACAGCCGCCGCTGTACAAGGCGACGCGCGGGAAAGAGGAAAAATATATGTATTCGGACCAGGAATTGGACGAGTACAGAAATTCCAATCCAGGAAAATTCGACTTGCAGCGTTACAAGGGCCTCGGCGAAATGAACAAGGAACAACTTTGGGAAACGACGATGAATCCCTCCACGCGCACGCTGCTTCGCGTCACCATGAAAGACGCGGTGGAAGCGGATGAAATGTTTTCGCTCCTGATGGGCGAAAAGCCCGAACTTCGCAGACAGTTCATCGAAGAGAACGCGAAACTCGTTGCCGAACTGGATATCTGAGGTAAAAGAATATGGCTAAAAAAGAAACCAGTCCCGAACTTACCGAAGAGTTTAAAAAAACTCTTGAAATGACCAATATGATCAACGTCGAAGTGGACGACGAGTTAAAAAAATCCTTCATCGCCTATGCGATGGCGGTCAACGTCAGCCGCGCCATTCCGGACGTGCGCGACGGGTTGAAACCCGTCCATCGACGTATTTTGTATTCCATGCACGAAATGGGGCTGTACAACGACAAGGCGTACCGCAAATGCGCCCGTATCGTCGGCGACGTTCTCGGTAAATATCACCCGCATGGCGACTCAGCCGTGTACGACGCGCTCGTGCGGCTTGCACAGGATTTCACCATCAATTTTCCCTTGGTAGACGGGCACGGAAACTTCGGTTCCGTCGACGGCGATCCTCCCGCGGCAATGCGTTATACCGAGGCGAGAATGTCCAAACTCGCGGCGGAAATGCTGCGCGATCTGGATAAGGAAACGGTGGATTATTATCCCACGTTCGACGATACTTCCATGCAGCCGTGCGTATTGCCCGCGCGCTTTCCCAACCTGTTGGTCAACGGCAGCGACGGCATCGCAGTCGGCATGGCGACGAACATTCCGCCGCACAATCTTGCGGAAGTCATCGGGGCGGTCATCGCGCAGATAGACAATCCCGAGATCACCATCGACGAACTGATGGAATACGTACCCGCTCCCGATTTTCCTACGGGTGCCATTCTGATGGGGCGCGCGGGCGTAAAGCGTGCATACCGCACGGGCCGCGGCAGTTTCGTTCTCAGGGCGAAGTGCGAAATCGAAGATTACAATTCGGGCAACACCGTCCGTTCGAGGATCATCGTCACCGAGATCCCGTATCAGGTAAATAAGGCGCGTCTGATCGAAAATATCGCCGACCTTGTCAAAGAAAAACGGATCGAGGGTATTTCCGATATCCGCGAGGAATCCGACCGTGACGGTATGCGCATCGTCATCGAGATCAAAAAGGACGCGAACCCGCAAGTTGTTTTAAATCTTTTGTACAAACATACCGCGTTGCAGACTTCCAACGGCATTATTTTCCTCGCTTTGCGCGACGGCGAGCCGAAAGTCCTCAATCTAAAAGAGATCATCGACTGCTATATCCGTCATCAGATCGATGTTATCGTGCGCCGTACCAAATTCGATCTGAACAAAGCGGAAGAGCGCGCCCATATCGTCAGCGGACTCGTGCTCGCTCTGGCGAACATCGACGAAGTGATCGCCATTATCAAGGGATCGAAAGATAAATTCGTCGCGATCGACAAGTTGATGGCTACGTTCGAACTTTCCGAAAAGCAAGCCAACGCCATCATGGAAATGCGCCTGCAAAGACTCACTTCGCTGGAAGTCGATAAACTGGAAGAGGAACTGACGCAGTTGCAGGCGACCATCGCCGATTTACGGGATATCCTCGCCAACGAAACGCGCGTTCTGGAGATCATCAAGACCGACCTTCGCACGATCATGGAAAAGTATCCTTCCGAGCGCCGCACCGAACTTTCCTACGACTACGGCGAAATCGATATCGAAGATCTGATCGAGCGCGAGGACGTCGTCATCACCATGACGCATTCGGGCTACATCAAGCGTCAGCCTGTTGCCGAATACAAGGCGCAAAGGCGAGGCGGCATGGGCATTACGGCGCATAAGCCCAAGGACGAGGACTTTGTCGAACGACTGTTCATTTCTTCCACGCACGACGAAATTCTTTTCTTCTCCAGTTTCGGAAAAGTGTATTCCATCAAGGCGTATGAAATTCCCGAAGCGCAGCGCCAGGCGCGCGGCAGAGCGATCGTCAACCTTCTGCAGATCGAGCAGGACGAAAAAATCACCGCCGTCATTCCGCTGACGGAAGGGACCGAAGGCTATATCGCCATGGCGACGCACAAGGGACTTATCAAAAAGACGGCGCTCGAAGAATTTGCGAATATCCGCAAAGTGGGCAAGATCGCCATTAAGATCACCGAGGGCGACGAACTCATTTCCGTGCAGTTCACCACGGGCGAAGACGAACTGATCATCGCTTCCAAAGAGGGCAAGTGTATCCGGTTCAGCGAAAAGGACGTGCGCCCGATGGGACGCGACACGCAGGGCGTCAAGGCGATGAGCCTCAACGACGACGATTATCTCGTGGATATGCTGATCGTGAAACCCGACTGCGAGATCCTGACGCTCACTTCCAACGGCTACGGCAAGCGCTCCGACGTGGAGGATTACAGATTGCAGGGCCGCGCGGGCAAGGGGATCAAGGCGGGCGTGTTCAACGAAAAGACGGGCTATCTCGTCAATCTGAAGATCGTCAGCGAGCAGGAAGATATCATGATCATCACCGGCAACGGGACGATCATACGCATGCACGTGGCGGACATCACCAAGATCGGCCGCAATACGCAGGGCGTGCGCGTCATGCGCGTCAAAGACAGCGAAGTCGCAACCGTGGCGATCGCGCCGCGAGAGGACGACGAAGAGCAGTCTGATGCGGAAATTCCCGAAACGGAAACGCCGCAGGAAACCGCGGAAGAAACCAACGATAACGAATAACAAAACAAAAAAGGCATCGGATTTATCCGATGCCTTTTTAAGTGTTTTTTAATACAGTTTGTTGAGATTGAATCTGTCGTCGTACGATTTTTTACCCGACGTGAGTTTATTGGTAAAGGCGATCAGTATGCCCGACAGCGGTACGCAGATCATGACCACGCACATTACGAACATGATGCGTATCCAGTCAAGGTGGGCGTAGTCTTCGCCGAAGAACATAGAAGGCAGGAACACTAGCCCTAATATGCAGACGGTCGCCATCAGCAAGAGCAGCATCGCGCGGCTGAAATTGATGGGCTGACACAGTCTGTACAACATCACAAGTCCCGAAAAAGTGATCATAAGCACGGCAATTTCCTGATAACAGTCGGTAAAGTACGCGGGCTGCAACAGCCTCATCAGATTGACGGAGAGCACTGCCGAAACGAGCACGAGCGCCCCGGGAACGGATTTGCCGATGACATAAGATAAAAATTTGCCTTTCACGCGGTCTGTATTCGGCTGCAAGGATAAGAAGAAAGAGGGGATCCCGATGACGAACACTTCCAGAAGCAGCATATTGTTGGTCTTGAAAGGATAGGAGGAAGTCAGACAAATGGATATGATGGCGAACACCAGCGTAAAAAGTGTCTTCATCAGGTACAGCGAGGAAGAATTCTGAATGTTGTTGATGACGCGCCGCCCTTCGTACACGACTTTGGGCATCGATGCGAAGTTGTTGTCCATGAGCACCAGATGGCTCACGTTCTTTGCCGCCTCGCTGCCCGAGGCGACGCTCACCGCGCAGTCGGCTTCCTTGAGGGCGAGAATGTCGTTCACGCCGTCGCCCGTCATCGCAACGGTATTTCCCGCCGCCTTGATGGATTTGACCAGAATGGCTTTCTGTTCGGGCGTGACGCGGCCGAACACGGTATATTTGTTGGCGATGGAAACGACTTCTTTTTCGTTGAGGCCTTCCAGCGAAATGTATTTATCCGCGTTCAATACGCCCACGCGGCGCGCCACTTCCGAAACGGTAACGGGATTGTCGCCCGAAATGACCTTTACCGCGACGTCGTTTTCCTTGAACCAACGGATCGTCTGCGCCGCGTCTTCGCGGATATTGTCGGAAATGGAGATGATCGCCAGCGGTTTGAATCCCGCGGGGAGTTTATCGCCGTTGATCTGTCCCGAAGAGAGGGCGACGACGAGCACGCGCAGTCCCATCGCGGCGTATTGGTTGATGATCTTGTTCAGTTTTTCGGGCACGGAAGAAAGCACGAATTCGGGCGCGCCCATCGCCACGGTCCCCACTCCGTCGAACGTGACGGCCGAAAGTTTTCGTTTGGAAGAGAAGGGCATTTTTTTGACGGCTTTCAGTTCGGTGCTGTGCCCGAAATAATTGTAGAGCGCGATCGAGGTCTGGTTGTTGTCTTCCAAAGAATGCAGACAGGAGCCCACGATCTCGTTGATGGTGTAGTCGGTCGGGTTATTGAGCAGCATACAGTCGTTGACTTTCATGCGCCCGTCCGTAATCGTACCGGTCTTATCGAGGCACAGCACGTTTACGCGCGCGAGCATTTCCAAAGAATACAGATCCTGTACGAGCGTGTTGTGCGAGGCGAGCCGTAAAATACCCACCGTCAGCGCGAGGCTGGTCAAAAGCAGCATTCCCGAAGGGATCATGCCGATAATGACCGATACGGTTCTTTGAATGGTTTCGGCAAGGCGGTCTACGCCTGCGGCATCCGCAAGATTCTGCCAGTTGACGAGGAACATACCGATCGCGATGGGGATGATCAGAACGCCGATGACGGAAATAATGAGTTTTGTCGAGCGCATCAGTTCCGAATTAGGCTTCTTGTACTTTTTCGCTTTTGCCGATAGGGTATTGAGGTAAGTATTTTTTCCCACCTTGTCGGCGCGCACTTTGCAGGTACCGCTGGAAATGAAACTGCCCGCGTAGAGAATGTCGCCCGTTTCCTTTTTGACGGGAACGGATTCCCCCGTCAGAAGAGATTCGTTGACTTCCACGAAGCCTTCCGCCAAAAAGCAGTCGGCGGGCACCTGGTTTCCCAAAGACAGCACGATCACGTCGTCCAGAACGATATCCTTTGCGGGGATCTCGACGGCGGCGCCGTCGCGTATCACCTTTGCGGTGGGGGCGGACAGCAGCGAAAGTTTATCGATCTTGCGCTTTGCCTTGATCTCCTGCCATATGCCGATCGCGATATTCAGCGAAAAGATGATGACGAAGAAAAACTGCGAGATGCCCGCGCCCGAATAGGCAAGCGCGATGGTGGCGAGCACGCACAACAGGTTGAAGAAGGTGCAAAGGTTCCCGACAAAAATACTCGCGTAGGACTTTGAATATTTCTGATTGGTATCATTGAACAGGAACTGCGAAAATCTCGTATTGACCTGTGCGCTCGTCAGCCCTTCTCCGATATCGGGGGTAAAACGCTGCACTTTATTATAGGAAGGGACTTCTGCTTTTTTCTTTTTGAATTTGGATTTGATGAGGGAGATATCGATCTCTTCCTCTTCTTCGGGCGCGGCGGTGGAGGCGCATTCCAGTTTTTGCGTCACGAAATCCTGCACATTCACGATTTCGGGCGCTTTCTGTTCCTCCTGCAAGGGTCCCGCGTCCTGCGCGGGCTTGCCCGCCGTTTTCCGAGGTCTTGCGGCGGCGGGTTTTGCCGCAGCCGAACCGCTCTTTCCGGACGAGGTCGGCTTTGCCGCGCCTGCGCGCGTTCCCGCGGATTTTTGTTTCGCACGGGGCGCCGCGTCGATTTTTTCTTCCGCGTCGGCTTTTGCTTTATCGGAAGGATTTTGCGAAGTATTGTTACTGCGAGTCATAATTTCTCCATTAAGCATATCTGAACGAAACTGTTCGAAATCATTATATCATAATCGCGTATGTTTTTCAAACATTTCACGCTCTTTTTCTTTGGCGGAGAAAAAGTAGTTTTGTCAAAAATTTCATGCGCATGCGTGATTGACTTGCAAAAATTTGCGGAATGGTTTAAAATAGAAAAGAATTTATTGCGGAGGCGAAAACATGATCGACATCAATTTGCTGCGGAACGATCCCGACCTGGTGAGAGAAAATATCAAAAAGAAGTTTCAGGATAAAAAACTGCCGCTCGTCGACGAGATTTTGGCGCTCGACGAAAAACGGCGCGATTTGCAGAAAGAGGGCGATTCCAGAAGAGCGATGCGCAACGCTCTTTCCTCGAAGATCGGCTCGCTGATGAAAGAGAAAAAGACGGAAGAGGCGCAAAAAGTCAAGGCGGAAGTCGTGGAAAACAACGCCCGCATCGCCGAGATCGAAAAAGAGAGCGAAATCGTCGCCGCCGGTCTGAAAGAAAAGATGATGGCGATCCCCAATATCATTGCGGACGACGTGCCTATCGGCCGCGACGACAGCGAAAACGTCGAGCGCAAGCGTTTTCTGGAACCCAAGGACAAGCCCTTCGAAGTGCCGTATCATCTGGATATTTTAGAAAAATTGTGCGGCATCGATCTGGACAGCGCAAGGCGCACGAGCGGGCAGGGCTTTTATTATCTTTTGGGCGACGTGGCCAGACTGCATTCCGCCGTGCTCACCTACGCGCGCGACTTTATGATCGATAAGGGCTTTACCTACTGCATTCCGCCGTTCATGATCCGCAGCGACGTTGTTTCGGGCGTCATGAGTTTCGAAGAAATGGACGGCATGATGTACAAGATCGAGGGTGAGGATCTCTACCTGATCGGCACGAGCGAACATTCCATGATCGGCCGCTTTATGAATACGGTCGTGAACGAGAGCGATCTGCCGCTCACGCTTACGAGTTATTCTCCCTGTTTCCGCAAAGAAAAGGGCGCGCACGGCATCGAGGAGAGAGGTATTTACCGCATACACCAATTCGAGAAGCAGGAAATGATCGTCATCTGCAAGCCCGAAGAGAGCGCCGCGTGGTTTGAAAAACTGTATAATTACACGGTGGAACTGTTCGTTTCCATGCAGATACCCGTGCGTACGCTGGAATGCTGTTCGGGCGATCTTGCCGATCTGAAATATAAGAGTATCGACGTAGAGGCTTGGAGCCCGCGCCAAAAGAAATATTTCGAAGTGGGCAGTTGCTCCAATCTGACGGACGCGCAGGCGAGAAGGCTCGGCATCCGATACAAGACGGAAAAGGGTAACGCGTTTGCGCACACGCTCAACAACACCGTGGTTGCGCCGCCCCGTATGCTGATCGCCCTGCTCGAAAATCATCTCAACGAGGACGGCAGCGTGAATATTCCCGAAGTTCTTCAAAAATATATGGGCGGTAAAAGCAAAATAGAACCTAAAAAGTAATACCGACAAGCCGCTGTTTCGAATACAGCGGCTTTTTTGAGGAAATATTTCATGACGAAAAAATCAGATATCTTAAAAAATATCGGGCTGACGCTCCTTGTCTTTGCCGTATGCACGGGACTCTGTTTTCTGCTGGATTTTTTCAAGATCAACGACTTGAATTTTTTGATCCTCTACGTACTGGGGATTCTTCTCGTTGCCGTCTTTACCAAGGGCTACGCCTATTCTGCGTCACTTTCGGTCGCCAGCGTGCTCGGCTATAATTTCTTTTTTACCGTCCCGCGGTTTACGCTGAAAATCGACGACCTTATGTACCTTGTCACGTTCTTTCTGATGCTCGCGGTAGGGCTTGGCATCAGCGCGGTAACTTTTCAGTTGAAAAAAAAGATGGCGCAGATCAACGCTCTCAACCTGGAAAAGATACGCCTGAAAAACAACGCGGACAAAGAATTGCTCAAAGCGACGCTTCTTCGCAGCATATCGCACGATCTGCGTACGCCGCTCACCGCCATCAAAAACGGCGCGGAGATTTTAAGAGACAATCCCTCGTTGGATGAAAAAGACCGCGGAGAAATTCTGGACGATATCCGCTCCAAATCCGACTGGACCATCCGCCTCGTGGAAAATCTTCTCTCGCTCACGAGGATCGACGGTGAAAATCTGACAGTGAAAAAGTCCTTCGAAGTTCTGGAAGAGATCTTGCCGCAGGCAGTACGCAATGTGAGCGGCGTTTTGGGAAACCGAAAGATTCATTACGATACGCCCGCGGATATGATGCTCATACCCATGGACGGCACGCTCATCATTCAGGTGCTCGGCAATATTTTGAACAACGCAGCAAAACACACGGACGATGACGGCAATATCTGGATCAAAGTGTGGAATACGGGCAAAAACGCGGTTTTCCGTATCAGCAACGACGGTCCGTGCATACGGGAAGAGGATCTTCCGCACCTGTTCGAAATGTACTATACGGCGGCGGATTCCAAAAGCGAAGGCGTGGGACTGGGGCTGGCCATCTGCAAACTGATCATTACGGCGCACGGGGGCAATATTTCCGCCCGCAACGCAGACGGAAAAGCGGTATTCGAATTTAATCTTCCCATGGAGGAGTACAATGGCTGATATTTTAGTGATCGAGGATGACAAGGCGATCCAGAACCTGTTGAAGATCGCCTTAAAGCAGGAAAATCATACAGTCGCTGCCGTCCGGACGGCGCGCGAGGGGATAGACTACGTCGTCAAAAATATCGTCGATCTTATCGTGCTCGATTTGGGGCTCCCCGATATGGACGGCATCAACGTAGTGGAGACGGTGCGCGGCTTTTCGGAAAATCTGCCCATTATCGTGGTGAGCGCGCGCGACGACGAAAATGAAAAAATAAAATGTCTTGACGCGGGCATCAACGACTACGTGCAGAAACCTTTTTCGACCGCGGAACTGATGGCGCGCATTCGCGCCGCCCTGCGCCACAGCGCGGCGGGCGCGGAAACGCAGGCGAGTACCTTTACCAACGGAAGACTGACGATCGACTATGCCGCGCACAGCGTATTTCTAGACGATGCGGAAGTACATCTGACCAACTATGAATATAAGATCTTGTGCCTTCTCGCGCAAAACGTCGGAAAGACGCTGACGCATAACTTTATTATATCCAAAGTCTGGGGTGCGGGCGGAAACGACGCGAGCGGACTGCGCGTCTTCATGGCGGGAATACGCCGAAAGATCGAAAAAGATCCGTTTTTACAGGAACTGATCCGTACCGACGTGGGCGTCGGTTACAGAATGAACAAAATTTAATACCGAGCGTTTGAAGAACCTCGCCATTACGGCGAGGTTCTTTCTTTATACAATCTTAACGCCGCACAAGTATTTCTTTATGAGAAACGAATCCGATTTATTTTATAATGTAAAAAAATCAAAAGGAGTTTACATGCAAAATTTGATATTTAAGGGCGTTGCGACCGCCCTCGTAACGCCCTTTTTGCCGACAGGCGAAATAAATTTTACTGCGTTGGAAAATCTCATCGAATCTCAGATCGAAGGCGGGTGCGACGCTCTCCTGGTCGGCGGCACGACGGGCGAAAGCGCCGCGTTGTCCGATGAAGAAAAGAGCGCGATCGCGTCGTTTGCGGCAAAGATCATCCGTAAACGCGTGCCTTTGATCGCGGGCGCGGGTTCGAATTATACCGCCAAAGCCGCGAAAAACTGCGCAGAGATGGAAAAAGCGGGCGCGGACGCGCTCCTGCTCGTTACGCCGTACTACAATAAATGCACGAAAAAGGGGCTGATCGCCCATTATAAAGAATGCGCAAAAGCGAGCGCGCTTCCGTTTATTTTATACAACGTCCCCCAGCGTACAGGCGTAAATATTCTTCCTGAAACTTATGAAGATCTGTTGAAGATACCCAACGTGAAAGCAGTGAAAGAAGCGTCGGGCGACGTTCGGCAGGCGTCGCGAATTCGCAATCTGTATAAAGACGATCTCGCGCTGTATTGCGGCTGCGACGAACTGATGCCGTCCATGTTGGCGATCGGCGCGTCGGGCGCGATTTCCGTTTTATCCAATATCTGCCCGAGAGGGGTACATGATATCTGCGCCCGCTATTTTTCGGGCGATTCGGAAAAGAGCCTGGAATTGCACAACGCCTACTCGAAACTTACCGAGGCGCTCTTTCGTGAAGTCAACCCCGTTCCCGTAAAGGCCGCCTTAAATATATTAAAGAAAGATGCGGGAGGACTGCGGCTGCCCCTCACGGAAGCGGATAAAGAAACAAAGAACATTCTGAAAAAGGAGATCGCGCTGTTGCAATGCGCGGGATTGTGTCAATGAACGATATGGAAGAAACGCAGGCGTGCATCGTCTGTAAATTCGGCGGAACGTCGATGGCGGACAGTGAAAGTACGGAGCGTGTCGCAGAGATCGTGAAAAGTAATCCGCTGCGGAGGATCATCGTCGTTTCCGCACCGGGGAAAACCGAAAATAGCGAAAAAGTAACGGATCTTTTAATTGAATGCCATCGGGAAATCGAGGCGTGCGGAAAGTGCGATCAGACTTTTCCTCTGGTAGCCGCCCGCTTTTTACAAATTGCAACCGATACAAAAGACGCAGAGCGCGAACTGGCAAAAATAAAGTCGCAGATGGAAAACAGCGGGCAATATGATTTCTGCGTTTCCCGCGGAGAATATTTAAGCGCCTATTTTTTTGCGAAACGTCTGGAATTTGCCTTTATCGACGCCGCGGAGTTGATACGGTTTCACCGCTACGACGGATACGATTCGAAGGAAAGCGAGAAACTGTGCCGCGCGAAACTGAAAAACGGGTATGCCGTCGTTCCCGGATTTTACGGCGCGGACGAAACGGGCGCGATCGTCACGTTTTCCCGCGGCGGATCGGATATTACGGGAAGTATCGTTGCGGGCGCGATCAAAGCCGATCTATATGAAAATTGGACGGATGTGGACGGAATTCTGAATGCTGATCCGCGCATCGTGGAGAACGCCCGCATTATTCCCAAAATGACATACGGGGAACTCCGCGAACTTTCATATCTGGGCGCCTCGGTTTTACATACGGACGCGCTCGTGCCTTTGATAAAAAACAGGACTCCGTTGCAAGTGCGCAATACGTTCTGTATGAGCAAGCGCGGAACCGTCATTTATCCGTGTCTGAAAGAACCCGAAAAAAAGCCGGTTACGGGCATCGTCGGCAAGAAAGATATTCTCGTGCTGTTCATCCATAAAATCGGTATGAACCAACAAAAAAGCATCGTGCGGAAAGTCTTATCCGTACTCGAATATTACGGGGTTTCGTTCGAGCATATGCCGTCAAGCATCGACGCGGTCAATTTCCTGATTCCGAAATCTTCTATCAACGACGCGATACGCTCCGCCGTATTGTCTGAGATCAAAAAGTCTATACGCCCCGACGAGATCAAATTTATCGATCGGCTTTCCATCGTATCCGTCGTGGGCAGGAATATGTATCAATGCGTGGGCGTAGCCGAAAAAATGTTCGCCGCGCTTGCGCGCGAAAAAATCAATATCCGCATGATCATACAGGGCTGCCGCGAACTCAACATTATTGCAGGAGTCGACGAAGACCGCTATGAAGACGCAATACGCGCGCTGCATCGCGCTTTTTTGGAGGAAGAAACTCCTTCTTAATACAATTTTAATGCGGTCGTGAAAAATCCATACGTACTTTTAATGTATTTTATTATAAAATTGTCATGAATCAAGGAGGTGGAGCGCATGCTGACGAAAAAAGCACAGCCGCCCGTCGACCCCGTTCTGGGGCTTGCGGCGCAGGCGATCGAAACGGGCGAATATTCCCGCGCCCGCCAACTGCTCAAAGAGTCGATGGCGAACGATATGGAAAATCCCGAAACGTATAATCTGCTCGGGATCAGTTATGAAAAAGAGGGCAATTTATTGAAGGCCTCGCGGTTTTACAGGGTCGCATATTATATGGATCAGACCTTTCAGGCGGCCGCGGATAATCTGGAGCGGGTATGCCAGTTCTGGCGCAAAGATTCCAAAGATATTCAATGGGGCTTATCGATCGACGGGAGGTAATGGAACATGGTTGTCGTAACGATCATATCCGCAATTCTGGCTGCGGGACTGCTCGGATACTTATTCTTTATGCTGTTTCACAGCGACAAGCGGTAAGACAAATTTTAACGGAGGCTTTTTGAATGATCGAAAGTGTTATCTTCACCGCCATACAGGACATCGTGTTTTTCGCGCTGTTCGTCGGGATCGCGATTTTCTTCGGGTTTGCCTTTTTCAGGATCTATAAAGGGCAACCCGTTTTCATGAAGAGAGCGAGTATGGCGACGGAAAAAGGAATTTACAAGGCAATGGGCGTTTCGCCCCGCGAAGAGATGACGGCAAAAAAATATGCGTTCAGCGTGTTGCTGTTCAGCCTTTTCGGTTTGATACTGATGATGGCGATTCTGATGGGGCAGGCGTTTTTGTTCATGAACCCCGAACAGATCGGCGGCATGAGTTGGCATCTGGCCTTCAATACGGCGGCGAGTTTTATCACCAACACCAACTGGCAGGCATATTCGGGTGAAACGCAGGCGAGTTATCTTTCGCAGATGCTCTGCATGACCGTGCAGAACTTCTTGTCCGGCGCGGTGGGCATCGCCGTATTGTTTGCGCTTGTGCGCGGTTTTACGCGCAAAGAATGCAAAACGGTCGGCAATTTCTGGGCGGATCTCACGCGTATAACGCTCTTTATGCTGCCCGTATGTTTTATCGGCGCGCTGGTGCTCGTTTCCCAAGGCGTGCCCCAGACGATGAAGGGCGCGGTCACCTATGTGTCTTTGGAAGGGGAAACTTCAAAACTCTATTTGGGACCCGCGGCGGGACAGATCATCATTAAACAACTGTTTACCAACGGCGGCGGATTTTGGGGCGTCAATTCGGCATATCCTTTTGAAAATCCCACGCCGTTCGCGAACCTTTTGGAAACGCTCTCACTCGTGGTGATTCCGGGAGGTCTGTGCTTCACGTTCGGCAGAGCGGTCCTGGATAAGAAACAGGGCGTCGTTCTCTTTAAAGCGATGTCTTTCATTTTCTTCGCCTGCCTCATCGTCTGCACGACCTTCGAATATCTGTTTTCGCAATTTCCGCAGGGCGTGTCGGGTATCGGCAATATGGAAGGTAAAGAGGTGCGTTTCGGCATAGGCGGCTCATCTTTATGGGCGGTCGCGACCACTTCCGTTTCCAACGGTTCCGTAAACGCCATGCACGACAGTTTTACTTCCATCGGCGGAATGATCCCCATGTTTTTGATGATGCTCGGCGAGATCGTGTACGGCGGCGTAGGCTGCGGGTTATACGGCATGATCGCGTTTGCTATCCTTACCGTGTTTATCGCGGGGCTGATGGTGGGCAGAACGCCGGAATATATCGGCAAGAAAATCGGCGCGTTCGATATGAAAATGGTTTGTCTTGTCATTCTTACGCCTGTTTTGTGCCTGCTTTTGGGCACGGCGTCGACCGTTCTTCTGGAAGAGGCGCCCGAATGGCTCACTAACAGCGGCGCGCACGGATTTTCCGAGATACTGTACGCTTTCGCCTCGATGGCGAATAACAACGGCTCGGCGTTCGCAGGTTTTTCCGCGAATACGGTCTGGACGAACGTAGTGGGCGGCGTCGTCATGCTGCTCGTGAGATTTATCCCCATGACGGCCACGCTGTTCCTTGCCGGCAGTCTGGGCAGAAAGAAGATCGTGCCGCAGTCGGACGGGACGCTCTCCACGAGCAATTCCATGTTCGTCGGGCTTTTGATCGCCGTCATCATTATCATCGGCGCGCTGAGTTTCTTCCCCGCGCTGGCATTGGGACCCATCGCTGAATTCGTAGGCTAAGGAGAATTCGATATGAAACGTGAAAAACAAAAAAAGAGCGGCTTGATCGATAAAAAGATCGTGCTCGGTGCGACCGTGCAGTCGCTAACTAAACTCAATCCGAAAGTGCAGATACAAAACCCCGTCATGTTCATCGTCTATTTAGGCGCAATCTTTACGACGATCTTGTTTTTCCTCTCTCTGGGCGGCATAAAAGACGGAGGCAGTTGGTACATATTCGGAATTTCCATCATCCTTTGGCTCACTTCGCTGTTCGGTAACTTTGCCGAAGCAGTTGCGGAAGGCCGAGGCAGGGCACAGGCGGAAAGCCTGAAAAAGGCGCGCCGCGACGTCATTGCCCGAAAACTTGTGCGCGCCGAACTCGAATCGGAATATTCGGAAGTCAAGAGCAATCAACTGCGGGCGGGCGATATCGTGCTCGTCAAGGCGGGCGAGCAGATCCCCATGGACGGCGAGGTCATCGTCGGCGTGGCGAGCGTGGACGAAAGCGCCATTACGGGCGAATCCGCTCCCGTCATCCGCGAATCGGGCGGAGACAGGAGCGCGGTCACGGGCGGGACTACGATCACGAGCGACTGGCTCATCATCCGCGTCACGGCGGAGGCCGGTAACAGTTTTTTGGATAAAATGATCGCCATGGTCGAAGGCGCCAGCCGTAAAAAGACGCCCAATGAAATCGCGCTGCAAATACTGCTCATCACTTTGACCATTATCTTTTTGGTCGTCAGCGCCTGTCTTTTGCCCTTTTCGAAATTTTCGGTGGATCTCGCGGGGCAGGGGGAGCCGGTCAGCCTGACGAATATCGTCGCGCTGCTCGTTTGCTTAGCCCCGACGACCATCGGCGCGCTGCTCTCTTCGATCGGTATCGCGGGCATGGCGAGGCTCAACAAAGCCAACGTCCTCGCCACGAGCGGACGCGCCATCGAGGCGGCGGGCGACGTGGACGTGCTCTTATTGGATAAAACGGGCACCATCACTCTGGGCAACCGCAGAGCGAGCGAATTTATCCCCGTCGGCGATACGAGCGAAAGCGATCTCGCCGCGGCGGCGCAACTCTCTTCCATTGCGGACGAAACCGCAGAAGGGCGCAGCATCGTCGTGCTTGCGAAAAACAGATTCGGTATGCGAGGCAAAGAGATTGCCAAACTGAATGCGAAATTTATCGAATTTACAGCCAAAACGCGCATGAGCGGCGTGGATATCGGCGACGTCCATATCCGAAAAGGCAGCGCAGATGCGATCAAAGCGTATGTACAGGCGCAGGGAGGCGTTTGCGACAAATCTTGCGATGAGATCGTGGAAAGAGTTGCGAACGAAGGCGGCACGCCGCTTCTCGTTGCGCAGAACGAAAAGATCCTCGGCGTCGTTTACTTAAAAGACGTCGTAAAAGAGGGTGTCAAAGAGAAATTCGAAGATCTGCGCAAGATCGGTATCAAGACGATCATGATCACGGGCGATAATCCCATGACGGCTGCGGCGATTGCCGCCGAGGCGGGCGTGGATGATTTCGTTGCGGAAGCGACGCCCGAAACCAAACTCGCGCTCATCAAAAAATTACAGGAAGAAGGTCACCTCGTGGCAATGACGGGCGACGGGACCAACGACGCGCCCGCGCTCGCGCAGGCAGACGTTGCGGTCGCCATGAATTCGGGAACGCAGGCGGCGAAAGAGGCGGGAAATATGGTCGATCTGGATTCCAGCCCGACGAAACTCATCGAGGTCGTGCGGATCGGAAAACAACTCCTGATGACGCGCGGCGCGCTCACGACCTTTTCCATCGCGAACGATATCGCCAAATACTTTGCCATTATTCCCGTATTGTTTGCGGGCATCTACCCCGGACTGGAAGCGCTTAATTTCATGCGGCTGACCAGCCCTACGACCGCGATCCTTTCTTCGGTCTTATATAACGCGCTCATTATCGTGGCGCTGATACCGCTTTCCCTCAAAGGCGTTCGTTATAAGGAACAGCCCGCGGGTAAAATGCTGAAACATAACCTTTTGATTTACGGGGTAGGAGGGGTGATCGCGCCTTTTCTGTTCATCAAATGTTTCGATTTGCTGCTCACCGTCTGCGGCGTGGCGTAAAGGAGGTCAACTATGCAGGAAATTACCGAAATCGCGGGCGAGGCGCCCGTCAAAAAGAAACGCTTTCAAACGGCCCGTGCGGCGATCGTTTGCCTTCTGATCTTCACGGTCCTGTGCGGCGTGGTTTATCCCATTACCCTGACTTTGGTATCGAAAGCGGCGTTTCCGTACGAGGCCGAAGGTTCGCAGATCGTCGTGACGTTGCCCGACGGTACACAGAGAGTTTACGGCAGCGAACTGATCGGGCAAAATTATGAAAATCCGAAATATATGTTCGGGCGTGTGAACACGGGCGCGCCGAGCAATCTGTCGCCAGAAAGCGACGAATATCAGGATCTTTTGAACGAGCGCATTGCCGAACGCAAGGAAAAACTTGCGAAGATCGGATACGCCGATACCGATAAAATTCCTTCCGAACTCATCACTGCGAGCGGCAGCGGCGTCGATCCGCACATTTCGCCGGCAACGGCTGAATTTCAGATCCCTGTGATCCTGGCGGCGAGAAACGCGGATAAGGGCGAGGATGAGGAAAAACTGACCGAAGAAGATCTGCGCGCGATCATTGATAAATATACCGAAGGCAGATTCCTCTGGATATTCGGGGAAAAGCGCGTCAACGTGCTTCTCGTGAACCTTGCTCTGGACGGACTGCTATGATTGCCGCGCGGGGCAAACTGAAAATCTTTTTCGGTTATTCGGCTGGCGCGGGCAAGACCTACGCCATGCTGAAAGCCGCCCAAGAGGAAAAAAGCGCGGGCGTAGACGTGGTGATCGGATATCTGGAACCGCACGATCGGCCCGAAACGCTGAAAATGGCGGAGGGACTGGAAGTTCTTCCGCTGAAAAAAATACAGTACCGCGGCATTACGCTCAACGAATTTGACGTGGACGCTGCGGAGCGCCGCCGCCCGAAGTTGCTGCTTGTCGACGAGTTGGCGCATACCAACGCGCCCGACTGCAAAAACAGAAAACGCTATCTGGATATAGAGGAAGTGCTCAACTGCGGGATCGACGTCTATACGACCGTGAACGTACAGCATATCGAAGGTCTGCACGATCTGGTGGATTCGGCGACGTCGGTAGATGTCAACGAACGCATCCCCGACGAGATTTTCGACTATGCGGACGAAGTCGTATTGGTGGATATCGAGCCCGACGCTTTGATCGAGCGCATGCGCGAGGGAAAGATCTATCCGAAAACGCGTGCGAAAGCGGCGCTGGAAAATTTTTTCCGCGCGGACAATCTCTCTTCTTTGCGCGAACTGTTCATGCGGCGGAGTGCCGACCGCATCGAAAAACAGGTGAATCACGGCGAGCGACGCACGAGAATACTCGTTCTGATCAGCCCGTCGCCCTCCTCGCAGAAGACCATCCGCGTGGCGGCGCGCACAGCGGAAGCGTTTCATTGCAAATTTTCCGCCATGTATGTGGAAACGAACGGCGCGCTGAGCGACGAAGCGGCGGCAAATCTCAAAAAACACATGAATCTCGTGCGCGATACGGGCGGAGAGATCATCGTAAAATACAGCGATGACGTTGTTGAAACGGTAGCGGATTACGTGCGGCTTGCAGGCGTCACGCATCTTATCCTCGGTAAGACCTGGCAGTCGGCGGGCAAAAAAGTTGGGCTGGAAGATAAATTTATCGAAAGGCTACCAAATCTGGAAATTCTGATCGTGCCGGATAACCAAAGGTTTTACGCGAAAAGAGCGTACAGGCAAACGCTGTTTGCCCGACTGTTCAACCGCAATAAATTACTGCAAAAATATAAGACGGCGAACAGGATACTCGATATCGCGCATTTACTCGAACGGGCTTCTTTGGAAGAATCGGAAAAAAATAAGCGGCAGGTACAGATCGCGCATATTTTGTCGCGCGCTTTTGACCGAAGCGTCGCTATATTGTCCGTAAAAGGAAAAAGCACCGCCGCTGTAAAGGGGGAGCACGTCGGATTTTTCGGCGAAGGCAACGAAACCGCCGTTGCGGAATGGTGCAGAAAAAATCATAAAGCGGCGGGGCGGGGAACGGATACGCTGCGAGAATCCAAAGCAATTTACTTTCCCGTAACGACGAATACAGAAACGGTCGTCGTAGCCTTTTCCTGCATAGAAAGGAAACTTACGGTGACGGAAAGACTGATTTTTTATCAGTTGGAAAATTTACTGCGCATGATTTTATAAAAGAGGGCGATCGCCCTCTTTTTATGCATACGGCGCATGATATAATATGAAAAATAAGTATTGGACATTGCGACGTTCATGTAGTATAATAATCCCGTGAAATTTTAACGGGAGGAAATTTATGGCTTATCTGGGAGAAGATATCAAAAAATTAGGCTTCGGAATGATGCGCCTGCCGCAGAAAGACGGGGCGATCGATATCGGGCAGACCAAAGAAATGGTCGATCTGTTTCTCGGCGCGGGATTTACATATTTCGATACCGCCTGGGCATATGCGGGCAGCGAAGATGCCGTCCGTCAGGCACTGGTCGAGAGATATCCGCGCGAACGGTTTCAACTGGCGACCAAAAACGCGGCTTGGATCAACTGCAAGACGCGCGAAGAAGCAATTTCGCAGTTCGATACTTCCTTAAAGCAGACGGGCGCGGGCTATTTCGATTTTTACCTTTTGCATAATCTCGGGGAAAGCAGAACGCGCTGTTTCGACGAATTCGACCTTTGGACATGGATACTGCAAAAAAAAGAAGAAGGGGCGATACGCCACGCGGGATTTTCTTTCCATTCCACGCCGCAGGAATTGGACGAGATCTTAACGGCGCATCCTGAAATGGAATTCGTGCAGTTGCAGATCAACTATGCCGATTGGGAAAACCCCGCCGTACAGTCGCGCGCGTGCTACGAAGTCGCCCGAAAACACGGTAAACCCGTCGTTATTATGGAACCGGTCAAGGGAGGAATGCTCGCGTCGCCGCCCGCGGAAGTGGAAAAGATTTTAAAAAACGCCGAGCCGAATTCTTCCAACGCTTCATGGGCGATCCGCTTTGCGGCGAGTCTCGACGGAGTCGTCACCGTTCTTTCGGGCATGAGCGATCTTGCGCAGATGCGCGACAATCTTTCCTATATGACGAATTTTACTTCGCTGAGCGATAAACAGAAAGCGACGCTTGCCGCCGCACAGCAAGAACTGAATAAAATGCCGCTCATTCCCTGTACGAACTGCAACTACTGCGCGAAAGTCTGCCCGAAAAACATCGGAATATCAGGCACTTTCACGGCGATGAATTATCTGACGATGTATCGAGACAGAGCGCTCGCCGCGTCGCAGGAAAACTGGCTCGTGGAAGGTCACGGCAAGTCGCGGGCGGCTGATTGTATCCGTTGCGGCAAGTGCGAGGTTGCCTGTCCGCAGCACATATCCATCCGTCGCGAACTGGAAAAAGCGGCTGCTGCATTATATTGAGAGGAAAAAAAATGATCGAATCGATTTTAGTAAAGAAAAATGTTTCGTTAAAGGCAAAAATTACGATCAAAAGCCTGATATCTGCGGGCGTCGTTGCGTTTGCCGTTCTTTTGCCGCAACTGGTGCACATATGGGCAGGCTCTGCGGGCGGAGTACAGTGGCTGCCCATGTATCTTCCCGTCCTGCTCGGCGCCTGTCTTTTAGGCGTTTGGTGGGGGCTCGGCGTGGGGATCGTTTCGCCTGTCGTCAGTTTTTTAATTACTTTCGCCATGGGCAACCCCATGCCTGCGGCTGCGCGTTTGCCTTTCATGATCGCGGAACTTGCGATGATCGCAGCAATCGCCGGTTTATTTTCCCGAAAAATAAGTCAAAACGGATGGATGGCATTTCCCGCCGTGCTTCTCGCCTTTGTCGGAGGGAGAATATTTTTTTTCCTGCTCGCCGCGATCTTCCAAAATATCGCGCCCTTTACGGCGGCAGTCGTATGGTCTCAGATCACGACGGGGCTTCTCGGACTCGTTGTGCAGGCGGTTTTGGTGCCGTTTTTGATCTTGGGGATCCGTTATCTTGCCGATCGGGACAAAAATCATGACTGATTTGGAAATGGCCGTGCAGAATCTGGCGGGGCATACGCTCTGCCTTTGCCGCGATGGTATGTGCATATTTTCGGAAAGACGCGGGATTGCCCCGATGATGGATTTGATCGCCTCGCATGCGGACGTGACAGGATATGCGGCCGCCGACCTGGTCGTCGGCAAGGCGGCGGCATTGCTGTTTGTTTATGCGGGTATCCGCGAAGTTTATGCGGAAGTCATATCGGATGGCGCAGTCCGCATCTTAAAAAAGTACGATATTCCTTTTCGTTTCAGCAGGCGTACGAAACAGATCGTGAACCGAAAGGGCGACGATATCTGCCCCATGGAAAAAGCCGTTCAATATATCGATGAACCCGAACCGGCGCTTTCGGCGCTTACAAACGCTATACGCAATATGACGTAAAAAGAGACCGCTGCCACCAGCGGTCTCTTTGGTACTCCCGCTGGGAATCGAACCCGGAACGGCCCCTTAGGAGCAATTAGAAAGAGCGTTTATCGCGTACAATTCAGGCATATTCAGCCGTTTTGTGCGTTATGAACGCTTATTTTTTTACTCTTTTTTCGTAATGTTTGGTAACTTTCATCTTGTATATTTCTGTTCGGGTGTAATTCGGGTGTAAAATTGAAGGTGTAAAGATCTTCCGACAACGGCAAAAATATTGTAAATTTGGTGTGTTGACTATTGCTTTTTTGCCGATAAAGTGCTATACTTATAAGCGAGGTGTTTTTGTATATGAAATATTTATCTGTAACCGAAACGGCAAAGAAATGGAATATATCGGAACGGAGCGTCCGTAACTACTGCGCATTGGGAAAGGTTGACGGTGCGTTTTTAACGGGCAAGACTTGGAATATCCCCGAAGACGCGCAAAAGCCCGACAGAGTTAATAAGAAAATAGAATTGCCGACTACCCTTTTGGAAGTGCTTACGGCGGAAAAAAAGGCAAAACTTTCGGGCGGAATTTATCACAAGGTACAAATCGAATTGACGTACAATTCCAACCATATCGAAGGCAGCCGCTTAACGCATGACCAAACGCGCTATATTTTTGAAACGAACACAATCGGTATTGACGGCGGAGCGGTAAAGGTTGACGACATTGTGGAAACGGCAAATCACTTTAAGTGTATCGACTTGATTATAGAAAACGCTAAAAAGCCGATTACGGAAACTTTTATAAAAGAATTACACCGCACATTGAAAAGTGGAACGACGGACGCACGTCAGGATTGGTTCGCCGTCGGCGATTACAAACGATTGCCGAACACCGTTGGCGATATGTTCACGGCGCAGCCCGAAGAAGTTGCCGAAAAAATGAAGGAACTGCTTTTCGAGTATAATGCGAAGAAAGAAAAAACTTTCGACGCCCTTTTGGACTTTCATTACAAATTCGAGTGTATCCACCCTTTCCAAGACGGCAACGGACGCATCGGCAGACTTTTACTATTCAAAGAGTGCCTAAAATACAATATCGTTCCGTTCATTATCGACGAAGAATTAAAACTGTTCTACTATCGCGGCTTAAACGAATGGCAAAACGAGCGCGGTTATTTACGCGATACCTGCCTAATGGCGCAAGACAAATTCAAACTTTACCTTGATTATTTCAAGGTTCAATATTAACAATACAGGAAAGTTATATGACGGATAAAAATTCGATGAGATTCGATTTCGGGCAAGCAAACGACGAACAGAAAAAAGCGATACAGCATATTGACGGACCAGCTCTTATAATCGCAGGTCCCGGCACGGGCAAGACTTTTACTCTTGTTAAAAGAGTTGTTTATCTTATCGTCGAAAAAGGCGTAAAACCAGAAAATATTTTGATTGCCACCTTTACGGAAAAAGCGGCAAAAGAGCTTATTACGCGTATCACAAACGAACTTATCAGGCTTAATATAAACGTAAATATAAATGAATTGTATATCGGTACGATTCACTCTATTTGTCTGCGGCTGATAAAAGAAAATGTCGAATTCACGAGATTAAAAAAGAATTATCGACTTATGGACGAATTTGACCAAAAATATATGATTTACAGAAACCATAAGATATTTGATGAAATTCCGAATTTAGAGCTTATAGCCGATAGATTAAGTCCTTGGGAAAAATCAAAGCAGCTTGCATATTATTTCAATGCTATATCGGAAGAAATGATAACCGTGGAAGATTTGTTAAAGGACAACGATGCGGCTGTTCAAGTGCTTGCCCGTGCTTATGAAGTATACTTAAAACTACTTGACGAAGAAAACGCTATGGACTTTTCGTCCATACAGGTTATCGCATATAATTTGCTAAAAGACCACGACCTGATACGCAATAAAATTCAAGAGCAAATACAATACGTTATGATTGACGAATATCAAGATACTAACTATGTTCAAGAACAGTTGATATTTTTGATAGCGGCAAAACATCACAATATCTGCGTTGTCGGCGACGACGACCAAGGCTTATATCGGTTCCGCGGCGCAACGATAAGAAATATTCTGGAATTTCCCAACAAGTGGAAAGACTGTGCGAAATTTAACCTTATAGAGAACTACCGTTCCGAAAGAGATATAGTTAATTTTTATAACGATTGGATGCAAAGCACCGAATTAAGTGGCTTTAAATGGCAAAATTTTCGTTATGAAAAAGCAATAAAGCCTTCCAAGAAAAACTTAATCGAAGGTGTACCGACGGTTGTTAAAGTTTCGGGACAAAGAAATTTAGAGAACTGGGGCGACAATATTATTGATTTTATCAATAAGTTAAAAGCAAGCCATACAATTACCGACTACAATCAAATAGCTTTTTTATTCCGTTCAGTTAGAAACGACCGCGTAAAAGCCCTTGCGGATTATCTGGAAAAACACGGCATCCCCATTTATTCCCCGCGTTCCGATATGTTTTTTGAGCGTGAAGAAATAAGGTTGCTTATCGGCGCGCTTTTGGTTGCCCTTCCGAATTATTTAAGGAAAATGCAGACGGACAAGTATATGCCCAAAGTTATGTTAGATTATTATAAAGATGAATGCTTGCCTGTATTTTTAGAGTTTCAAAAGTCTAATCCGAATGCTCCGCTTATAAAATGGTGCGCAATGAAAGGTATAGAGCATAGCGATCCCAATCACAATGACTTTAACTATGCTTTTACCGGTCTTGTTTACGAAATGTTGCAATTCGAGCCGTTTCTTTCTATTATGCAATCGGAAATTTCGGGCGTTGTAGATTCACGCGCAATAAGAAATATTGCCGAGTTTACAAAGCTGACTACAAGATATGAGTTCTTACATAAAATCAACGTCTTTACTGCAAGAGGCATCGAACTTGATATAACACAGTTTTTTAATCGCTATTTGCGGTTTCTATACGAAGGCGGAATCGGAGAGTACGAGGATGATTCGGAGTATGCGCCGAGCGGTTGCGTATCTTTTATGACGATACATCAATCGAAAGGTATGGAGTTCCCCGTCGTAGTTGTTGGCTCCCTGTTTTCAACACCGAGAAACGATTTTAAGGATGTAATACAAGAACTCGAAACCAACGTGTACGCAAGAAAGCCCTTTGAACCGTATGAAAGCATCAAGTATTTTGATTTCTGGCGCGTGTTCTATACGGCTTATTCGAGAGCGCAAAGCTTACTTGTTTTAACTGCGGACGAAGGCGGAAAAGGCCTTGGAAAAGAACCGTCGAAATATTTTTCCGATTGCTACGGCAAGCTCCCGAATTATTGGGATACCGATATTGATTACGGAAAAATACAATGCGAACCCGTGAAGAATGTGAATATTAAGCAAAGCTACTCTTTCACTTCGCATATAGCAGTTTACGAGAACTGTTCGTTGCAGTATAAATTTTATAAAGACTTGGGATTTATCCCCGTTCGTGAAGGCGCAACGATGTTCGGTACGCTTGTACATGCCACAATAGAAGATATACATAAAGCCGCTATGCGTGGCGAATCGCAAACGATTACAGGCGAAAACGTTGAAAGTTGGTTTGCCGAAAACTATGAAACGATTTCAAAGAAAGAACACGCCTATTTGAGTGAAAACGTGAAAGCCGCCGCCTTAAAACAAGTTTTGCGTTATGTAGACAGGCAATCTTCGCATTGGGATAGGATTAAAGACGCCGAAGTCGAAGTAAGCCATGTTGAAGAAGATTACATTTTGAGCGGTAAGGTCGATTTAATTGAGGGAGAAAACGGTACGCTCGAAGTCGTAGACTTCAAAGCCGAGAAAAAGCCCGATATGGAATTGGATAAAGAGCGGATAGCGCGCTATAAACGACAACTGCAAATATATGCCTATATCATTGAACAGCGTATGGGATTGCCTGTAAGTAAACTTCGCCTTTATTATACGGGCGACGATACGAGCGGCGTTCCCGAAATCACGTTTCCAAACGAACCGGCAAAGATTCGGGAAACGATTGACGAGTTTACCGAAGTCGTACACAAGATACAATGTCTTGATTATTCTACACGGTCAACTTCGCAAACGATTTGCAATAACTGCGATTTACGGCATTTCTGCAAACATATTTAAGAAAAAATAAATCAGGAGATTATTTATTATGAGTGAAACACAAGAGCAGCTCTCTTTCGAGTTTGAAACAAGAAAGCCTATCAAGGGCTATCCCGAACTTCATTGGACGGGCAAAAGACCGTATAAGTCAACGGTCTATTATCCTGCGCAGTTAAAAGAAGTTTACGGCGAAGAAAAGAACGGTTGGCTGAATAAAATTTTCTGGGGTGATAATCTCCAAGTTATGAGCCACCTTTTGAAGGATTATCGCGGCAAGATTGATTTGATTTATATCGATCCCCCGTTTGACAGTAAAGCGGATTATAAAAAAAAGATTAAACTCAAAGGCAAAGAGGTATCCAACGATCAATCCACGTTTGAAGAAAAACAATACGGCGACATTTGGACAAATGACGAGTATCTTCAATTTATGTATGAACGAATAATTTTAATAAGAGAGTTATTATCTGACAAGGGTAGTCTATTTTTACATTGTGATTGGCATAAAGCACATTATATCAGATTAATACTTGATGAAGTATTTGGTAGGGATTCATTTAAGAATGAAATAATTTGGAGCTATAAAAGTGCTGGAATGTCAACTAGTACATTCCCAAGAAAACATGATAATATTTTTTATTATTCTAAAACGGATAATCGAAAATTTTACCCTATTTATGTACCACATGACCCAAAAGTTTTGAATCGATTTCAACGCGATGAAATCGGACCGTATCAACTTGTAAATGGAAAAAAATATTACGCAAATCCGCAAGGAAAACCTATTGAAGATGTTTGGGAAATTCTTTTAGCCAATCGTGACAGTCAACGAACAGATTATCCTACTCAAAAGCCTGAAGCACTGATCGAAAGGATTGTAAAATGTTCAACAGAGCCTGGAGATATTGTCCTTGACTGCTTTATGGGTAGCGGCACTACGCAAGCCGTTGCTATGAAACTCGGACGTCGCTTTATCGGCGCAGATATTAACTTGGGTGCGATACAGACGACAACGAAGCGGCTTATCGGTATTGCGAGCGAATTGAACGGACAACTCGGAAACGACGACAAATATACGGGGTTTGAAGTTTTCAACGTAAACAATTACGATATGTTCCGCAACCCTGTCGAAGCGAAAGAGCTCATCTTAAAAGCGTTGGAAGTACAGCCGTATGAAACGAGCAATATCTATGACGGCGAAAAAGACGGACGAATGGTAGTAGTTATGCCCGTCAATCGTATTGCTACGAAAGCGGATTTGCAGGGACTTATTCATAATTTGCCGTACAAGACTTTTGAGAAGAAAAAAGAAGAAGATCCGAACGCCGTGGTTTTGAAACTCATTCTCGTATGTATGGGACACGAATCGGATTTGGCGGCGGTCTTAAAGCAAGAACTGAACGCATATAACGTGGACGTAAAAGTGTTCGATATTCTGCACGATAGGACAGAGTTGCAGTTTAAGAGAGATGCCGAAGCAAGCGTAGTGATTGAAAACGGCGAACTTATCATAAAGAATTTCTATCCGCTCAACCTTATGCAGAAGCTCTCTATCGACAAAGATATGTTGGAAAACAAAATCGTCGTAGACGATTGGCGGCAACTTGTAGAGTCTGTTTTCATTGATTTCAACTACGACGGTGCGGTTATGCAACCGACGTTGACGGATATTCCCGAAAAGAACGGTTTGGTTGCCGGCAAATATAAAATTCCGCAGGATGCAGGTAAAATCCGAGTAAAAATAACGGACGTCCTTTCCGAGTCGCTGGAAGTCGAGGTGGAAAATGGCTAAACGACAAGTGGAACAGAGCTCTTTCGCTTTCTTTGATTTCTTGCGTCAATTCTATACGCAAAACAAAGGTCGTATAAGAAATCGTTATAAAGATTTAACGAAAAAGTTTTTGGATTATAATGACAGCACGAAAAACCCGAGAGCCTATTTACGTACACCGCAATTCGAGGCGTTGGAAACTTACGTATTCTTAAAGGAATTTTGCAACAATCCGCAGATTTACGATCTTTTCGATAAATGGTATAAACGTCAAGGCGATTTTGCCGCAGAAACCGTTTATACTGTTGTAAAAGGCAATTCGGGACAGATGTCGCTGTACGATACGGAAGCTGTCAACTATAAAATCGTATTCGACGCTATGAGGAAAGTTGCGACGTCTTATCCCAACTACATATACGCCCTTACTATGGGACTTGGAAAAACAGTCCTTATGGCAACGTGTATCTTTTATGAGTTTTTGCTTGCAAACAAGTACCCGAAAGATACAAGGTATTGCCACAACGCACTTGTATTCGCCCCCGATAAAACGGTATTGCAATCACTTCGTGAAATCGTTACAATGGACAAAGAAAAAGTCGTACCGCCCGAATACTGTCGTGTACTCGACCAAAATATAAAGTTCCATTTTCTCGACGATTCGGGTATTACACTTAACACGCTCGATAATTCGGATTTCAATATCGTTATTTCCAATACGCAGAAAATTATCAAAAAGCGTGTGCATAAAGAGAAAACGCCAATAGAAAAATTGCTTGAAATGTCGAACGTTCCGCAAGAAGAGCAATCGTCCGATATTATATCGTCGGTATTAAATGCTGTTTATACGGAAGAAAACACCAGAGATGAAGGCGAACTTCTTTCTAATCAACGCTATGCAAAGCTGAAACGTTTAGAGCAACTTGGAATTTACGTTGACGAAGCGCACCATCTTTTCGGCGGTGATTTGCAGAAATCAATGAACAGTTTGCGCCTTACAATCAATGATTTGGCGGCGGCGTTAAAGGAAAGCGGAACGAGAGTGGTTGCGTGTTATAACTATACGGGCACGCCATATTTCGAAAATTCCGTTTTGCCCGAAGTCGTTTACAGTTATGGGTTAAGAGAAGCAATCGCAAACAAGTATTTGAAAGACGTCGATATTAAGGGTTACGATAACGTAAAGAGCGAAACTTTCTTAAAAGCGGTTATAGAAGAATTTTGGGAAAATTACGGTGGGAAAACTTATGAAGGATTACAACCGAAACTTGCCATTTTCGGTGCTACCATTGATGAAGTTGTGAACGAAATTCGTCCGGCAGTCGAAAAAATCTTGGCAGAACTCGATATTCCGCTCAACAAGATTTTAGTAAATACGGGAGATTCTGCCGTTACGAAAGACACCGACATAAAAGCATTTAACGATTTGGACGTTGCGGGAACCGTCGGTTCCGAAAAACAGTTTATTCTACTCTGTAACAAAGGACGCGAAGGCTGGAATTGTCGTTCGCTGTTCGGCGTTGCTCTTTTCCGTTCCCCCAAGTCCACGATTTTTGTTTTACAGGCTACTATGCGTTGTTTGCGTCAGATTACGGAAAATCAGCAAAAAGCTATCGTTCGCCTTTCCAAAGAAAATATGGATATTCTGAATAACGAGCTTACCAAGAATTTCCGAGTTTCTATCAACGATATTTCCAACAGCGGCGACGGAAAACAAAAGGAACTATATCAAATAAAGCTATTAAAACCGATTACGTTGCATTTGAAACGAATTTATCATAAATATAGCTTGATTGAAAAAGGTTATCATGCGCCTGTTGATTTCAATTTGCGTGGAATGGAATACGATAAATACGAAACGCATTTATATGAAAAAGAAAGCCTTACCGACCAGCGCATAATCAAAAAATCGGTTGTTGAACTTGGCGGCAATAGGATTTATACTCCTTATACGCTTGTTGCGGAAATCGCCAAGTATATGAACTTGCCTTGTTTGTTTATTGAGAAAATACTTACGGAAAGTGCTGACGGAATAGAGACTATAACCGAAACTGTTTCAAAGTATAACGCTGTACTTATCGACATAATTATACCTAAAATTTTTCATACGCTGTTTGAAATCGACTGTAAAAGAATATCCGAAGAAAAAGATGTTGATTTGCTTCAAATGCCGGAAGGAAAAGACGCCTACGAATTTCTCGCATATCCCGATATGGTTGCCACGAATAGCGATTTGCAGTTTGCCAAAACGGATATTGATGGTAAACCTTATCATGATAAAAGTTTTCATACCGATAAATATTGTTTTGATTCCGAGCCGGAAAAACAATGCTTCTTACAATATGTTTTCAGCGAAAAAATCAAAGAAGTTTATTTTACGGGAATGTTTACAAGTAAATATAACGGTCTTGCAATACAATATATCGATCCCGAAACAAATGCGATACGTTCTTACTATCCAGATTTTATATCGAAACTTGACGACGGAACTATCCAGATTATAGAAGTTAAAGGCGATAATAAAATCGATGATGCCGTAGTAAAGGCAAAAGCCGCCGAGGCAAATGAAATGGCAATAGAAAGTAAAATGAAATACATAATGTTGCCGGGTTCGCAAATTATGAATGGAAAAGTGATTTAACATTATGCCTATAATTCACTATAAATTTGCGGACGGACATACGGATGAAATCGAAGTAACGGAAGAAGTCGCGGCGGCGTTTGAACAGTTGGAAAAATATGAAAAGAAAGTCGAACGCAAGGAAACACGTCGGCACGTTTCGTTAAATGTGCTTATTGAAAGCGGCTTTGATTTTCCTACCGAGAGTATAGATATTCTCAATGCGCTTGATAAACAAGAGCAAGAAAAATTGGAATGGAAAGAAGAACAATTCCGCAGGCATAACCTTAACGATAAGAAAAAAGAAATCTTTTCTTTACTTACCTATCGGCAAGCAGATGCATACTTTCGTCATAGATATTTGCATATCAAGAAAACCGAGATTGCAAGATATTTGAACGTAACCGAAGGCGCAGTCCGTAAACTAATCAAAAAAGCCGAGACGACCTTGCGAGAATACAGATTGGCGAACGAGAAAGAAATCAAACTTTTGGAAGCGATTTTCGGCTCTTGCTTATAGGGGGTACGATTTTTAACACCCCTTATGGCTATATTATGTAAGGGCTTTATCGAAAACTTAATATTCGTTAAAAAGTCAGTCTTATATCAAGGCTGATTTTTTATTGTCCTTAAATAATCTACAAGGAGTGTTTATGAGTAAGAAAAACAAACGACGGAAAGAACTTTTACAATTTATACGACGGCGAAGCGGACGACGTTTTGTCGTTGCGATTATGGCAAATGAATTCGGTGTAAGCGAACGAACATTGCAAGCCGATTTGAGATTTTTGGAAGCGTTCGGTCAGATAAAACGAATGCCGAGTTACAACTCTTTGCACAGACAAAACGGCAATATTATCGTCTATACGGGAAGCCGACGGCGTTGCAAGATAAACGAAAGCGATTGGCTGTTTAAGGGGTGAGATTCAGAAACATCGAAAAATGGGCAAAAAAATGAACAGGATAAGAGCGAGACTCAAATGCCCCGTTTTACGGGTATTTTTTGCAATCTCGCTCACAATTTAAGACAAACGGGATACCCGTTTTCTTTGAGCAAGCACAAACATTTTGCTTGCTTTTCTTTATGAATTTTAAGGAGTTTATATGCAGGAAAATACAGCGAAAAGAGCAAGGATTCGCACCGTTCGGGACGCCGTTGCGCTATTAAAACAGATTGACGGACAGACCGCCGTTACTTACCACTTTATTCGTAAACTTTGCGATAACGAAAAAATTAAATCCATTCGTGCGGGCAAAAAAATTCTTATCAACTATGATGAGTTGCTTTCGTATTTGAATATCGACGAGGCGTGCTGATATGGCGACGATAAGAAAACGGCAATTAAAGAATGGCGAAAACGCTTACACAATACAAGTCAAATTCAAAGATAAAGGCAGCGGAAAAACGATACTCGAAACGACGACTTGGCGTTCCGATACGAAACTGACGGCGAAACAGGAAGAACGAGCCGTACAAAATTTTGCGGACGACTTTGAGCGTCAGATACGGGAAACCGTCAACGGTGCGACTGCGACTTTTGACACCCCTAACATTACGTTCAGAGAATTTGCCACGCAATGGTTAGAGAAAGTAAAAAGAGATTGTTCGTTGACTTATTATGTAAAGGGACGCGATTGCATTGCTCTTGCAAATGAATATATCGGCGGCTATAAGTTGCGGGAAATCACGCCCGCCGTGATACAAAACTTTTATGATAAGCTCGACGCAATGAAAAAGAAAACGTATAAAGTTTTTTCGAAACCCGAATTTCGTTCCGTATTGGAAAAACACGGCTACAACTATATGAAGTTACGCTATGAAGTAAACATACAGGCTTGTACGCTTGCCAATGCCTTTGCGGGTAAAGCCGTGAGCAAAAATTGGAGTAGCGATCTTGCCGAACGGATAGGCGTTCCGTTCGACGAATTGTTTAACGAAAAGATAACCGAAGAACCTTACGCATACGAAACGATACACAAATTCAAACGCATAATCCGAGCGGTACTTTCTCTTGCAAAGAAAAACCGTTTGGTTACGGATAACTACGCTTCGGCAGACTATATCAATTTTCCGAAACGTCCGCCACATAAAATCGAGTGCATGACCGACGAAGATGCCAAACGCTTTTACAAGTTTATTTTGGACTATCCCGATATTCGTTACAAAACGGCTATGTTATTATTTTTGCTGACAGGCTTTCGGCGCGGCGAAGTTGCAGGGCTTGAATGGAAAGACATTGATTTCGAGAAAAGCGAAATTACGGTATGTCGTTCGGTAACTACCGTAAAGGAATTTGGAATGATAGAAAAAGAACCGAAAACGGATATGTCGAAACGAACGCTCGCCGTACCCGAAGTATTGATTGAAACGTTAAAAGAGTACCACGAATGGCAAATTAACCGCCGCGCTGAACTCGGAGATTATATGCAGGAAAATGATTATCTTTTTACGCAGGAAAATGGCAAACGACTTTATCCGAGTACCTTTACGGGTTGGCTGAATAAAATGTTGCGCGAAGCGAATATCGACCACTATTCGTTGCACAGTTTAAGACATACGAATATCACTTTACAGATTGCCGCAGGTATTCCTATTGTAACCGTTTCCGCAAGAGCGGGACATGCCCGCACGAGTACGACGAGCGACATTTATGCCTATGCTCTGCGCAGTACCGACAGGATTGCGGCGGATAAGCTCGGCAGTATCTTTTCGGACGAGCAAAAGCCCACAGAATCCCCGAAACCTACCGAAGAAGAACCTTTATTCGATGTGGACGAACAAGCCGTTATGGCTGAATTTAAGCGTATGAAAAGCGAAATGAAAAGGCTCGGCTTTGAAACTATGGAAGAATACAAAGAATATCTCGAATTTTTGGAAATGAAGAAAGCAAAAAAGAAAGATTTTCAAATGTGAAATTTTCTATATATAAAAACAATTCAAATACACCGAAATCTTTTTGACTTGAATAACTTTTAGTGCTATAATATTAAATACATAAGAGTTAAACAGATTTGTGATGCTGTTTTTCTACCTATGAATCCGTTTGGATTGGAGTGGTGGTTAGCACTTGTGTATAATGCTGAATAATCAATTTAGCCAAGGCATCCTCACGCTATATTGTAGGGTGCTTTAATTATTGGCAATTCGGAGGTTGATTATGAAGAAAAATAGTAAGGCACGTTTTAATAATATGGCACTTTATAAGGCTATGGACAATTTTTATGATGATCCGCAAGCACAAATATTGTGTCGCAAAGCGGGAGTTCAAAATTGTCCGGCAGAAGACACACGTTATTACGGCGTATTTTTAACTAATTGTAAAGATAATGAAATTAAAATAGATATTAAGCGATTTGAAAAAATTCTTGGGTTACCGAAAAATGTTAGTGCGGTAATAAAAGAACGTACCGGACATTATTTTGTCCCTGCAAAAAAAGATTACTATGACTATAATTGCAATATATTTTTTGAAGTGATTGCAAAAATAAAAAAAGATTGGAAAGAAGAATATAAGCCCTTAATCGATAAGGCAATTAAAGATATACCCGATGCGGAGTATCGCTTTGAAGATATGTGCGGGATATTAGAACCCAATGAAGCGGTTACTAATTCAATGATTTTACAGGCTAAGGCACAAGCAAAAGTACAAGCAAGGCGTAATCGTTTATATTTGAGCCTTTATGCGCAGTTTTTTCATCAAATGGTATCTCAAATAGAAGCCATTACAGTATCGGTATTAACAAATAACGGTTATGAAGGGGATCGTTTCGATAGAAATGTTTTTTACGCTTTCAAGGGAGCTAACCAAAGCAAAATAAAAGAATTAAATGGTTTTATGGAATACGATACGCTTTATGCGATATGGCATTTTATTAAGCATAATAGTAAATCGACTTATGATACGCTTTTAGAAATTGCTCCCGAAATTTTAGTTAAAGACGCAACGAATAATGAAAAATTATTGAACTATAAGCAAGGCGATTTAGCAATATACTATATAAATTTTACAAATGAATTAATAGAAAAATTATTGAACCGAGTTCAAACTTTTTTTGTTGAATATTGCAAAATTGTTTTTGGTGAAAACTATGACGAAGCGCAATGGAATTATAGTAAGTTTTTCCTTTCGAAAGTAAATGATGAAATTGAAATGCTGCAAAATCCGTTAGGTCTGCCAGATTGGATATAAAAGCAATCAAAAATATATTTTATAAAAAACAAAAAAATCCGAAACTTATTAAAATAAGTCTCGGATTTTTTGGTACTCCCGGCGGGAATCGAACCCACAAAGCCTCCTTAGGAGGGAGGTATTATATCCATTTAATTACGGAAGCATATTCAGTTTGGAAGATAATTCTCAATCTCGAAAAATTAAGAAATATCCGTTCGGGTGTAAAAAAGATGTAAATACGTTTGCGGCAAGCCGTTTTGTCGGTTAAAAACCGCCGAAAACACACCTTTTTGCACCATTTTGCCCATAATCTCTCGGATATAGCAACCCCTTAGGAGGGGGCTGTTATATCCATTTAACTACGGAAGCATGTATTCTGTTTACTCAATATATATTACTATAATTCGCGCAAAAAATCAAATAGTTTTATATGATTCATAAAATAAATGTATAAAAACGTTGATAAAATACGCGTGAAACTATATAATGGTAACATAGAAATAAAAAGGCGGGAATTGGTTTTGGAAAAAAGGCGCTCGAAAACGAAAATATTTTTCAAAAATTTCTTTTTGGCAGGACTGATTGCGCTGATGCTGATACTCAGCGTCGAATCGTTGATGCCCGGGGAAAAATCGGCGGAAAGCAGCAACGGTGTGAGCGATAAGGTCGACGAGGTCATAACCGATATGACTGCGGACGCAATCAAAAAAATCCCGCCGCAATCCGTCCGTATATTGACGGGCGACGAGTCCGCGGAAGTTCTTATCCTGAACTGTAATTCGACGTTCACGCCGGAAATACAGATCTTACCTACGAATACCTCTGTCAATTATCGCAAAACGGTCTGGACGTCGAGCGCGGAAAATATCGTTTCGGTAGACGCAAACGGTCAACTGAACGCGAAAGCGATCGGTACTGCGACGGTCACGATTTCGTTGGAGGGGTATGAATCTGTCAATGACAGCATCGAAATACAGGTAGTGGAAGTTTTCGCGAATGATTTACAATTGCATCTTACGACAAGCGAATTACCCGTAGGAAAGACCACGGCACTGAAAGCGGCTTTATCGCCTGCAAACGCGACTTCCCGCGGTCTTACATATAAAAGTTCCGACAAGGAGGTCGCCGAAGTATCGTCCGCAGGGATCGTGCGTGCGAAAAAAGAGGGTAAAGTAACCATCTCGGTTTCCTATCTGTCGCTGACAGATAAAAACGGAGAAAAGTTTGCAATTACCAGGGAAGTGACCTTGACGGTCGTGCCCAATACCGAACCGAATATTCCTTTGGAAAAAATTGAATTGTTTCTGGAAGACAACGGCTCGATATTTTACGATGAGGGAAAAGATCAATACTATGTATTTGCGGGCGAAAGTATTTCGCAATCCGTGACCTTGGCTCCCGCAGACGCGACCGACCGTCTGCTCGTATGGTCGAGTTCGGACGCTTCCGTTTTACAGGCGGGCGGCGAGGACGGAACGTGTACTCTTACGCCTTTGAAAAAGGGATCGGCAACGATCCGCGTCAGCGCGGCTGCAAACTCGAATGTTTCGACGGAATTCACGCTTGAAGTCCGTAACAGGACGCTCGGCGCCGTGATCGGCGTGCAGGGCGGCAAATCGGAATTGAAACCGACCGATCGGCCGAACGTATTTACTTTGAATATTTCGGCGGGCGCGCGCGGTATTCTCTTCGCGGTTTCCGCCGCGACGGAAGAATTTTACATAAAGTATGACACCGACGAACGTGAAATCGCAGAGATCTACGAGGACGGTACTTTGTCTACCTACAAATCTTCTGCGGGCACAGAGGAAGGTTATGTCACGTTGAAGATAATCGTTTCCGACAATGATTCGTTTTCTTCGGACGGAGGGGGACTGTGCGAAACGTATGAAGTCAGACTCACCGTCTCCAAGCAGACGTTCAGCGAAAACGTGAGCGGCTGGGCGCTGTTTATCCGAAAACTGTTCGGGCACTTCGGCGCGTTTTTGGTATTAGGCATTTTTGCGGCGGGCACGTTTATTTTGTTTTCCAAAAAAAATTGGAAATCACTGCTCATCGGTTTTTTCTTTGCGATCGTTTTCGGCTTTACCTTTGCCTGCGTAACGGAATTATTCCAGATGGATATATTTACGAGCGGGAGGCACGCGTCTTTCGACGACGTGGTCATCGATTGCAGCGGGTATATGCCCGCGGTCCTCGCGATCTACGGAGCGGTTTTAATTACATGGTTCATCATTGCGATCGTGCGGAAAAGCAAGAAAAAGAGAGATATACAAGACGATTTGAAAGGGGCGGAATAAACCGCTCCTTTTTTATTGTGTAACTTGTGAAAATCATGAGTTATAAATTTGATTTTTTGACAAAAATGTTTTATAATAGTATTCGGTAGAAATTGGTCAATAAGCTAATGGAGGTATTATGGATAAAATCAAGTTGCTGCAAACGAGGCGCTCCAAAGTATTGGAGGCGGGAAGCGAGATACGTAAAACGATTTCCGAACTCGTAGATGCCGACAGTTTTGTGGAACTTTCCGGGTACAGTTTTTCCAAAAACGAGTTTTACGGAGAGGATGCCGAAGGCGAAGGCGTGGTCACGGGATTTGCGACCGTAGAAGGGTATCCCGTTTACGTCGCGGCGCAGAATATTAAAGTGATGAGCGGCGGCGTCAGCAAGGCGAACTGCGAAAAAATCTTGAAATGCCTTACCTTGGCGGAAAAAAATTCGACGCCCGTCGTCTATATTCTCAACAGCCTCGGCGTTCAAGTCGGCGAAGGCGTCACCGTTCTGGAGGGGCTTGCCTCCGTTTTGGCTAAATCCGCGCGTTTGCACGGCGTCGTGCCGCAATTTACGATCGTGAAAGGCGAAGTGTACGGACAGGCCGCGCTGTTTACGGCGAACGCGGATTTCAATTTCTTTTTAAAGGAAGGCGTTCTGGCTGCCAACAGCCCGCTCGTCATTTCCGCAAAGAGCGGCAAAAATCTTCCCAAAGAGGAAGTTGGCGGCGCAAAGGCGCTCGATAAAACCAACCTCGTTTCCTTTACCGCGGAAAACATGGCGGAGATCCGCTCGAAGATCTTTAAGATCATAGACCTTTTACCCGATTACAATTCGGTAGTCGTGGAAAACGGTGCTGACCTCAATCGGGCGAACGCGAAACTCAACCAGCAATGTTCTTCCGACGAACTTGTAAAGGCTGTCTTCGACGCCGAAAGTTTTGTCGAGGTCGGCAACGCATATTCGCCCGAAGTAAAATGTATTCTGGGCCGCGTGGGCGGCGTATCCGTTGCGGCTGTCGTATTTGACGGTGAAGAGGGAACGGAACTCGACCAGTATAACATGGCGAAGATCAATTGGTTCCTGGAATTTGCAGCCTATTACAGCCTGCCTTTCATAAGTTTTGCCGACACGCTTTCGGTTGCGGCGAATACCTGCGTGAACAATTCGCTCGTTTTAAAACAGATATCCAAATTTATGGAGAATTTTGAACTGCTTGAAAACGCCAAAATTTCCGTCGTCTATAAAAAGGCCGTCGGCATGGGGTACACGCTTTTTGCGGCGAAATCCATGGGGTATGATTATACGTTGGCGTTTGCGAATGCGAAGATAGCGCTGTTTGACAGCGTGGCGGGTGCGGAGATTGAACTTGCCGCCGACGGGAGAACGCGCGAAAAATTGGCGGAAAAATACGCGGATGAAAATTCCGACCCCGTGAACGCGGCGAAAGACGGATATATCGACGATATCATCGAACCGCAGTTCGTAAAACAGTATCTGATAGCAGCGCTGCAAATGCTGCTCAAATGAGGTGTCGGGTATGAATTTTTTATTACTCGCAGAGAGCGCCGATAAGGTCGTTCAAAGAATTTCCATTCCCGAAAGCCTTCTCTATGCGCTTATAGGTTTCGTTGTCACGTTCCTGGGTATCGCAATACTGATATTTTTCGTTTGGGCGATGGGAAAGGTCATGGGAGTCGTAAATTCCCGTAAATCCGAAAAGAGCAAAGAGACATCCCCGGAGCCCGCCGTTGAGACGACTGCGGAGGACGGGATCAGTGAAGAAATAAAAGTTGCCATCATCGCGGCCATCGCCGCCTATTACGACGGGGAAAATACTTCCTGCGAATTCAAAGTCAAGAGAATCAGACGTTTATAAGGAGATAAAATCATGCGTAAATTTATAGTAACCATCAACGGAAACGATTATGAAGTCGGAGTAGAAGAAATCGGCGCCGAAGAACGCGTCGTAAACACGATTGCAGCCGCACCCGTAGCGGCTGCCCCCGCGCAGCAGGCGGCGCCCGCTGCGGCGGTAAACGGTGAAAAAATTCTTTCGCCCTTTCCCGGACTCATCAAAAAACTTCTGGTCGCGGAAGGTTCAGCAGTGAAAAAGGATCAGCCCATCCTCGTCCTCGAAGCGATGAAAATGGACAACGATATCACCGCTCCCTGCGACGGCAAAGTTTCCTTTAAAACGGCTGTCGGCAACAATGTCGAAACGAATGCAGTTCTGGCCATCATCGGTTAATAGGTGGCGTATATGCAGTCGGGTTTACTTTTAAATATCGGCGAGATGTTTAATAACTTATGGGAAGCATCAGGTTTGTCGCAGGGAAACTGGCAAAACTACGTGATGATATTGATCTCGTTCGTTTTAATGTATCTCGCGATCGTGCGGAAATTCGAGCCGTTGCTCCTGCTGCCCATTGCTTTCGGTATGTTTATCATCAACATCCCGGGTGCGAGAGAAGTCGTGTGGGGCGTGACCGATGATGCGGGGCATTTCGTCGAAGGCGAGGACAGGGGGCTTTTAGGCTACCTTTATTTCGGCGTCGAAAAAGTCATTTATCCGCCGCTGATCTTTTTGGGCATCGGCGCGATGACTGACTTCGGTCCGTTGATCGCCAATCCGAAAAGCATGTTGATCGGAGCGGCGGCGCAGTTCGGCGTATTCTTTACATTGTTCGGAGCGGTCGTTTTAGGATTCGATGCCGCTGCCGCGGCTTCCATCGCCATTATCGGCGGCGCGGACGGGCCTACGGCGATTTATCTGACGCAGGCGCTGTCTAAGTTTACGAACGAAGACCTGCTTGCGACCATCGCCATAGCGGCCTATTCGTATATGGCTCTGATCCCGATCATCCAACGGCCGATCATGAAAGCGCTGACCACCAAAAAGGAACGCGCCATCAAGATGAAACAACTTCGTACGGTCACCAAACTGGAGAAGATCATATTCCCGTTATTGGTGACGCTGGTCGTAGGGCTGTTGCTCCCCGATGCGATCCCTTTGCTCGGCATGCTCATGCTCGGAAACCTTATGAAAGAGAGCGGCGTCGTGGATCGCCTGTCTTCGCAGGCGCAGAACGGTCTGATGAATACGATCACGATCTTCCTCGGGATATGCGTTGGATGTAAAGCGTACGGAGAAGTATTCCTCGCGTTCAGTACTTTGAAAATCATTTTGCTGGGACTGTTTGCGTTCTGCATGGGAACTGTCGGCGGTCTGTTGATGGCAAAACTCATGAACAAACTTTCGGGCGGAAAGATCAATCCTTTGATAGGTTCTGCGGGCGTTTCGGCGGTGCCGATGGCGGCGCGTATATCCGAAAACGTAGGCAGGGAAGCCGATCCGAACAATCACTTGCTGATGCATGCGATGGGGCCGAATGTGGCGGGCGTGATAGGGTCCGCGGTCGCGGCTGGTTTCCTGCTCGCATGTTTCGGCGGCTAAACAGTCATTGCCGCAGATATTGCGGCAGAAGTATTCAGTTTGAATCAGGAGAAATATCATGGCTGAAAATAAAACGAAAAAGGTATTGATCACCGATACCATCTTGCGCGACGCGCATCAATCGCAGGCGGCGACCCGTATGAGGATCGACGAAATGATCCCCGTGCTGTCGCAACTGGACGATATCGGATATTATTCTTTGGAGGCGTGGGGCGGCGCCACCTTCGACAGTTGCCTCCGCTTTTTGAACGAGGATCCGTGGGAAAGATTGAGAACGCTGAAAAAGTATCTCAAAAAAACGCCCATTCAAATGCTTCTGAGAGGTCAGAACCTTTTGGGCTACCGTCATTATTCTGACGACGTCGTTGAAAAATTCGTCGCTAAATCCATCGAAAACGGCGTCAGCGTCGTCCGCGTGTTCGACGCGCTGAACGATCCTCGAAATCTGGAAACTTCCATGAAGGCGATCAAAAAATACGGCGGCATCTGCGAGGCGGCGATCTGCTATACGACCAGCCCCGTGCATACCACCGCTTACTTTGTAAAACTCGCCAAACAATTGGAAGACATGGGCGCGGACAATATCTGTATCAAGGATATGGCGAACCTTTTGCTTCCTTATACGGCGTTTGATCTCGTTACCAAACTTAAAAAGGAACTGAAACCCGAAACCAAGATTCACCTGCATACGCATAATACGGCGGGTACGGGCGATATGATCAACCTGAAAGCCGTAGAGGCGGGCTGCGACATCGTGGACACCGCGCTCTCTCCTTTGGGGAACGGAACCTCCCAGCCTGCGACGGAACCTTTCGTGGCAACGCTGAAAGGCACGCCGTACGATACGGGCATCGAGATCGAAAAACTCGTTCCTATCGTCAATCATTTCAAGGGCGTTGCGGAACGTCTGAAAAAAGATAAATTCCTTTCGCCGAAAGTTTTGCAGATCGATATCAACGCGCTGATTTATCAGGTGCCGGGCGGTATGCTGTCGAACCTGATCTCCCAACTCGCGCAGCAGAATAAGTCGGATAAACTTCCCGAAGTATTGGCCGAAGTACCCAACGTACGGAAAGACTGCGGCTATCCTCCGCTGGTCACGCCCAGTTCGCAGATCGTGGGTACGCAGGCGGTCTTGAACGTCGTGTGCGGCGAACGCTATAAAATGGTCACCAAAGAATTCAAGGGGATCTTGAAAGGCGAATACGGCAAACTGCCCGCCGAACCCGATCCTGCGATTGTCAAAAAGATCGTGGGTGACGAAAAGCGCATTACGTATCGTCCCGCGGACGATCTCAAACCCGAATACGACCAGTTCAAAGCGGAAATTTCCGAATATATCGAGCAGGAAGAGGATATCCTTTCCTATGCCGTGTTCGGTCAGGTCGCGATCAATTTCTTCAAATGGAGAAAAGCGCAAAAGCAGGGCGTAGACAAAAACCTCGCCGCGAATACGGACAAAGTCTATCCCGTATAATTACCATAGGCGCCTTATCGGCGAAGGCAGTCATTGCCTTCGCCGATATTCTATCAAGGATTTAATATGAAAAGAGTCATCGTTATCGGCGCGGGAGCATCGGGTCTTGTCGCGGCGTATTTCGCCGCAAAGCGGGGCAACGAAGTGATCGTGATCGAAAAAAACGAGAAATGCGGTAAAAAAATTTATATTACGGGTAAAGGGCGCTGCAATATCACGAACGATATTCTCCCCGAAGATTTCCTCTCGAACGTCGTTACAAATCCAAAATTTTTAACGGGCGCAGTGTATTCTTTTCCTCCGCAAAAGTTGATGCGGTTTTTAGAAGACGGGGGACTGCGACTGAAAACGGAACGGGGAGGCCGCGTGTTTCCGTTGTCCGATAAGGCGAGCGACGTTACGAAATGTTTGGAGAACTATTGCAAAAATGCGGGTGTTTGTTTTCATTTTAACGAGCAAGTGCAGGAAATTTGCGTTTTGCAGAGTACTATGTCAGACGTAATTACAGATAAGGCTCGCTATGCCTGCGACGCGTGCATCGTTTGTACGGGCGGATTGTCCTATCCGGGAACGGGCAGCACGGGAGACGGGTACGCTTTTGCCAAACGACTGGGACATACCGTCGTTCCCGTTACGGCCGCGCTCTGCGGGATAAATTTAAAAGATACGGATACGGCGACATTACAGGGACTGTCGCTCAAAAACGTTTCTGTTTCAGCCAAAAGGGGCGGAAAGGAGGTCGGCTCGTTTTTCGGGGAGATGCTGTTTACGCATTTCGGGATCTCGGGGCCGTGCGTATTATCCTTATCCAGTCTGATCAACCGTCTCCCGATGTCGGAAATCGAAATTTGCATCGACCTGAAACCCGCGCTTGACGCGCAGACGCTCGATAAGAGGATCTTGCGCGATTTCGAAAAATATAAGAATAAAATGCTGATTCACGCGCTGGACGAACTTTTGCCGAAATCATTGGTGCCGGTCGTCGTCGCGAGAAGCGGGATTTTACCTTCGACGCCCGTCAATTCGGTCACGAAAGCGCAGAGGGGGCATTTGCTGGAAACGATCAAGTGCTTTACATTGCGCCCTTCGTCGCTGCGCGGAATACAGGAATCGATCGTGACGGCGGGCGGCGTGGACGTAAGGGAGATACACCCCAAGACCATGGAAAGCAAATTGGTCAAAGGGCTGTATTTTTGCGGAGAGGTGCTTGACGTAGACGCCTTTACGGGCGGTTACAATCTGCAGATCGCGTTTTCCACGGGATACGCCGCGGGAAATAACGTATAACTATAATATATAAGAAGAGGTTTTCATGAAAGCAATTCGGGGAGCAACGACGATATCGGCCGATACGCCCGCAGAGATCAAGGACGCCGTCGGCGAGTTGTTGATACAAATGCGTGAACAGAACGGTCTGACGGACGAAAATATGATCTGCATTCTGTTTTCCAACACGTCTGACATCAAGAGCGCTTATCCCGCCAAGGCGGCAAGGGAAGCCGGCTTTTATTCCTGCGCGCTTTTTTCTTCTTTGGAACCCGAAATCGAAAGGGCGCTTCCGCTGTGCATACGCGTGATGATCTTGGCGGAGATCGAAAATCCGGTGCCCGTATATCTTCGGGGAGCCGCCAACCTTCGCAAAGATCTCAAAAAATTTGCGATAGCGCTCGACGGTCCGTCAGGAAGCGGCAAGAGTACCGTGGCGAAAATGCTCGCCCGAAAACTGAATATTTTATATCTCGACACGGGCGCCATGTATCGTGCGTGCGCGCTGAAAGCGATCGGCGAAAAAGTAGAACGCTTCACCGAGGACGCGGTGGCGCCGCTCATAGAAAATATTGCGCTCGACATACAATATACGGACGGCGCGCAGCGGACGATCTTGGACGGGGAAGACGTATCGGAAAAGATACGCCGTCCGGAAGTTTCCATGGCGGCGTCCGCCATTTCGGCGCTGCCTTGCGTGCGGATAAAAATGGTGGAGATGCAGAGAGAGATCGCGCGGAAAATGTCCTGCGTTCTCGACGGACGGGATATCGGAACGCACGTTCTTCCCGACGCTCCCTTCAAATTTTTCGTGACGGCGTCGAGCCGCGTCCGCGCGAAACGCCGCTACGACGAACTCAGACAAAAGGGATACGACGTCGAATACGACAATGTGTTGCAAGAGATCGAAGAACGGGACTACAACGATTCGCACCGTGCGTTTTCTCCGCTCCGACAGGCGGAGGACGCCGTCGTCGTGAATACGGACGAAATGAACGCACAGGAAGTGCTCGATTTCATCGTGCGCAAGATCCAGGAAAAAGTATAAGAGGACGTTATGTATAAATTTTTGAAAGGCTTTTTAAACTTCATCGTGCAGATCATCTATCCCTATAAACTGTACGGAAAAGAAAAAATCGTAAAGGGGCAGGCGTGCGTTCTGGTCGGGAATCATTATCGGCTGTGGGATATCATTCATATGGCCTGTACGACCAAAGACCAGGTGCACTTTATCGCCAAACAGGAACTGTTCGACAAAAAGTTGATCGGTTATCTCGCCCGCAAAATCGACGCGATCCCCGTCACAAGGGAAGGCAACGACATCAAGGCGGTCATGACGGCGCTCAAATATCTGAAAAACGGCGAAAAGATATCTATTTTCCCCGAAGGGACCCGCAACCGTACAGACGCCGACCTTTTGCCCCTCAAAGGGGGCGCGGCGCTGTTCGCCATCCGCGCCAAAGCGCCCATTTATCCCGTCATGATGGACGGTAAAACGAGGCTGTTCCGCCGCACGCGCATCGTCGTGGGAGATCCCATCGATCTGACGGAATTTTACGACCGTAAAATGACAGCGGAGGACTACGCGAAGGCGGAAGAGATCATACGCGACAAGATGCTGGAGATCATTCACGGATTTCAGGCGGAACGCGCGGCGAAAGCGGAAAAGAATAAGAAGAAAAAATGAAACTGTTTGTAGCAAAAAACAGCGGTTTCTGCAAGGGCGTGAAAAGCGCCGTGGAAACCGCCATGAATATCGACCCCGTCAATACCTTTTTATTGGGCGAACTCATCCATAACGAACTTATCAACGACGCCGTGCGTGCGCGCGGCATCGTCACCGTTGAAAGCGTGTCCGACGTTCCCGACGGCGCGACGCTGATCATCCGATCTCACGGCGCGGGAAGAAAGGTTTTCGGGGAATGCGAAAGGCGGAATATCCGCGTCGTCGACTGCACTTGTCCCTTTGTCAAGAGGACGCAGGACATCATCGACGGATTAAACGGCACGGGAAAAACGCTCGTCGTCGCGGGCGAGAGTCCGCACCCCGAAGTCGTCGGGCTTTTGGGTTGGTTCGAGGGGGAAACAGTCGTGATAAACGATCCCGACGATCAACGAATTTCCGCGCTTTCAGAAAAAAATTTGGCGATCGTGAGCCAAACGACCTTCTCGGAAGAAAAATTTAATAAAATTATTAAAAATATTGCAAAAGTTTGCAAAAAAACAGTTGAAGTTTTTAAAACAATTTGTTATACTACTAAAGAGCGTCAGAGGGAGGCGGAAAGACTCTCGTCTGTATGCGATGCGATGCTCGTAATAGGCGGTTTGAACAGCAGCAATACCAACAAATTATACGACATCTGCAAGCGCAACTGCGGGCATGTTTTCCGGTACGCCGACTCGGGCGAATTCGAAGCAGAAAAAATTAAAAAATTTAAAAATGTAGGTCTTGTGCTCGGCGCATCCACGCCGGACACGCAAACTCAGGAGGTTCTTTTTAAGATGGATAGTATCGACACAGAAGTGAAAGCAACGACCATGAACGAAATGGATGAAGTCGTTGCACAAATGGACAACGGACAGTCAAAATTAAAGAGGGGGCAGCTTGTAACTGCAATTATATCTTCGGCTTCGGACGAAGGCGTGGCTGTGTTGTTACCGTTCTTCAAAAAAGAAATACTCCTCGAAAAATCCGAAATCGAATGCGAAGAATACAAAAAGGAAGACTTCGCGGCGAAAGTCGGCGACGAGATCGAACTGATGGTCGTTTCCACCAATCCCGTTAAACTTTCCCAGAAGATCATTGCCCAGATCAAAGAAGAAGAGGGCAAGATGCAGGCGATTTCGGACGGCGAGGAATTCTCCGTTGTCTGCACAGGTTTCAATAAGGGCGGTCTGGTTTCCTCTATGGGCACCTATTCGGTTTTCGTTCCCGCGAAAGAGATCCGCATGGGCTATGTCAAAGAACTCGACAAATACGTCGGTAAAAAACTGCGTCTGAAAGCGCTCGAGATCAAAAAGAGCGACCGCAAAAAGGAGATCATCGCTTCCCAGCGCGTGATTCTCGAAGAGGAAAAGAACGCGAGAGACGCCGCCAAAGCGGAAAAAGAGGCTGAATTCTTTGCCAATATTCACGTGGACGACGTTGTGGAAGGCAAGGTCGAGCGCGTGACCAATTTCGGCGCGTTCGTATCCGTCAACGGTTTCGACTGCCTCGCGCACATCTCCGATCTCTCCTGGTCGGGCGTCAAGAATGTGACCGACGTTTTGGAGATCGGCAAAAAATACGATTTCATCATTTTGAAAGTCGACGAAGAAAACAAGAAAGTTTCCATCGGCTATAAACAGTTGCAGCCCCAGCCTTGGGATCTTGTGGCTGAAAAATACGCGACAGGCGACACCGTGCACGGCAAGGTCGTCCGCATCGTTCCTTTCGGAGCGTTTGTGGAGATCGAAAACGGCGTAGACGGTCTGGTCCACGTTTCGCAGATCTCTCACGAATGGCTGGAAAATCCCACCTCAGTGCTCACGATCGGCGAAGAGGTCGACGCCAAGATTTTGGTGCTCGATCCCGCGAACAAGAAAATGACCCTCTCTATCAAAGCCCTGCTGCCCGAACCCGAGGTCACGAAAGTGCGCCCCAGACGCGAGGACGGCGGCCGTGAAGAGAGAAGTGACAGACCGAGAAACAGAAAGCCCCGTGCCGCATCCAGAGACAGAGAAGAAGACGACTTCCGTGAATGGACCGAAGGCGGAGTCGGCGGCGCTTCCATTGCGGAGATGTTGCAAAACAAAAACGATAACTAAGAAAAAATCAGGCAACCCCGCTCGCAAGGCGGGGTTTTGCTTTATGTGAGGTGATTAAGATGTCTAAACAAGGTAACATTCGGATTGCTAGCGAGAACATGATGCCCATCATCAAAAAATGGCTTTACTCTGACAAAGACATTTTTCTTCGCGAGATCGTAGCAAACGGCGTAGACGCGATTACGAAATTCCGTAAACTTGCGGACATGGGCGAGGCACAGACCTCGGAAGAAGAGTATTGCATCAAAGTTTCCATAGACAAAGATGCAAAAACTCTTTCCGTAGAGGACAACGGCATCGGCATGACCGAGGACGAGGTGGAAAAGTATATCACGCAGATCGCCTTTTCCGGCGCCGCCGATTTTCTCGATAAGTACGAGAAAGCGGACGGAGACGGGATCATCGGACATTTCGGGTTGGGATTCTATTCCGCCTACATGGTTTCGGAAAATATCGAGATCTTTACGAAATCGTATCGGGACGAGCCCGCCGTTCGCTGGGAATCGGACGGCGAGAGCACCTATACCATCGAGCCCTGCGACAAGGAAACGCGCGGTACGAAGATCGTCATGCATATTGCCGACGCGGAAAAAGAGTTCTTGGACGAAGGTACGATCTCCACGCTCATTCATAAATATTGCGGTTTCATGCCTTACAATATTTATCTGAACTTTCAGGGTAAGGACGACAAGCCTTTAAACGATCCGCAGCCGCTCTACATCAAAAATCCCAAAGACTGCACGGACGAAGAATATAAGAGTTTTTATACCAAAACTTTTCACGATTTTCAGGAGCCGCTCTTCTGGATCCATTTGAATATGGACTATCCTTTCCGTCTGAAAGGGATCCTGTACTTTCCCAAAGTCAAAAATAAGGCGGAACTGGAACGCGGACAGGTCAAACTGTTCTGCAATCAGGTGTTTATCGCGGACAACATCAAAGAAGTCATTCCCGAATTTTTAACGCTTTTGAACGGCGTCATCGACTGTCCCGATATTCCGCTCAACGTCTCGCGCAGTTTTCTGCAAAACGACCGCGAAGTACAGAAAATTTCCCGTCATATCACCAAAAAAGTGGCGGACAAACTGACGGGACTGTTCAAAAACGACCGCGAAAAATTCGTGCAGTGCTGGAACGATATTTCCGTATTTATCAAAGTCGGGTGCCTGAAAGACGAAGATTTCTATTCCAAGGTCAAAGATATTCTCATCTTTAAAGACCTAAACGGCGAATATAAAAATCTCGACGAGTTTTTGGGCGTTGTGCCCGAGAGCGAAACGGCGGAAGAAAAGAGGGACGAGGAGAAAAAACCCGTTTCCGTCTACTACGTTTCCGACGAAGTAGGACAGTCCCAGTATGTGAACATGTTCAAAAACGCGGGTCTGAACGCCATCGTATGCGATACGTTCGTCGATCCTCATTTTATCAGTTTTCTCGAATACAAAAATCCCGAAAAGTGGAAATTCATGCGTATCGATGCGGATATCGATTCCGCGCTCAAAGACGGCGAAGTGAACGCCGACGACTTTAAGGACCTGACGGAATCATTCAAAAACTCGCTGAAAAATACTTCTATTGCCGTCAAGGCGGAAAAGTTCAAGAGCGCGGACGTGCCCGCCATCATCAACGTTTCGGAATTTACGCGCAGATTCAGCGAAATGAACGCGTTTTACGGGCTTGCGGGCGGCGATGCGGACCGCGACATGACTATTATTCTCAATACCGAAAATCCCGTCGTAGCGTCTTTTACGGGCTTAAACGACGAGATGAAAAAGTTTGTCGCCAATCAGATCTACTATATCGCCATGCTGTCCTATAAAAAACTCAATCCCGAAGAACTGAAAGATTTTTCGGACAACAGCATGCAACTTCTCAAAAATTATATCGGTTAAACCGCGGCGCGGGCAATCTTGCGAATTGCCCGCGCATTTATTTTGCATGAAGTTTTATACATTCGATTGCATAAAAGTATAAAATATTGTATAATGAAACTATGAAAGTCGGAATTTTTTGTAATAAGTCGCTGAAAAAATATTTACCCGTGCAAAAAGAACTGTTTCGGGTTTTAAAGGAACGCGGCATACACTACGATGTCTGCGAAAACGTGGACGACGCGGAAGGCATTGACGTCCTCATCGTGCTCGGCGGCGACGGTACGATGCTGAAAGTCGCTACGGCGGTCGGAAAAAAGGGCATCAAGATTTTGGGGATCAATTCGGGTAATCTCGGTTTTTTGACCGAGTTCGAAGGAGATGAGACCGAGAGCGCCGTCGAACTTTTGCAGGGCGATTACCGTTCGCAAAAGAGGGGCGTTTTGCAAGTCTGTGTCAACGGCCAAAACTTTTTCGCGCTCAACGAAGTATTTTTCCAGAGGCGTTACAACGAGGACGCGGATAACAACGTCGTATCCGTGACCGCTTTGATCGACGGAAAAAAAGTGGACGATTTCGTGGGGGACGGGATCATCGTCGCGACGCCCACGGGCTCCACGGCATACTCGCTTTCGGCGGGCGGGCCCATACTTACGCCCGATATCCACGCCTTTATCCTCACGCCCGTTTGCGCCCATTCGCTGCATAACCGTCCCATCGTTTATTCGGACGAAAGCGTCATGCAGGTGCGTCTGACTGACGAGGAAGGGAAGATATCCCTGTTTTGCGACGGGAAATTTATCTGCGTGATCTCGCAGAAAGATACTGTCTTTATCAAAAAAGCGGAATTTCAGGCGGAATTCGTTGCAGGTCAAAACAACTTTTTCGATAAGTTATTATTTAAACTCAATAAATGGAGCAACTGATTTACTATGATGAGAAGCGGAAGGCATACCACGATTCTGGATATCATTTCCAAGATGGAGATCGAAACGCAGGAAGAACTTTGCGCGGAACTGAACAAACAAAATTATAAAGTGACGCAGGCGACGGTTTCCCGCGACATCAAAGAACTGCGCCTGTTTAAAGTGGCGGGTGTGGAAAAAAAATATAAGTACGCCTATATCGACGAGGGACTCAACCGTATTTCCCCGAAAATGCAGAACCTGTTCCGCGAATGCGTACTTTCCATGCGTCCCGCAATGAATCAGGTCGTTATCAAAACGCTGCGCGGCAACGGCAGCAATGCGGGCATGATCGTGGATAAACTGAATTTTCAGGAGATCGTAGGATCCATCGCGGGCGACGACACTCTTTTGATCGTAACGGAAAGCCCCGAACAAGCCAATATCGTCGTGGAGAAACTGAACGAGTTTTTGAAGTGAGCGTATGCTGAACAGACTTACGATAAAAAACGTCGCGCTGATCGACAGCGCGGAAATAGAATTCGGCGAGGGACTCAACGTCCTTTCGGGCGAAACGGGTGCAGGCAAATCGGTGCTGCTGGACAGCATCAATTTCGCGTTGGGCGCCAAAGCGGATAAAAGCATGATACGGCACGGCGAAAGCGAGTGTTTCGTTTCGGCGTGTTTTCTGCTTGCCGGAGACAGCCCCGTATTTTCAGAACTCGCCGAAATGGGCATCGAGGGCGAGGAGGAAATGATCGTTTCCCGCCGTTTCCGCGCGGACGGCAGGGGCGATATCAAGATCAACGGCTCACCCGTGAACGCCACCATGCTCAAAAAGATCACCGCGCACCTCGTGGACGTACACGGACAGAGCGAGCATTTTTATCTCTTAAACGAACTCAATCAACTCAAAGTCGTGGATAAGTTCGCAGGCGATGCGGTCGAGGGGCTGAAAGGAAAAATTTCCGAAATTTTATCTTCCCTGCGCGAGAATAAAAAGCGTCTTTTTGCGCTCGGCGGCGATGAGAAAGAACGCGGCAGGCGCATCGATATTTTAAAATTTCAAATCGACGAGATCGAAAACGCACAACTGAAAGAGGGGGAGGAGGAAGAACTCCTCGCAAAACGGCTTTTGATCCATAACATGGAGCGCATCGGCCGCGCGTTGAGCGAGGCGCGCGAGGCGCTCGGCGGCGAAAACGGCGCGATGGACTGTCTGCACGCGGCAGACAGATGCCTTGCGGAGGTTTCCCGTTTCGGCGAGGAGTACGCGTCGCTTTCGGAGCGGCTGGAAAGCGTATGCCTGGAAGCCGAGGATATTTCCGAAACGGTCGCCGCCGCGGCGGAAGATCTGTCCTTCGACGAAAACGAAGCGGACAGGGTGGAAAAACGCCTGGACGTAATCCGATCGGTGCAGAGAAAATACGGTAATTCCTTTGCGGAAGTCATGCAATTCGAAGAAGAGATCGCCGAAGAACTGGACGTTTTGCAGCACTGCGACGAAGAATCGGAAAAACTGGAAAAATCGACGCGAGAACTTTGCAAACAGTTATATGCCCTTTGTAACGAACTGACAATTCTCCGTAAAGCCGCGGCAAAAGACTTTTGCGCCAGGGTGAGCGAGGAATTAAAGACGCTCAACATTAAAAACGCGAATTTCTGTGCCGAATTTGACTCCTACGGCGAAGAAGATGCGCCGCGCGCGACGCAGAACGGACTCGATTCGATGCGCTTTCTCTTTTCCGCAAACGCGGGCGAACCTTTAAAACCTTTGAGCAAAGTCATCAGTGGCGGCGAAATGAGCCGATTGATGCTCGCCATCAAGACAAAAATGTCCGATATCAACGAGATCGACACATATATTTTCGACGAGATCGACGCCGGGATCAGCGGCAATACGGCGCGCGTGGTCGCGGAAAAATTCGCAGATATCGCTAAGAAAAAGCAGATCATTGCGGTTTCGCATCTGGCGCAGATCTCCGCGATGGCCGACGAAAATTTCGTCATTTCCAAGACCGAAACCGAACAGGGTAAAACCGTGACGAGAGTCTCCCGCTTACAGGAGAGCGAAAAAATTGCGGAGATCGTCCGACTGGTCGGAGGAGAAAGGGACAGCGCCGCCGCGCGAGATCTTGCGGGGGAACTGATCAAAACTTCCTTGCAATATAAAAAATAGAAAGGTAAGCCCGAACGGAAAGTTCGGGCTCTTTTTTATCCTTTCATGGAAAATTTTTCTCCGTATATTGCGCCCGCCTTTTACGCAAAGTAATGATATATTAAAACGGGGGCGATTATGCGAAAGTTTAAATTTTCTACATTGACAATCCTATTGATATTCATTATCGTCTTTGCCGTCGCGGGAACGCCTGTGGGCGCTTCGGCAGACGGCAAAGAAGTTTATATAGGAGGAATCCCCGCCGGGTTTACGCTCGGGCTGGGCGGCGCTCAGGTAGTCGGTATCTGCGAAGTATTGACTGTGGACGGCGCTAAATGCCCTGCTAAAGAAGCGGAAATTTACGTTGGGGATATTATTTTGACATTAAACGGGGTTACCATCGAATCGGCAAAAGATCTGGACACCGTGCTTGCAAAAGAAATAAAGACGGAATATACCGTCGAGATACAGAGAGACGGCGAGGAGATGACGAAAGAAATCAAACCCGCCAAGGACATCACGAGCGGAAAACGCAAACTCGGCGTGCTCGTGAGAGACAGCGTATCGGGCATCGGGACGGTCACGTACATTGAAAAAGACACGCTTCGGTTCGGTTCTTTGGGTCATCCCGTTATGGGCGAAAACGGCGCGGCTATGAAGGTCGCTGGCGGCAAGATCTATAATTGCAGCATCGTGAACGTCGTCAAAGGGATCCGCGGCAAAGCGGGAGAACTGAAAGGCGTATTTCTGAATGACACGCATATTGCGACGGCCGAAAAGAACTGCGATTGCGGCATTTTCGGTCAATTCAAAAAGGGGTATGATTTTTCCCGATTCAAATGCGCGAAAACGGCTGCCGTAGGGGACACGCATCCCGGCAAGGCGAGCATTTTTACGACCATCGACGGAATCACGCCGAAAGAGTACTCTGTGAGTATTGTCAAGGTCGATAAAAATAATAAGCAAAACAAAAATTTTGTGATCAAAATTACAGACGACACGCTTCTGGCTCAGACGGGCGGCATCGTGCAGGGGATGAGCGGAAGCCCGATCATTCAGGACGGTAAACTCATCGGTGCGGTCACGCACGTGTTCCTGAACGATTCGACCCGCGGTTACGGCATTTCCGTGGATAATATGTTCGGGAATTGAGCATAAACGTATAGAAAGGTTCATATAAGATTTATATGAACCTTTCTTATTATTTCGAAGAAATCAAGACGTCCTGCAAGGCGCATAAAATTATATTTTTCTGTTCCCTTCTCGCTGTGATCGCGGGAATACTGTGCGGGATCATACTCGATAAACCTCTCTCATTGGATCTGTATTACCGCGAATATTGCAGCGATCTGATCTACCGTATCGTCAATAAAAACCAGTCGGTCTTTTCGATATTCTTTACGAGGATCTTAAACTACGCGCTGGTCTTGATCTTTTGTCTTCCGGGAGGTATCATCGTTTGGTGTCTGCCCGTGCATTATGTGATAATTTTTTATAAAGGCTTTATTTTCGGCACCGCTTGTGTTATAATGATAACGGTATATTCGCTGAGCGGCGTGATCATTTTGCTGTTGGTATTACTGCCTCAGCAAGTAATTTTCAGCGGAATTCTGGTGATCCTCGTATGTCCCGCATACGAAAACGCGAACAATAACAGACAATCGGGCTGTATCGCGCTGCGACCGTACGCGGATATCGTTGTTCTGTCGCTGATCATGTCCGTCGCTGCGGCGATTTTGGAACTCCTTACGATCGTCGCGGTCATCCGTCCCTTGAATTTCATTTTATAGGATTTTTATATGAGAATATTTTTACTTGTGATCGACAGTTTCGGAATCGGCGCGATGCCCGACGCCGACCTTTTTCATGACGAAGGCTCGAATACGTACGGAAATCTTTACGCGCGCACGGGAGTAAACCTTCCCAATCTGATTCGGCTCGGACTGAACAATATCGACGGCGTCGCAAATCTTTCTTTTCCCGACGGGAAAATGCTGCGCCCCTGCGCGGCTCCCGTTGCGGCGTACGGCAGAATGGCGGAAAAAACTTTTGCAAAGGACACGACGGCAGGGCATTACGAAATCGCGGGCGTTATGATGAAAAAACCTTACGGAATCTACAAAACCTTTCCCGCCGAGATCGTATCCGAGATCGAACAAAAGGCGAACGTCGAATTTATGGGCAACGAGGTCGCTTCCGGTACCGAGATCATACAGCGTTTGGGCGAAGAGCATCTCCGCACGAAGCGTCCCATACTCTATACTTCGCAGGATTCCGTCATGCAGATCGCTGCGGATATTTCCGTCGTCCCGCTTTCCAGGCTTTATGAGATCTGCGAGATCGCGCGGGAGATCATGGTCGGCGACTGGGCGGTCGGCCGCGTCATCGCGCGTCCGTTCACGCACGCAGACGGTAAATTTACGCGTACGGAGGACAGAAAAGATTATGCGCTTCCGCCTCCCTCCGAAACAATGATGGAAAAACTTGCTGCGCACGGCGTGCCCACTTTTGCCGTCGGAAAAATAACCGATATTTTTTGCGGCAGGGGCATTGCGGACTCAACGCACACGGGCAACAACCGAGAGGGGATCGAAGAGATGCTCCGCCTCGTGCGAGAAGCCGAGAGAGGGCTCGTTTTCGTCAATCTCGTTGACACTGACATGCTGTACGGTCACCGCAACGACGCGAAAGGATACGCACAGGCGCTTGAATACCTGGACAGGCATTTGCCCGCTATCGAAAGCGGATTGCTCGGCGACGATATTCTGATCCTGACCGCTGATCACGGCTGCGATCCGACAACGCCTTCCACCGACCATTCCCGCGAATACGTGCCGCTTTTGATCTATGGACGAAATATCGCAAGCCGTAATCTGGGCACGCTCGACGGATTCGATCACATTTCGCGATTCGTCCTGTCTTCTTTCGGGGTGCGCGGCAATTCTGAAATAACCGAAATTTTACAAGGGGAACAACCACATGGAAAGAAAAATATTTGAAGACGAACGCGTCTACGACATTGCGGAACAGATTTACGCCAGGACTGACGTCACGCCGTCCGTCGGGCTGATATTGGGCAGCGGTTGGGGCGCCGTCTGCCGCGGACTTGAAGAACCGATTACCATATCTTACGCATCGCTGCAAAATATGCCGACTTGCGGCGTAAAGGGGCATAGCGGTAATTTTGTATTCGGAAAACTCGGCTGCAAAAACGTCGTCGTTGCGCAGGGGCGCTTTCATTTGTACGAGGGAAAAGAATTTTCCGACGTGCTGATGCCAATCAAAGTCATGTATGCTTTGGGTATAAATACGCTCATCTTGACGAACGCCGCAGGCGGGTTGAACCGCGCTTATCGCCGCGGCGATCTGATGGTTTTGAAAGACCACATTAATTTTACCTTTCGCAATCCGCTGATCGGCGAGAAGGCTACGGAAGAATATCCTGTCTTTTGCGACATGACAAACGTTTATGACGAAGGGATCCGAAATATTATTTTAGAGGAATGCGAAGCGTTGGGGCTTTGCGCTCATAGCGGGGTGTATATCCAGGTACTCGGACCTTCCTACGAAACGCCCGCAGAAATTCAGGCGTTTTCGAAGTTGGGCGCAGACGCCGTGGGGATGAGCACGGTAGTCGAGGCTGTTTTTGCGAAATATCTCCGTCTCAAAGTCGCTGCGATTTCGGGTATAACCAATATGGGGGCGGGGATCGAGGACGAACGGCTCGACCATCACGACGTGCTTTCACAGGCGCGAAAGAATGAAGAAAACTATTCAATGTTGATAAAACGGGTTGTTAAACGCATTTGAAATTATTTTGCATAGTACTATGTATGAAATAGTTCGCGTATGATTGAATAAATTGCAGCAGAATCACAAATAATAAAGGTATCGAAAGAAAAACAAACGGAGAGATATCTTTATGAAAAAAGTTTTAACGGCGATATTCGCTTTCTTATTTTTATTTTCCGCCGTCGGCGGCGCTGCCGCTTATGTGAACGCGGAAGAAGATACCGAACTTGCAAAAAACTGCAAAGCCGCGTATCTATGCGACTGGCACAGCGGAACCCGTATTTATTCCAAAAACGAAACGCAGCATCTTCCCATTGCGAGCATGTGTAAGATCATGACGCTGGTGCTGATCATGGACGAATTGGAAAGCGGTTCCTTAAAACTGGACGAGGAGATCGCCGTCAGCGAAAACGCGAGCGGTATGGGCGGCTCGCAGGTGTTCTTGGAATCGGGCACGACTTATAAGGCGAGCGATCTAATCAAAAGCATCTGTATCGCGTCCGCAAACGATTCCTGCGTGGCGATGGCGGAGCGCATTGCGGGAACGGAAGATCTGTTCATTTCCAAAATGAACGAACGCGCGAAGAGCCTCGGCGCGGAGGATACCGTATACGTAAACTGTACGGGGCTTCCCAAACAGGGACAATATTCCTGTGCGAAAGACGTCGCCCTGATCCTCGGTGAACTGCTGCGCCATGACGTGTATTATTCGTTCAGCAAAATCTGGATGGACAAGATTTCGCATCCGAAAGGCCGCGAAACGGAAATGGCGAACACGAACAAACTCATCCGCTTTTATAACGGCTGCGACGCGGGCAAAACAGGATTTACCAGCGAAGCGGGATTCTGCCTGGCAGCCTCCGCAAAGCGCGGCAATATGCGCGTCGTGTCCGTCGTCATCGGCGGCAGCGACAGCAAAGCCCGTTTCGGAGCGGTGTCCACCATGTTCGATTTTGCTTTCGCGACCTGCGAGAACAAAGTAGCGGTCGACAGCGAACGAGTGCTTGACGAAAAGTGCGAAGTGAGCGGCGGCAAAACCGACTGCGTGAGCGTAAAACCCGAACGCAGTTCCTACGTCTTTGTCAACAAGATGGAAAATCCCGAAATCGTTCTGGACGTCAATCTCACAGGGCTGAAAGCGCCCGTGAAGATCGGCGACGTTGCGGGCGAAGTGATCGTCTATAAAAACGGCGTGGAAACCGACCGCGTGACGCTGCGGGCAAACGAAGAAATCGCTAAAAATACATTATGGGATGCGATCGGCAATATCGCGAAAAACTGGAACGTATAAAATTTGAAAAGCAGTCCGAAACAAACAGTTTCGGACTGCTTTACTTTACACCGAATTTTCAGATAAAATATTTGCAATCCGAGCGCATTTTTGGTACAATAGAACGGTAAAGAAAAAGTGAGGTGAGGTAGTCAAAACATGAACACACGTCCGACCTTGAAAGTGAATGACAAAGGGCATCTGGAAATCGGCGGATGCGATACCGTAGAACTTGTCGCCAGATTCCCCACGCCCGTCTATGTATTCGACGAACAGTACATACGCGATATGTGCGCCGTCTACCGCGAAACGATCGAAAACGAATACGGCGGGAACGGACTGGTCCTGTATGCCTCGAAGGCCTTTTCCTGCAAGGCGGTCTATAAAATCGTCGCCGACGAAAAGATCGGATGCGACGTGGTTTCGGGCGGGGAACTCTACACGGCGTTGCAGGCAGGTTTTCCTGCAGATAAGATCTACATGCACGGCAACAATAAATTGCGGCAGGAACTTTGCGAGGCGCTCGATTGTAAAATCGGCGCGATCGTCGTGGACGCATATTCCGAATTGGATATGCTCGACGAAATGGCGGGCGAGCGCGGCATGGTGCAGGATATCCTCATCCGCGTCAATCCGGGCGTGGAAGCGCATACCCATCACTTTATCCAGACCGCCAAGACGGACAGCAAATTCGGGTTTTCCATATCCGACGACACGGCGGAAAAAATAACCGCATACGCGCTGCAAAAGAAAAACCTGCGCCTGACGGGATATCACTGCCACATCGGTTCGCAGATATTCGAAAAGCAGTCGTTCACGCTCGCCGTCGATAAAATGACGGATTTTATGGTAAGGATCCGTAAAGACTTGAACTTTACGGCTAAGACGCTCAACCTCGGCGGAGGCTACGGCGTTTGGTATACCGACGAAGATAAAAAGATCACGCCCGCAGGCTATGCAGAATATCTCAAAGCGATCGTGGCGGAACTGAAAGAAAAATGCGCGCAATATGATTTCCCTCTGCCTTATCTCGTCGTCGAACCGGGGCGCTCGATCGTAGCGGAGGCAGGCATCACGCTCTACACGGTCGGTGCGATCAAAGAAATTCCCAACGTCAAAAAATACGTGGCTGTGGACGGGGGAATGTTCGACAATCCCCGCTATGCCCTCTATCAGTCCAAGTATACGGCGCTTCTCGCCGCGCGCGCGGACGAGAAACCCGAGGAGATCGTGACGATCGCGGGCAAATGCTGCGAGAGCGGCGATATCGTATGCGCGGACGTGCCTCTGCCCGCAGCAAAGAGCGGCGAAATTCTTGCGGTTCTCTCCACGGGCGCCTACAATTATTCCATGGCGAGCAACTACAACCGAAATTTTATCCCCGGGGCGGTGCTTGCGTATAAAGGAAACGCGGAATATATCGTAAAGCCGCAGACCTACGAAGATCTGACAAGAAACGATCTGATCCCCGAAAGATTAAAATAACGTATGAAGGAAAGGCGGCAAGCCTTTCCTTTTTCATCCTCGAAAATCTTGCTTTTTTATGAAAAATACGGTATAATTTTTTTATGGATATTGTTATAAGGATAATTACTTTACTTGCAAGTTTTTTCGCCGTCATGGTCGTATTGTCGTTTCACGAATTCGCCCATGCGTTCGTGGCGTATAAATGCGGCGATCCCACCGCAAAGATCAACGGGCGGTGCAGCCTCAATCCCATGGTACATTTCGATCTTCTGGGACTCATCATGTTTACTTTCGCGGGCTTCGGCTGGGCGAAACCCGTTCCCATCAATCCGCTCAATTTCAACCATTATCGCAGGGGCTTGACCCTGACCGCGATCGCGGGCTTGGTCATGAATCTCATCATGGCGTTTCTCTTGTTCCCGATCTATAAACTGGTCGTGCTGTACGTGAATATCCCGCTCTGGCCCATCCAGACTTTTGTGGAAATGCTTTTTATGCTGTTATGGACGTACAATATATCCTTCTGCGTATTCAATCTGATCCCGCTCGCGCCGCTGGACGGCTGGCGGGTGGTGGAAGCGCTCAACCGCCGACACGGGCGCGTTTACAGATTTTTCGAAAGATACGGCTCGATCATCTTATTGATTCTGATCGCGATCCATTTCGTTTCGGGTTATTTCACGGTTTTGGGTTATATCGATATCCTCGGCTATATTCTGGATTTTGCCGTGAATATCGTAGCGTGGCCGATCACGGCGTTTTGGGGGCTGATTTTCTGATGGTTAAAGATCCTGCCGAAAAATTCGAATCGGTCGTCGATTATACCACGGTCCTGGATAATTTCGAGGGCCCGCTCGATTTGCTTTTATTCCTCATCAAGCAAGAGCAGATCGAGATCAAGGATATATTCGTTTCCAAAGTGACCGAACAGTTCCTGCTGTATATGCAGGGGCTGCCGTACATAGACATCGACAAAGCGAGCGAGTATCTCAATATTGCGGCCGCGATTCTCGACATCAAGGCAAAGAGCCTCGTGCCCTCGGTCGTGGAGATGGAACCCGAAGAGGAGAGCAGCGAACAGACGCTCATCCGCGCGCTCGAAGAATACAAACTGCTCAAAGAAGAGAGCGCGAAACTGAAAGAACTGGAAACGATCGGATACTTCTATAAGGAACCCGATAAAAACGTCGGCGAGGCGAAGATCGTCTATAAGGATTTCAACCTCGACGGACTGTTGAAAGCGTTTACCGAACTGATGATACGCCAGGAAGCGTTAAGCCGCGAAAAAGGCGTGCAGAGGGAGATTCCCAAAGACGTCTATACCATTCCCGACCGCGCGAATTATATCTGCGACACGGTCAAAGAGCGCGGCACGGTGGGCTTTGACGAACTGTTCACGCCGTATTCTTCCAAAAACGAAATCATTACGACTTTTCAGGCGCTTTTGGAACTTTTAAAATATCAGTTTATCAAAGTAGAGCAGGGCGGCGTATTCGAAAAAATTCTGATCAAATACAATACCGAAAGAAGTGAGGACGAGACCATTGGAGATCTTGGAGAATTTGAGTAACATACTCGAAAGTATTTTATTCGCGGCAGGAAATCCCGTTCCCGTGGATATCATTGCGGAAAAACTCGGCGTTTCGGAAAAGGACGTCAAGGACGCGGCAAAAAAATTGCAGGAGCGGTATGGGGAAAAAGGCGGCTTGAAAGTTCTGTTCTTCAATAAAAAATTACAACTTTCCAGCAATCCAGAATACAAAGATTTTGTTTCCTCCGTGCTGAATCCCATTAAAGAGCGCGAATTTACGCGCACAATTTTAGAATGTTCCGCGATCATCGCCTATAAACAGCCTATTACCAAGGGCGAACTGGAAAATCTGCGCGGGCTCAACTGCGATTATGCGATACATACGCTTCTCGATCTGAAAATGATCGAACCGGTCGGGCGCAAGGACGCGGTGGGCAGGCCCATTCTCTATGCGACGACGGATAACTTTTTAAAGCGGTTCAACCTGACGAGCATTGCAGACCTTCCCGACTACGATACGCTGATGGAGAATATCGCCCGCCTGAACGGCGAAAACGCCGCGCCCGAGTCTTATCTCTATGCCAACAACGTATATGTGGACAACGGCGAAATACAGACGCCGCAGAATCCAGACGGCGGGCAAATCGAGAAAAAGAGCGTTCCTTCCGAATCCGACGAGGAAGAAGAGGAACTGCCCGACTTTTTAAAGGATCTCGAAGACGACGATATCATGAAAATAGAATAAAAAAGACGCCCCGCAGATTTTCTGCGGGGCGTTTGTTCTAATGAAAATTTACGGCTTAGTACATTCCGCCCATGCCGCCGGGTGCGGGAGCGGCAGGCTCGGGAGCGGGAATATCCGCCACGACGCTCTCGGTCGTGAGCAAGGTAGCCGCTACGGAAGCCGCGTTTTGCAATACGCTTCTCGCGACCTTGGTCGGATCGATGATGCCGCTTTCGACCATATCGGTGTAACGGTTGTTCAGTGCATCGTAACCGTAGTTGGTCTTTTTGCTCGAAAGGATCTTATCGATAATGACCGAACCGTCGAGTCCGGCGTTCGCCGCAATCTGTCTGAGAGGTTCTTCAATGGCTTTGAGGATGATCTGCGCGCCTGTTTTTTCGTCGCCTTCCAGCGTTGCGATGAGTTTTTTCAGTGCAGCGGAAGTGGAGAGGAGAGCGACGCCGCCTCCGGGTACGATACCTTCTTCGACCGCCGCACGGGTAGCAGCCAGCGCGTCCTCGATACGGAGTTTCTTTTCTTTCATTTCCACTTCGGTCGCCGCGCCGACGTTGATGACGGCTACGCCGCCCGCAAGTTTCGCGAGGCGTTCCTGCAATTTTTCCTTATCGTAATCGGAAGTGGTTTCCGCGATCTGCGCCTTGATGGCGTTAACTCTCGCCTTGATCGCGTCCGCAGCGCCCGCGCCGTTGATAATGGTGGTGTTGTCTTTGTCGACTTTGACCTGCGCGGCTCTTCCGAGCATATCCATCGTCACGTCTTTGAACTCGTAGCCGAGATCGGAAGAGATCACGGTGCCGCCCGTCAAAATCGCGATATCTTCGAGCATCGCCTTTCTGCGATCGCCGAAACCGGGCGCTTTCACCGCAACGCAGTTGAATACGCCTTTGAGTTTGTTGACGATGAGCGCTGCCAAAGCGTCGCCTTCCACGTCCTCGGCAATGATCAGAAGACGCGCGCCCTGCTGAGCCAAAGGCTCGATCACGGGCAGGATCTCCTGCAGATTGGAAACTTTTTTATCGGTAATGAAAATGTAGGGGTTATCCAATACGGCTTCCATTTTATCGGTATTGGTGACCATGTAAGCGGAGGCGTAGCCTCTGTCGAACTGCATGCCTTCTACGGTCGTCAACTCGGTCATCATGGTCTTGCCTTCTTCCACGGTGATCACGCCGTCTTTGCCGACCTTTTCCATTGCGTCGGACACGATCTGTCCCACGGTATCGTCGCCGGCGGAGATGGACGCGACCTGTGTGATCGCGAGTTTGCTGTCGACTTCTTTGGAACTCTTTTTAATTTCGGAAACGGCGGTTTCGACAGCCTTGTCGATCCCTTTTCTCAAAATGATGGGGTTGGCGCCTGCGGCGAGGTTTTTGAGACCTTCGCGGATGATCGCCTGCGCAAGCACGACCGCAGTCGTGGTGCCGTCGCCCGCGACGTCGTTGGTCTTCGTGGAAACTTCCTTCACGAGTTGCGCGCCCATGTTTTCGAACGCGTCTTCCAACTCGATTTCCTTGGCGATGGTCACGCCGTCGTTGGTGATGAGGGGAGCCCCGAATTTTTTATCGAGAACCACGTTTCTGCCTTTCGGCCCGAGGGTGATTTTAACAGTATTCGCGAGCGTATTGACGCCCGTTTCCAAAGCCTTTCTCGCTTCGTCTCCGTATTTGATCTGTTTAGCCATAATTATCGATTCCTCCTAAAAAACTTTGACAAATTTTTACGATTATTCAACGATCGCCAGAATATCGCTCTGCCGCAGAATGGTAAATTCTTTTCCGTCGACTTTGAATTCGCTTCCCGAATATTTCGCGTAGAGAACCACGTCGCCGATCTTGACCTCCATAGTTACGTCTTTTCCGTCGACCACTCCGCCGGGGCCTACTGCAACGACTCTCGCCGTCTGAGGTTTTTCCTGTGCCGAAGAGGGGAGAATGAATCCGCTCTTGGTCTTTTCTTCCGATTGAACGCTTTCAACAACTACTCTGTCAAATAATGGTTTAATGTTCATAATATTGCCTCCGTTTTTTATTTCTTATTTTTGAATTAGCACTTTTCACTCCTGAGTGCTAATTTACCATATATTATAACCATTTCCATAAAAATGTCAAACGATTTATATAAAAAAAATTAAAATTTTAGCACTTTTCTTTTGCGAGTGCTAAAACATGAAAAATGAAAGGAAAAATGTCACTGCGGCTTGCAATTTTTAGGGTAGTATGGTAAAATAAACGAAAAGGAAACAGAGGTTTTACCGATGAATAAGTGGGATAAGAGATTTATGGAACTGACGGAAACGGTCGCGGGCTGGTCGAGTTGTTTTCAGGAGAACAGGCATGTCGGCGCGATCATCGTCAAAGATAAGAGAGTCCTTACGACGGGTTACAACGGCGCGCCCGAAAATATACAGAGTTGCGCTGACCGCAAAGAATGCCTGCGCCGTAAACTGAATATCCCCAGCGGCACCAAACAGGAGATCTGTTACGCCGTGCATGCGGAGCAGAACGCCATCATTCAGGCGGCGAGGCTGGGCGTCAATATCAGCAGCGCCACCTTGTTCTGCACCCACCAGCCGTGCGTCATCTGCGCGAAAATGATCATCAACGCAGGCATTTCGCGCGTCGTGTACAGACACGGCTACCCCGACGAATTTTCCATGCAACTGTTCCGCGAAGCGAACGTGATCGTGGAAAAATACGAAGACATTGAAGGAGATTGATATGCAAAAGAATCCCATCGCGACCATCACTTTGGAAAACGGCAAGAGCGTCACACTCGAATTATATCCCGACAAAGCGCCGAATACGGTCAACAACTTTATTTCGCTCGCCAACAGCGGGTTTTACGACGGATTATGTTTTCACCGCGTCATCGCGGGATTCATGATCCAGGGCGGCGACCCTGCGGGCAGCGGCATGGGAGGACCCGGATATTCCATTGCAGGCGAATTCCGCATGAACGGCTTTGCCGCGAACGATCTCAAGCACGCGCGCGGCGTCATTTCCATGGCGAGAAGCATGATGCCCGACAGTGCGGGTTCCCAGTTTTTTATCATGCACGAAAATTCTTCCCATCTCGACGGACAATACGCCGCTTTCGGAAAGGTGACGGACGGCATGGACGCGATCGACGAGATCGCGGGCGTCAGGACCGACCATCACGATAAACCCGTACAACCTCAGATCATGAGATCTATACGCGTGGAAACGTTCGGTGTAGAATATCCCGAACCCAAAAAAGTAAAATAATCAAAAAAAACAGTTTGTGTAAAGATACGCACAGACTGTTTTTTTATGTTACTTTTATGCGGGCGCGGCATACACTATATTATGAATGCGGATTTTCACAACGATATTTTGACTGTTAAGCCTTTGCCCCTCGGGAACGAGTTGGAGGGACTGGACTGCGGCGTTCTGGCGCTGTATCTCGGTAAGCGCTCCATAGAAGAATTGTTCGCCGTCGCGCGCAGCTTTCGTAAAACGGGCGGGTACGAACTCGCCTTCGAAGAGATCAGCGGCATTACCGACGAACAGTTGGAAATGCTGATCTCTTTTCGGCCGAGGTACGTGACGCTCACCTGGAATCATGAAAACGATCTGGCGCACGGCTGCAAATCGTCGGGCGGTCTGAAACCGAGGGGAAAGGAAGTGATCCGTCGGCTGAACAGAGCGGGGATCGCCGTGGATACGGCGCATCTGTGCCGTCAAAGTTTTTTCGACGTTTGCGACGCGAGCGATCGTTTCGTAAACTCGCACACCTGTTTTTCGGCAGTCCACGCGAATGCGCGCAATATCGACGACGAACAGATCGAATGTCTGCACGAGGCGGGCGCGCTCGTGGGCGTGACGTTCGTCGGTGCCTTTTTGACGGCGGGAAAGGCTGATTCGGAAAACGTCGTGCGCCACGTCGATCATTACGTGCAGAAATACGGCGCGGAGGGCGTCTGTCTCGGTTCGGATTTTTACGGAACGCAGGATCTGCCCGCCGATCTATTAAATTATAAAAGTTGGGATATTTTAGTGGAAAAATTTTTGAAAATAGGATATAATAGAGAAGTTATCGAACAGATACTTTATCTGAATCTGAAAAATTTTTTATACGGGAGATAATCGTATGACGGATACGAGCATGTATGTCAATCCTTTGATCACGCGCTATGCGAGCCAAAAAATGTCCGCGATCTTTTCGGACGACACAAAATTCCGCCTTTGGAGAAAATTGTGGATCGCGCTCGCGGAATCGGAAAAGGAGTTGGGCCTCAATATTACCGACGCCCAGATCGCGGAAATGAAACGGTACGCCGACGATATCAATTACGAAGATGCGGCGAAGTTTGAAAGCGAAGTGCGTCACGACGTGATGGCGCACGTGAAAGCGTTCGGGAAACAGGCGAAATCCGCCATGCCCATCATTCATCTGGGCGCGACGTCCTGCTACGTGACCGACAACGCGGAAGTCATCGTTCTCGATCGGGCGCTCAACCTCGTTCTGGAAAAACTCGTCAACGTGATGGACAAACTCAAAAAGTTCGCGCTGCAATACAAGGACGTGCCTACGCTCGGATTTACGCATTTACAGCCTGCCCAACTGACGACCGTAGGAAAGCGCGCGACGCTGTGGCTGGAAGATCTGGAAATGGACTACGTTTCTCTGATGAATCTCAAAGCCGCCGTCAAATTGCGCGGCGTCAAGGGTACGACGGGCACGCAGGCAAGTTTTCTCGATCTCTTCAACGGCGACGGCGAAAAAGTCAAACTGTTGCAGAAAAAAGTCGTGGAAAAAATGGGATACGAGCGCGTGTACGGCGTGACGGGACAAACCTATCCCCGTAAATTCGACTATAACGTACTATGCGTGCTTTCGCAGATCGCACAGAGCGCCTACCGTTTTTCCAACGATATCCGTCTGTTGCAGCATATGAAAGAAGTGGAGGAACCCTTCGAGAAAAAGCAGATCGGCTCGTCCGCAATGGCCTATAAGCGCAACCCCATGCGCAGCGAACGGATCAGTTCGCTCGCGAGGTACGTTCTCAGCCTGCCCATCAACGCGGCCGTCACAGCCTCCACGCAGTGGTTCGAGCGCACGCTCGACGACAGCGCGAATAAGCGTATCGTGCTCGCGCAGGCGTTCTTATCCGTAGACGCGATCTTAAATCTCTATCTCAACATTTCCGAAAATCTCGTCGTGTACGAGAAAGTCATTCAAAAGCATATCGCCGCAGAACTTCCCTTTATGGCGACGGAAAATATCATGATGGAATGCGTGAAAGCGGGCGGAAACCGCCAGGAGTTGCACGAAGAGATCCGCGTACTCTCCATGGAAGCGTCGAAAAACGTGAAAATGGAGGGAAAGGACAACAATCTGATCGAACTCATCCGTCAGGATGAAATGTTCCGTCCCGTCTGGGACAAACTCGACGGGATTCTGGACGCGAAGAATTTTATCGGCCGGAGCGCCGAACAAGTTTGCGAATTCATCGGCGAAGAGATCGATCCCATATTGCAGAAACACAACGGGCTTCTCGGCGAAAGCGGAGAAGTGCGCGTATAGACACTAGAGGCAGAAAAAATTCTGCCTCTTTCCATATTATAGATATTTATATCACATACTGTTAAGGGGAGAAATGTATGCAAAAACTTTTTTATAACTGCGACATCATCACTTTGGAAGACACAAAGGGGGAATGCCTGCTGACGGAAGACGGCGTTATCTCTTTTGTCGGAGATTTAGACGAGGGCAAGCGGCGCGCCGCGCCCGACTGCGAAAAGATCGACCTTTGCGGAGCCTGCCTTCTGCCCGCGTTTATCGACGCGCATTCGCACATCTCGCAGGTCGCGCAGACGCTCACGCTTTGTGCGCTGCATGGCTCGCGTTCTCTTGCGGAGATCAAAGAAAAAATACTGCGCTTTAAAAGCGAGAGAAATTTGTCGGATACCGACTGGATCCTCGCGTTCGGTTATGACAACAACGATCTGGAAAGTCGCCGTCATCCGACAGCCGCCGAATTAGACGAGATCTCTGTCTCGAATCCCATATTGCTCACGCATGCCTCGGGACATATGGGTGTATTCAACAGCGCGGCATTGCGAGCGATCGGCGCGGAGAATCCTCAGGACATCGAGGGCGGAATGATAGGACGGACTTCTTCGGGCGCTCCGGACGGATATATGGAAGAAAAAGCGTTTTTTTATTATTCCGCCAAACTCGAAAGCAAGGAAAAAAGCGACGGCGTCCGCTTGATGAGGGAAGCGCAAAAATTGTACGCTTCCTACGGGATCGCGACGGCGCAGGACGGTCTGGTCAATGAAAATAATTTCGCGTTGCTCTCCGAGTGCGCAAAAAAGGGAGAACTGTTTTTAGACGTCGTCGGCTATGTGGACGTGAAAAAATGTCCGCAGATCTACAAAGAAAACCGCGAATATCAAAATAAATACAACGGCCGTTTCAAACTCGGCGGATACAAATTATTTTTGGACGGCTCCCCGCAGGGCAAGACCGCCTGGCTGACCGAGCCGTACGAAGGCGACGAGTCGCGCGGTTATCCCATTTATTCGGACGACGAGGCGGAACGACTGTGCCGCATTGCGCAAGAAGAGGACGTTCAGTTATTAACGCACGTCAACGGCGACGCCGCGGCAGAACAACTCTTGCGCATCCTGGCGAAAACAAAAACGAAACGCCGCCCCGTAGCGATCCACGCGCAAGTCATGCGGCGCGACCAGATCGCCGCACTCAAAAAACAAAACGTGATCCCGAGTTTCTTCGTGGCGCACGTCTACCATTGGGGCGACGTTCATCTGCAAAATTTAGGACAAGAACGTGCAAGCCGCATTTCCGCGGCAAGAGAAGCCGAAGATTTGCGTATTCCGTTTACGTTTCATCAGGATTCGCCCGTGATCCCCCCGAATATGGCGGAAACGCTCTGGTGCGCCGTCGCCCGCAAGACCAAGTCGGGAAAAACGCTCGGAAAAGACGAATCTATTGACGTTTTGACTGCGATCCGAGCGGTCACGATCAACGCCGCGCACCAGTATTTCGAAGAAGATAAAAAGGGAAGTCTGCGCGAAGGAAAACTTGCCGATCTCGTTGTGCTCGATAAAAATCCTTTGAAAATCGATACGGACGCTCTGAAAAATTTACAGGTTTTGCGGACTTATAAAGAAGGGGTACTGATTTATACTAAAAAATGAAAGGGAGTGCGGATTTACCGCGCTCCCTTTCATTCAGAAACTTCTCACTAACCCGATCACTTTTCCCAAAATCTCAACCTGTTCGACTACGATGTCGGCCATCGTCTCGTTTTCGGGATGCAAGACGTAATAACCGTTTTTCTTGTAAAAGCGTTTGACGGTCGCGCTGTCGTCCAGAAGAGCGACCACGATATCTCCGTTGTCCGCGTTCTGCTGTTTGCGAACGACGATCTTGTCGCCGTCGCAGATGCCCGCGTCGATCATGCTGGTTCCCTGTACGTTCAGCATAAACAATTCCGAACCGTGAAAACTGTCCGCGGGAAAGGAATAATAGTCCTCATAATTCTCGTAGGCGAAGATGGGCTGCCCTGCGGTGACCGTGCCGATCAGGGGGATATTCACCGAGGAATTCCTCTTAAAATTCACCGCACGGTTTTTGTTCGGCGATTTGGATATGTAGCCTTCTTCTTTCAGTTTTTCCATATAATAATATGCGGAAGCGGTCGATTTGATATTCAACTTTTCGCAAATCTCCCGCACCGTAGGCGAGTAGCCGTATTCCGCATTATATTCGTTGATAAAGTTCAATACGGCGTGCATCTTATTTTTGCTGCTTTCAGACATCTTTCTTTCATCCCTATTTTTACGATTTTTCTATATTATACCATATTATTTTCCTAAACGCAAACAAATGTTTATAAAAGTGTTTGATATTTTTTGTGATTTATGCTACAATACAGAAAATCGGAGGCAAAACCATGGAAAAACAGAGAGAAAAATGCGTATTATACGATCGGGACTGTATCGGCTGTCTGGAATGCGAAATCTGCGATCTGGATAAAAACAAAATTTGCGATAACTGCGGTAAATGCCTGGATATCAAAGATTATGCAACGATCAAAATCGACCGAATCATCACCGATAAAAAGGCGGAGAGCAATTAAACTCTCCGCCTTTTTATCGGTCAATGAAATCGTGAAATTTCGAAATATACATTGCGGGGATCACCGCGTCGATCAGCATTCCGAAATCGTTAAAAATGATATTTCGTTCTTTCAGATATTTTTTATTTGCATTATAATCGGAAACAGAACGATAGGGAACGCGCAGGGAGCAAAAAACGTAATCGTTTTGAAAGCGTTTCAAAATTTCCCGTTTCAATACTTCCGTACCCAAATTCTCTTTCGCGGAAATAAATACCGCATCCGTCGGATATCCTTCAAAATCACGCAGCGTTTCGCTCTTGTTCATGACCACGATGTAGGGCGCGTTAAAATGCAACGCGTCCAAAGTATCCAGCGTCGTTTTCAACTGCATTTCGTATTCTCCCGTCGCATCGCATACGATAAGAGCAAGATCGCAGTTTAAGGCGCTCTCCAACGTGGAATGAAACGCGTCGATCAGATCGTGCGGCAAATTTTTTAAAAATCCGACCGTATCGATGAGCATAAATTCAACGTCGTCGATCTCCATTTTTCGCGAAGTGGGATCAAGCGTCGCAAAAAGTTGATCTTTCACGAATACGTCCGACTGCGTCAGGAGATTTAAAAGCGTGGATTTGCCCGTATTTGTATAACCAACCAGCGCGATCGTCTTGACGGCATTTTTTTTACGACGCTCGGACAATAAAGAGCGTCGCGTTTCGATATTTTTCAATTTGCTTTCGAGATAGTCGATGCGTCTGCGGATATGCCTGCGGTCGGTTTCCAACTGCGATTCGCCCGGACCGCGGGTTCCGATACCTCCGCCCAGACGGGAAAGCGCCTCGCCTTTTCCTTTCAAACGCGGATACATATATTTAAGTTGCGCCAATTCGACCTGTAACTTTCCTTCGCTGCTTTTTGCATTCTTAGCGAAAATATCTAAAATCAAAGTTGTGCGGTCGATCACTTTCCGATCGTCGAGAACGTGCGAAATATTCAGTGTCTGAGAAGGGGACAGGGCACCGTTAAAAAGAACGGTGATCTCGTCCAATCCGCTCAGTCGTTCTTTAAGTTCCGATAGTTTTCCTTCACCGATATAGGTCGCAGGGTTGACTTCTCTGATTTTCTGATAGAGCGTTCCCGCATACACGCCGTCGCTGCTCTCGATCAAAGAAATAATTTCTTCGTGCTCGATCCTGTAATCTTCATCTATAATCGGTTGAATTACATATACTTTTTCCATATTACCATAGTACTATGCGTGGCATAGTTCGTTATTCATTATCCTTTTCGCGCAATTTTACTGCATCTTTTACGGAGCGGCGAATATCTTCGCTGATAGCGGCGTAATGCTTTTTTGTAGTATTGACGTCTTTGTGCCCGAGAACGTCGGCCACGATATAAATATCTTTGGTTTCGCGATACAACTGTGTGCCGTATGTACTGCGCAATTTATGCGGCGATATTTTTTTTAAAGGGGAAATTATGCGGCTGTATTTTTTGACGAGTTCTTCCACGGCGCGCACACTGATTCGTTTGGGTTGAAACGAAGATAGGAAGAGGGCAGGCTTGTCCATGCAATGATTATCTTCTTTTTCCGCGAGATAACGAGCTAGAGCGTCCGCGACTTCGTCGGAAAAATACAAGATCGTTTGATTTCCGCCTTTTCTGGTAACCTTAAAAGCGTTATTTGTAAAATCGATATCGTCGTTGTTGAGCCCGATCAGTTCGCTGATACGGATTCCCGTGCCCAAAAACAGCGTCAAAATGGCTACGTCGCGAATTTTCGTCTTTTCGTGCGCGGATTTTTGCCGCGGCGACATGCCCGCGCCGTTTTCGGCGGTATTTAAAAGGTCTGCGACCTCATTGATTTCCAATCGTATGATTTCTTTGTCGTGCAGTTTTGGTAGGGCAACTTTCGCCGCATTATCCACGGAAATACGGCCTTTATTGAAAAAATATTTGAACATAGAGCGCACAGTGGACAATTTTCGCGCTTTGGCGCGTTCATTGCAACTTTCTTTGACGCCGTTGTATTCATAATTGCTCAGATAACTCAAAAAAAGTTCGATATCCGTGTTTGTAACGGTCTCTAAATCGATGAAATCCAAATCTTCAATGGATTTCCCGCGAAACTTTTTTTTTGTCAGAAAATCAAAAAAAACGCGCAGATCATATGCGTAATTCAAGCGCGTCAGCGTGCTTGTCCTGTTTTCGATTCCCAAAAAAAATTCTTCGATGAAATAGGGCAGATCGCCTTTGAGCCGTTCGATCTTCTCTAAATTTTTAATATCGCGCTCTCTGTAATAATTTTCATCTTTCATAGTAATATTATACGGCATCTATCCGAAAAAAGCAATAAAATTCTCTCCCGATTTCCTTCGGATACCTCACATTTTTATGTGTGAGAGGAGTTATATAACTATGCGTAAAACACGAGTTTTACGCATAGTAAGTCTGTATTTTTAGGTTTTTAGGCTTTTTTTGACGGTCTCTTCTATGTGGTTCAAATGCAGATTTTACGCATAGAAAAAAACAGTCGCGAATTTTTGTAGTTTCGCGACTGTTTTTTTATTTTTGATATGTTACGGATTGAGCCAGCGTTTGATTGACGATGACGATCGTAGCTGAAGATCGTAATTGTTTGGTTTGATCTAAAAACGATGTAATGCAATCGGTCGGTATCGCCCAACTGACGTTTTCGTACGAAGGCGCACCCATCGAATTGATGCCGACGACATAACCCTGCGCATTAAACAGCGCGCCGCCGGAATTACCCGAATTGATCGGCGTGTCGGTTTCAATGAACATATGCGCATAGAATTGATAGTCGACTTCCGATTCGATGAGCAACACGATGCCGTTTGTCACGGAACTACCGTATCCCAGAGCGTTTCCGAGTGCGACAACAGGTTCTCCCGCGCGTAAATCGGAATAATCGGCAAGTTTACAGATTTTTTCAAAACCGTCGACCAAGTTTCCGCTTTGGTCGTAATGTTTAAATTCGTTTTTGAACTTCAAAAGAGCCATATCGCGCTGTTTATCGTAGGACACGACTTCCATTGCGAAAGAAACGATTTTGCCGTCGTACGTACCGTTTTCAAAGGTACAATACACATAAGGATACAGCGTAACGACGTTGTTCGGATTATTTTCTCCGGATTCGTCCAACGAAGAATTTATAACGTGTAGATTTGTGATCACATAGCCGTCGGTACTGATAACAAATCCCGAACCGCTGCTCGCATGCTGACCGCTCGCGACTGCTGTTAATACGTTCACGGTAAAATTCTGATAATTATCCGTTATATATTTTGCAAGAGATCCGTCTTTTTCGGTTTCACCTTGATAGGCCAACTCCACTACCGCGCTGTCCGATGTTATTTTTGTCCCCGAGGTACTTTCGAACTTTTCGGACATGGCATTTTCGCTCTGCACTATGATTTCGTCGGGGTTGGATATATAATTTTTTTCAGTCTTGGTGCTTTCGGGGATTTCAACGGATAAATCGGCGTAGTCGGGATCCTGTGCGCAGGCCTCGATAAAATCGTAAACCGCCGTCGACGGTACGCAGAAAGACATGCCGTACCCGTTATTCCTTTTATAAGTATCGGTATCTTCGGCTTTGGTCGTTAAAACTCCCGCAACTTTTCCTTCAGAATCGAACAGCGCGCTTCCCTCGTTCCCTTCATTGCTGGTGATACTCGTTTGTACGAGATAATCTGCGGTAATGTATGCTTCATTTCCGCGTTTTCCATTGATGTAATCCGAAAAATCGCTGTCGGTGTTTTTCGGTTTGGAAACGATCCCTTCGGCAAGAGAAACAAAATAATCTTCGCTGTCTGAATACGTCGCGATATAAGCACAATTTTCACCGTAGTCTAAATCGTCCGAATTGGAAAATTCCACAACGTCGGGCATTCCCGTCAATTCCTGTCCGTTTTCGTCCTGATAAGAAACTTCTTCGGAAAATTGCATCAACGCGATATCCAAATTTGCCGCCAGAGTGATCCCTTGCGTTTGTACGGAAAAAGCATCGCCGTTATAGAGTATTGCCTCTATTTCCGATAAATTATTTAAATTATCAATGAGCGAGGCCGACGTTAAAATATACCCTGCTTCGGATATGATAAAGCCCGAACCGATATGCGTTTCTTCCCGGATAGTTCCTCCGAACAAACCTCCGACTCTGACAGTTCCCGTAACGCTGACGGTCACGACCGCTTTGTAATTTTCTTCGTATAAGGCGTTGTAGTCAAAATTCTCTTCCAGATAAGTAACGCCGTTATAGTTGGACTGATTGACTTTATTGCCCTCGTATTCCGCGGTAGGCCCGCTCTCGTCCGCATTATTCTTCGCGGCGGATTCCCTCTCGTTCAGTCCGTCCAGTGCGGAACAGCCGATCACGGAAAAAGCGAGGCCGATCGCAACGATGAAAGATAAACAAAATTTAAAGATCCGTTTCATAAATTATGCCTCCGCCACGGCGATATTGTATTCGATCACCGTTTTCAGTTTATCCGCAGTCGCATTGATATAATCGACGGCGCAAGCCGCAGGCAAAGATAATCCGACTTTATGGTATTCGGAATAAGTCTTATCGCTGTATACTTTGGATGCAATGATGCCGATGATATAACCGTTGCGGTCGTAAAGCGCGCCTCCGAGCATAGTCGTGTTCATTGCCGCCGTAGATTGTATATAGCGATATTCCGTCCCCCGATACGTCACGCCGTCCAACACAGTCATTTCGGGATTAGAAACGACGCCAGCCGTAATGCCCGTGCCTTCACCCAAGAGATCGCCGACGAACGCGCAGTAATCTCCCGTCTTCAAAGTGCTTCTCGCGTCATAAAACACGGATTTAAATTGAAATCCTTTTTGGGATGAGGTGTTTTGCGCATCGGAATAATAGAAAAAATTATCTTTCAATTGAATGATCGCAAGGTTGAGATCTTCGTCGCAGTCGATCAGTTTCGCCTCATACAGTTCCTCATCTCCGTATATGGGATTGAGCGCGACATACAGCGTCGTAACCGTGGCTTTTGAAAGCGAGGAAGACAAATTATCCGCATAAGCGTAAACAGCGTTTGACGTCGTCAAAATATAGCCGTCGTCGTTCAAAATCACACCGCTGGTCCAGACAGTTGTTTCGGAATACGACCCTTTATTGTTCCGATATTCAAAATGAGAACAGACGGTAACAACGGCACCCGCCTTTTCATTGGCAATGTATTCGGTATAAGTGCCGTCGTATTCGTCCGACGACAAATTGGACAGGGTAATATGCTGTTTGTAAATATTTTGCGGTTTTTTCTCGTATTCGCAGCCGCTGAAAACGGCAGCGGGAACGAGCAACAGCAAGGCGAGTAAAAAAACCCCGATTTTTTTCATAGCAGTCCTTATCCCTCTATTATTTGCATTCATTATAGTCCTAATATGTGAAAACAAAATGAATTTACATGAAAAAAGTTTGTTTTTTCACGTAAATTCATCGAATTTCGAAATTTCCGTAAACAGCCCAGGAATTCGGTTCGATCTGCGCGGTGCGCATAGGCGCTTTTTCATTCATCAGATCGTACATATCGCCGCTGAAATTCAATCCATAACGCTCTCCGCCAAGATTGACGCAAACGCAAACCACTTCGCGCTCACCGCGCCGCTCAAACACGACGCAGTGTTCGTCGGCGAATATTTCCTTGTATACGCCTTCCCGAAATACGCCGTATGCGCCGCGGATTTTACCCAGACGCGCATAATGCGCGTGCAATTCTTCATCGATACGATCCCAGTCGAGACACTTGCGGCAGAACGGGTCGGAATAGCCTTCCATGCCCGTTTCGTCTCCGTAATAGATACTGGGAACGCCGAACAGCGTGAACTGCAAGAGTGCGGCGACTTTCAGTCTTTCGACGGCTATCGCGTACTGTTCGCGGGTCAGGCGCAGTTCGTTCATCTCTTCTTTGTCAAAGGCAAGCACGCCGCCCAATGCCGTTAAAATGCGCACCGTATCGTGCGTGCCCAAAATGTTCATGAGACAGTCCAGCGAGCACTTTGGATAATGGTCGAGAAGCATACCTACCGTTTCACGGAATAATTTCGTATTTTTGCTGCGCACAAACTGTATGATCGCCTCTTTGAGCGGATAATTCATCACGCTGTCGAGTTCCCGTCCCTGTAAATAGGTCCGGCGTTCGCCGTAGGATATTTTATTGGAGGCGTCTTCCCAGACTTCGCCGATCACGACCCCGTTCGGATCGGCGGACTTGATCGCACGGCGGATATGTCTGAGAAAGCGCGGCGGCAATTCGTCGGCAACGTCCAGACGGAAACCTCCGAGCCCGCGCCGCATCCAATAATCGATTACGCCTTTTTCGCCCGTGATAAATTCGTCGTACGAGGAAAGTTCATTCACGGAGGGCAGAATATCGATCCCCCACCAACATTCGTAGCGGTCGGGAAAGTGTATAAAACGGTACCAATCGGCATACGGGGATTCTTTCGACTGATACGCGCCGACAGAAGGATAGCGGCCGTACTTGTTGAAGTACAGGCTGTCGTCGCCCGTGTGATTGAAAACGCCGTCCAAAATAACGCGGATGCCGAGCGCGTCGGCGTCTTCGACGAGCGCGTCGAAATCTTCCAAAGTGCCCAAAAGCGGATCGATTTTTTTGAAATCGCCCGTGTCGTAGCGGTGATTGGAAAAAGCCTGAAATATCGGATTGAGATAGACGACGCTGACGCCGAGTTGCCGCAGATACGGCAATTTTTCGCGGATCCCGTTGATGTTGCCGCCGAAAAAGTCGTTGTTAAGCACTTTTCCTCGGCTGTTCATGCGAAAATTCGGCGTATCCGTCCAATTCTCATGCAATATTTTTCCTTCGCCGACGGGAATATCCCCGTTTTTATAAAAGCGGTCGGGAAAGATCTGATACATCACGCCGCCTTTGAACCAGTCGGGCGTGCAGTATTCGGCGGAATATACGGTCAACTGATAGGCGCGGACGGGGTCGGAAAAAGTCAATTCCCGCAATTCGCCCAAACCCGCGTCACTATTTCCGATATGAAAATAATAAAAATACAGTCCCGGTTCTTCCAACGTCAGATCGAAACGCCACCCGTAAGAGGTGGGCGTCATATCGAAATTTCGAGCCTCGCTCCCGTCCTTTTGAAGGACGAAAAGACAAGGCTCGCTGCTTTCACCGAATACTTTTATAACTGCCGTTTCGTTTTGCCGAATCCCTCCCGTGATACTCTTGCATTTTTTGTCTAAGGGATTATAATAAATCATAGTCTTTCACTTTTCAGCGATTTAAGGTGCCAGATATTGTCTGCATATTCTTTGATACTGCGGTCCGCGGAGAAAATCCCCGCCGCGGCGATGTTATTTAAGGACATCTTTGCCCAGCGCGCAGGATCTTCTGCGTAGAGAGATTTGATTTTCTGCTGCGTTTGCCGATAGGATTCAAAATCCGCCATGCACATATAGGGATCGGCGACAGGCGAACCCGTGAGCAAATAGTTCGCCATATCCGAAAACGATTCTCCGTTAAAGCCGCGTATAAGCGTTTCGATGATACGGCGAAGCCCTTCGTCGGTATTGTAATAACGGCTGCTGTTGTAGTCTTTGGTCCACAACTCGTCAACTTCTTCGGCCCGCAGCCCGAAAATGAAAATATTGTCGGAGCCGACCGCCTCGCTCATTTCCACGTTCGCGCCGTCGAGCGTGCCCACGGTCAAAGCGCCGTTGATCATAAATTTCATGTTGCCCGTGCCGCTCGCTTCTTTCCCCGCAAGCGAGATCTGTTCGCTCACTTCCGATGCGGGCATCAGTCGTTCCGCCATACTGACGTTATAATCTTCCATATAAACTACGTTCAGTTTTTCGCGGATCTTCGGCTGTTTGCGGATATCTTCGGCAAGAAAACAGATGAGTTTGATGATCTTTTTCGCCATCAGGTAACTCGGCGCGGCCTTCGCACCGAAGATGAACGTCTGCGGCTGTATACTTTTATTCGGATCGTCCTTCAGTTCGTTATACAGCGAAATGATGTTCATGACGTTGAGCAACTGCCGTTTATATTCGTGCATGCGTTTCGCCTGCACGTCGAAAATTGTGTTCGGATCGATGAGAACGCCTTCTTTTTTATAGGCGTAATCGGCAAACTGTTTCTTTTTGAAAAGTTTGATTTCCGTCAAACGGTTTAAAACCGAAGAATCGTTTTCGAACTTTTTGAATTTGGAAAGTTGCGACGCATCCTGTACGTAACCTTCGCCGATACAGTCGTTCAACAGTGCGCAAAGTTCGGGATTGGACTGGCAAAGCCAGCGGCGGTGTGCGATCCCGTTGGTCACGTTGGTAAATTTATCCGGCCATAGGCGATAAAACCCGTTGAAAATGCTGTCCTTGATGATTTCGCTGTGGAGCGCGGAAACGCCGTTGACCTTATGCGACGCCACGACGCATAGATTTGCCATTCTGATCATGCCGTTGGACATGATCGACATATTGTCGATGAGCGCGTGCTGACCGGGATAAATATTCCAAAGTTCGGAAACAAAACGGCGATTGATCTCCTTGATAATCATATGGATACGCGGAAGGCGTCTTGCGATCAGATCTTCTTGCCAGGTCTCCAACGCCTCCGCCATGACGGTATGGTTAGTATAGGCGAACGTGGCGGTCGTGATCGCCCAAGCGTCGTCCCATGTAAAGCCGTTTTCGTCCATGAGGATACGCATCAATTCGGGGATCGCAAGCGCGGGGTGCGTATCGTTGATATGGATCGCAGCCATTTCGGGCAAAAGATTCAATGGCCCGTAGCGATGCTTGTGATCGTTGATGATATTTTGCAGCGATGCGGAAACGAGAAAATATTGTTGCTTTAAGCGGAGGGATTTACCCTCATAATGATTGTCGGCGGGATAGAGAACTTTGGAAATGACCTCCGCCTCGTTCTCGTCCTGCATACAGCGCAGATAATCTCCCTGCGAGAAAAGTTTCATATCGAAACGGGAAACGTTGCGGGCTCGCCATAACCTGAGAACGGAGACCGCCTCGCTGTTTTTGCCCGATATCATCATATCGTAGGCGACCGCCTCGACTTCCTTGTAGCCGCCGTGGGTGACTTTCAGTCCCTGATCCGACCATTCTTCGTGCACCCAACCGTCGAATTTGACGATACAGGATTTGTCCGTGCGCTGCGTCAGCCAGACTTCGCCGCCGGGCAGCCATACGTCGGGCAATTCGGTCTGCCAGCCGTCCACGATCTTTTGTTTGAACAAACCGTAATCGTAGCGTATGGAATAGCCCATGGCGGGATAGTCGCCCGTTGCGAGCGCATCCATAAAGCACGCTGCCAGGCGGCCGAGGCCGCCGTTGCCGAGTCCCGCGTCGGGTTCTTCTTCGTAAAGATCCTCCAACGTGAGTTCGTAACTTTTCAGCGCCTTTTCGTAGGCGTCCTGCAAACCCAGATTGTAGACGTTATTTTTTAAAGACCTACCGAGCAAAAATTCCATACAGAGATAATAGACTCGCTTGCCCTTCTTATTCTTCATTACCTTATGGAACTGCTGCCTTTTTTCCAGGAGGATATCTCTGACGCTCATGACGACCGCCTTATATATCTGTTCTCTCGAAGCCTCCTGCGGCAGAACGCCGAAATAGCGGGAAAGTTTTCCCTGTATCAGCGTACGGACTTCCTTTTCGGTAATACTTGTGCTGCTCATGCTTTACTCCTAAATCTGTATTTCAACATTTCCCCGTCTGTGTATTTTATTACTGCAACATGGAGCGATACAGTTTTTCATACTCGCCCGCGCTGCGCTGCCAACTGAAATCACTGTTCATGACCCGTTTTACGAGTTCGGGCCAGAACTCTTTATTCTGATAACAAGCGATCGCCTCGCGGATAACGTATAACATATCATATGCATTATAGTTAGCAAAGGTAAACCCGTTGCCTCCGAGCGAAACAGGTTTGATACTGTCGTACAATCCGCCCGTTTCTCGCACGACGGGCACCGTGCCGTAACGGCACGCGATCATCTGCGACAGACCGCAAGGCTCCGACTTCGAGGGCATCAAAAAAAGGTCTGCACCCGCATAAATTTTGCGGGAAAGATCGGGATTGAACGCGATCACGGTGACCAGTTTCCCGACGTAGTTTTTCGCAAGGTCGGTAAAAAAGTTTTCGTACATCGAATCGCCTTTGCCGAGAATGATGACCTGTACGTCCTGTCTCAGGATTTCTTCTATGACGGTCTTTACAAGGTCCAGTCCCTTATGCGAAACGAGGCGGGAAATTACCGCGACGATCGGCGTTTCCGCCTTGACGGGAAGATTGAACATCTTTTGCAGTTCTTCCTTGCAGCGCTTTTTGGGTTCGGGATCTTCCTTGGTATAGTTGCAGAAAATAGCGGGATCGGTCTCGCTGTTATAAGAATCGACGTCGATACCGTTTAATATACCCGTCAGTTTGAATTCGTTGCGGCGCACGATGGGATCGAGGCCGTGCGCGTAGAACGGATCCTTGATCTCTTCGGCGTAGCGAGGGCTGACCGTCGAAAATTTTTCGCTGCATTCGATAGCGGCTTTCATCAGATTGATGCACTTATCGTATTCTAAAAGATAGCGCCAGGAATTGGAAATACCGAACAGATCTTCCAAAATATCCAGCGAATATTTCCCTTGATATTCTATATTATGAATGGTAAACAGCGAGCGGATAAACTGATATTCGGGACGGAAACAATAAATGGTCTTCAGATAAACCGCCGCGAGCGCCGCCTGCCAGTCGTGGCAATGCAGCACGTCGGGAAAGAACCCGAGAAACGGCATGATCTCCAGAACGCTCCGCGAAAAGAAAGCGAAACGCTCGCCGTCGTCGTAATATCCGTAGCAGCCGGGGCGTTTGAAATAGTATTCGTTATCGAGGAAATAGAAAATCACGCCCTCTTTTTCATAACTGAAAATGCCGCAGTATTGATTTCTCCATGCGAGCGGCACGAAAATATTGCCGAGGTATTTCATTTTGCTCCTGTATTCCGTCGCGATGTCCGAATACAAAGGAATGACCACGCGGACGTCCAGATCGCTGTTTTTGGCGAGCGCTCGGGAAAGAGAGCCGATCACTTCCGCAAGCCCTCCCGTCGCGATGAACGGCGTACTTTCCGACGCCACAAAAAGGATCTTCTTTTTCGGCGTAACTTCAATCTCGGGCACAGTTGCGGGCGCTGAAATTTCCGCAACCGTTTCGAAATCTTTCTTCTTAGTCTTTTTCACATCCGCCGTTGTTTTTTTGGGCATATTCGATACCTCCTTATTTTTAAATCATCGAGCCTTTGGGAATGCAATACGGCTGCGCTTCGCAGCCCGAAAGCACCCTTCTGTCCCTTATCACGACATTTTTATCGGTGATCACGCAGTTCAAACTGACGTTGTCCCCGATGAGGTTATCCTGCATTACAATGGAATTTTTGATCACGCTGCCCTTTCCGACCTTCACGCCGCGGAACAGAATGCTGTTTTCCACCGTGCCCTCTACGATACAGCCGTCCGAAATGAGCGAATTTTTGATCTTGGAATTTTCGCCGTACTTGGAAGGCGCCGAATCGCGCACTTTGGTATAGATATCCCGCGCGCCGAACAATTCGTCGCGCAAGTTCTTATTTAAAAGTTCCATATTGTGTTTGAAATAGGAACCGATCGAATCGATGCTCGCGTGGTAGCCCTTAAAATCGTAAGCAAAAATTTTCAAACTCTTGAAGTTGCGCATGAGAATATCGCGTCGGAAACTGTTGAGCCCGCGCGCGACGGCGTCAAAGATAGTATTGATTAAAAACCGACGGTTCATAATCATAATATTGACATAAAATTTATTTTTGCCCGAAAGTTTCGCGTTTATTTTAATATCGCTCACCCGTCCGTCTTGGTCCGTTTTTACGGCGGTATAGCGGGCAGAATCGTCTATCTCCTCGTCGTGGCATACGAGCGTGATATCCGCCTTCTTCTTTTCGTGATATTCGATAACGTCGCTGAAATCCATGCGATATACGCCGTCGCAGTCGCAGAGAACTACGTATTCTTCATTGCGGCGGTTCAGAAATCCCATCGCGCCTTTGAGCGCTTCGAGGCGGTTGCGGTATAAAACGTCGTTTTCCTGCGCGCCGAAAGGCGGCAGCAGAATAAGCCCGCCCGTCTTTCTCGCCAGGTCCCAGTCCTTACCGCTGCCGAGATGGTCCATCAGCGACTGGTAGTTGCTTTTCGTGATGATCCCGACCGTAGTGATCCCGGAGTTGACCATATTGGATAACGCGAAATCGATCAGCCGATATCTTCCGCCGAACGGAACGGAGGCCATGGTGCGGCGGCGCGACAGTTCGGGAATATTTTCGTCGTGGATATTGGAAAAAATGATGCCGACTGCAGACATATCATTTACCTCCCTTCAAAACGTTTTTATCTACGATATTGCCGCCAGCAAGGATCGCGCCCTCTTCAACGACGATATTGCGGCCGAGTACGGCTATCCCCTTTTTGGAGGTCCGCTCTTCGCCGATCACGGCGCCGCGAGAAACCGTCACGTCCTCGTCGATGATGGCGTATGTAACGCGCGCATCTTCCTCGATGACAGTGCCGCTCATGATCACGCTGTCCTTGACGAACGCGCCCTTTTTCACGATCACGTTGCTCGACAGCAAAGAATTGATGACGGTACCCTCTATTTCGCAGCCGAGCGCGATCATCGAATTTTTAATGATCGCATCTTCCCCCACGTATTCGGGCGGCGCAAGCGGATTGCGCGAATGAATTTTCCAGTCCGAATTGGAAACGTCGAAGGCGGGGTCGTCGCCCAAAAGGTCCATGTTCGCTTCCCATAAAGAAGAGATCGTGCCTACGTCCTTCCAATAGCCGTCAAAACTGTACGCCACCATCTTTTCCCCTGCGGCGAGCATGGCGGGCAGAACGTCTTTCCCGAAATCTTTGGAGGACGAGGGATTGCTGTCGTCCTCTTCCAGATAGTCGTACAGTTTCTGCGCGGTAAAGATGTAGATCCCCATGGAAGCCAGCGTGCTTTTCGGCTGTTTGGGTTTTTCTTCGAACTCGTAAATGGTCCCGTCTTCGCGGGTGTTCAGAATCCCGAAACGGGAAGCCTCCTGCATGGTCACGTTGATGGCTGCGATCGTGCAACTCGCCCCGTTTTCCACGTGCGCGCGCAGCATTTTGCTGTAATCCATTTTATAGATATGATCGCCCGAAAGAATGAGCACGTATTCGGGATTGTACATTTTGATAAAGTTGATATTCTGGTAAATGGCGTTGGCCGTACCCTCATACCAGGCGGATTTGGATTTTTTCTGATAAGGCGAAAGTACGTGCACGCCCCCGAAGGTGCGGTCAAGATCCCACGGCTGCCCGTTACCGATATATTCGTTGAGGACCAACGGCTGATACTGGGTGAGAACGCCCACCGTGTCGATCCCTGAATTGATGCAGTTCGAGAGCGGAAAATCGATGATCCTGTACTTTGCCCCGAACGGCACGGCAGGTTTTGCGATGTTATTCGTCAGCGCATACAACCTGCTTCCCTGCCCCCCCGCGAGGAGCATCGCAACACATTCTTTCTTTCTTTGCATAATAAACCCCCACAAAAATTTACGATATGATTCAATCTACAGCCGCATTTCCCGCGGTCTGCGCCCGTTTTTATTCCGTCTTTTGCAAATACAGGCAAGTCAGCGCGGGAACGTCGACAAGTATGGAATTTTCCCGTCCGTGGCTGATCTTTTTCGAAGTGGCGAACACGCGTTTCGAAAGCGCGCCTGCGCCGCCGTATTTCACGCTGTCGGTATTGAAAACGATCTTATATTTACCTTTGGGCACGCCCAGACGGTAATTTTCTGCCTTGACGCCCGAAAAATTGACGATGACCAGATACTGTTCTCCGCTCTTATCGCGGCGAAGATATGCGATGATATTGCGGTCGGCGTCGTCCGCAGCCATCCATTCGAACCCGTCCCACGAATCTTCTATCTCGTAAAAGGCGGGCGTCTGGGCGTAGAACAGATTGAGTTCGCGGTTCATGAGCGCAAGTTTCGCGTGCATGGGATATTCTTCTAAGAAAAATTCCAGTCCCTCGCGGTAATCCCATTCTTTGAACTGCCCGAATTCGCTGCCCATGAACAGCAATTTTTTGCCTGGGTGCGACATCATATATCCCATAAACGCGCGCACGTTTGCAAACTTTTCTTCGTAACTGCCCGGCATTTTGTCAATGAGAGAACGCTTTCCGTGCACCACTTCGTCATGTGAAATGGGCAAAACAAAGTTTTCCGTAAACGCGTAAAACATGGAAAACGTCAACTTATTGTGATTGTAACTGCGAAAATAAGGATCGGTCTGCATATACGACAGTACGTCGTTCATCCAGCCCATATTCCACTTAAAGTTGAAACCCAGACCGCCCACGTCCACAGGCTTGGTCACGAGCGGCCATGCGGTGGATTCTTCCGCGATCATCATTGCCTGCGGGTACTCCGAAAACACGGCGGCGTTGAGTTTCTGCAAAAACGCGATCGCTTCCAGATTTTTATTCTCGCCGTAGATATTCGGGACCCACTCGCCGGGTTTTTTATCGTAATCGAGATAAAGCATCGATGCGACCGCATCTACGCGCAGCCCGTCGATATGATAACGGTCGAAATAAAACAACGCGTTGGATATCAGAAACGACAGAACCTCGTTGCGCCCGTAATCGAATACGCGTGTGCCCCAACTCTTATGCTCCATACGATCCCACTGCGGGCACTCGTATAAAGGCGCGCCGTCGAATTCGTACAACCCGTGCGCGTCTTTGGGAAAATGCGCGGGTACCCAGTCCAAAATCACGCCGATGCCGTTTTTGTGAAGCTCGTCCACAAGTTTCATAAAATCGTGCGGCGTACCCAACCGCGATGTGATCGCATAATAACCCGTGACCTGATATCCCCATGAACCGTCGTAGGGATATTCGCTCAGAGGCATAAACTCCACGTGCGTATAGCGCATCTCTTTCAGATACGGAATGAGTTCTGAGATCAGTTTACCGAAATCGAAATAATTCCCGTCCCCGTACTGCCGCCAGGATAAGGCGTTCAGTTCATATATATTCATGGGCGACGCATAGATATTCTTTTTTTTCAAAGAATCCCTGTACGCCTTGTCCGACCATTTGAAACCGTTCAGATCGTACACTTTCGACGCCGTCTTGGAAGGCGTTTCCGCATGGAACGCAAAGGGATCGGCTTTATACAGATATCGCCCGTCCTGCGCGCAGATACAATATTTGTAAACTTCGTAATTTTTGATATGAGGGATAAAAAGTTCGAACGTTTCCCCGTCCAACAGTCTGGTCATTACATGGGCCGCGGGATCCCAGCCGTTAAAATCTCCCACGACGGAAACAGACTTCGCGCGCGGCGCCCAGACGCGGAAAACAACGCCCTTCTTGCCGTCATCTCTGGCAGGGTGCGCGCCGAAAAACTCATAAGAGCGAACGTTCTTTCCGTTATGGAACAGAAACAAGGGAAATTCAACTTCCTGCATAGTCACCTCCATATTTCTACATTTTGTTGTATTCCTTATTCATTATACAATAAATTGTGTGCATTTTCAATAGTATAATGAAAATAATTTGATAAATTTTGACGATTATCGATATATAAATTCTACCAAAAAAGGGCACGAACGCTAAGCGTCCATGCCCTTTTTCTTTGCTTTTTCCATCTTTTCGATTTCTTTTTTGATTTCCGCCCGCGTGTATCTGAAAGCGCTCTTGCCGTAGAGGTTCACGATCTTCTCGTCCAGCCGAGAAAGTCCCGTCGCAATATAATCCCCCTCGCGCCCTTTCAACTTACAAAATATTTTTTTGACGAACACAATGTCCAGAGCCTCTTCCTTGGTTCCGCCGCAATAGACGTAGCAGGAAACGAAGATCTGTACGTAGTCGATGGTCACGCCGTCGATGCGGATATTGAAACTGTCGTACACGTAATCCGCGACGGACAAAAATTTTTCCAATTCGGGTACGGTCAATTTAAACTTTGCCGCGGAATCGGCAAAATCAAACATATCGTTGAGTTCGTCCGCGTGCATAAGCAGGCATTTGCAGCGCCGCGGGACAGAAATTTTTGCCCTGGTCCGCATGATACTCACGACGACGAAATCTTCCGCAACCTTTTTCGCGATTTCCGATTCCCGCTCGGAATCGCCCAAAATACCCAATATCCAGGTATTTTTACCGACGGCGACCGAGCCGTCCGAAAGTTTTTGCGGAAGTTTTCCGTTATATTGCCCCTTCTTGACGCGCAGAAGATTGAGCTGCGGATTCAGTGCGTTGCGGTACAACGTGTTCAGTACGGCGCCGAAATATTCGTAAATTTCCGCGGCGCCCATGTCTGTAAAGGATATCAGATTGACGCGCTCGGGCATATAAGCCGCCTCGTACAATTTTTCCACGAACGACGAGCACATGAACTGTCCCTCCCGTTCGCTGTAATAGCCCAAAACATCCGATTCGCTGTCCCATTCTTTCTGCACGGGGATAACACTTTGAACGCCGCTCAGATATTCCGTAAAAATACGGACAAACTGCAGGGGGGCTTCGCCTTCGCCCCGCAGAAATACCAGCCGCGACATCGCCATACCCGAAACGAAAGCGCGCACCGAACTGATATTGTAATTGATCGAATATTTCGAATAAGCATACTGCCGAAATCCTTCCGTCAGATCTTTCAAAGACAGTACGTTGCACGCGGGAAGTTTAACGGGCTTGGCGTCCGCGTATTTTTTATCGATCTCCGTCAACGAAGGAAATATCGAGCGTTTGGGAGTTTCCGTTTCCACCTCGTCGAGGTCGGTCAACTCGTCGTCCACGGGAAAAGAAAATTTTTCTTTGACGATGCGCGAATGAATAAACGCGATCAACGTGCACACGAGGAAAAACGCCGCCGCGGCAATGATAAAAAACACGAAGAAAAAAGCGTAGATGATGGAAAGTTCCAAAAAATCATACGGCTCCATTCCCAAAAAAAACAGACTTCCTACAAATACGACGGTAAATAGCAATATTATGACAAAATAGTAGAGCCGTAAATTGAATTTCCGATTTTGAATGCGGAAATATAACCCCAACGTGCGGGAATACAGCATAGCGAAAAACAAAGCGAGCACGTCCAAGTAAGTTATGCAAAAACAGGCGAACCCTTTCGCCGAAAAATCTATGCGCTCGATGCCCACTTTCTCGATAAACCTGCTTAAAAAGTTATTATTGAGAAAGGGACTCCTCAGATTATTCTCGCCGTCAATGAGCATCAGGGCGGCAACGCCGATAACAGAGGCGAAAAACACGGTGGCGGCCAATAAATTTTTATACGAACGGAATATTTTCATTTCGCATCCCCTTGCGTCATAAAACTTGTTCTTTCAGTTTCTCAGGAGTATTTTCAAAATCCCGTTCTGCCACCGCAAACAGCATGGAGTAGACGAGCGCGGGAAAAACGTGAAAAATATGGTTATCCAAAAGGCTCATCACGCTGAGCACAAAGACGACGAAAAAGTAGAACAGACGCTCTATGCTGAAACGCCTGAACATGAGCACAACTCCCTGCGCCACATGAAAAATGTAGGCGAGAATACCGACGACGCCGCAAGAGGCGATCATCTGTATGATCGTGTTATGATACATATCGGGGAAAAACCAGTTTTCGATATTGTAAGACCAGTCGGGCGCGATCGGCGTATAAAATCCTACGCCGAATATCGGCGCTTTCAGGAAATTGAGCAAGCCGTTTTTCCATATCTGAAAACGCGACGAGTCGTCGAACCCCTTATCGATATAATGTTCGAAAAGTTCGACGAGTTTGTCCGCAAACACGATGCAGAAAATTATGCCGCAAGCGATCAATACGATATTGAAGATACGCACCATTTTGACGTGCCGTCCCCGAATGCTCATCAAGATCATGATCGCGACGAGCGCGACGCCGCCGACCAAAAGCGAGGTACGGCTCAGGGTGAGAGCCACGCCCAACAAAACGACGAAACCGAACGCATAATAAAGGCCGCTTTTCCAGCCTACATCCGCTTTGTAAGAAAGATAAAAACAGGCGGGCATAAACATTGCAAGCATTCCGCCCACGTTGTTGCTCAGTCCCCATCCGAGATTGAGAATATGTTTGTTGATGGTGCCGTTTTCGATCACACCGTCGAAAATCAGCATTTCGGCGAGTTGGATCAGAATGACGCCGCAGGCAACGATGAGAATTTTCGCGACGTAAATGCCCGTTTCCTTGTTCCATTCCAGCGTATTATAAAAATAGATATAGAAAAAGACAAAGGATACCGCCAACGCGATCCCTAACAGCAAATCGTAATAATGATAACCTTTATAAAAAATGCCGTTTAGAACGAGCGCCGCGCCGAAAGCGATCGTGCCCCAAAGGGCGATCGCTTTGCTCTTGAAAATATTTTTCTGTCCTTTATAAACGATCATTCGGAACACGAACGCCGCCGCAATGAAAGCCAATAAAACGCCCATTGTGGCCAAGACGGAGGTGCGATACAAATAATCGGAGTTATACGGGTATTGCGGCGTATGTTTCTGGCTCACGCTGTAAACGACGAGCACGAGCGGCGCGATCAGCGGTTTTGAATCTTTGCTGAAAATCGCCGTGAAAACGACGACGATCGCCGTCAAAACAAAAAAAGCCACTTCCAACCCCGTAAACGAGCATATAAGCGCCAACGCCGCGTAGATCAAAGGATAAAGATTACCGTCAAAAAAACGCAGAATCTTCTCCATGACGGGTTGTGACTGTATCTTTTGAATTTTTTCGTATATCATGCAAACTCCTCGAATCGTATCCATAGAATGAAATACCGTATCAGTATATAGTAATCGCGACGATCTGTCAAGGGAAAGCGCCGATCACAGCACTTTCCGCATAGGTAGCGTTTTCGCCTCGAAGGCGCGCGACAATTTTTGGATATTTATCATAAGTACCAGTATAAAACAATCATCGGTCTAAGTCAAGAAATTTCACTTTTATTGCCTGAATTGTGCCTGAAAACAAAAAACCACAACATATAGCGTTTTTAAAGTCTTAAAAACATACTATATATCGTGGTTTTACTGTTTGGTGTGAAGAATGGGACTTGAACCCACACGGATTTCTCCATACGCCCCTCAAACGTACGCGTCTGCCAATTCCGCCATCCTCACAAGCAGTATTTATTATACCTTATCCGCAGAGAAAAGTCAAGTTAAAAATAAAAGAATTTATAGTAATTATAAAATTTTTTAACCCGCTTTACGTATTGCCTTGTTTCCTGAAAAGGAATATCCGTCAGCGTTTCGCCGTTGTCGCTGTATCGGGGGTCGCAAAGCCATGCGTTCACGCGCCCCTCCCCGGCATTGTAAGCGGCAAGGATTTCCGAAAGCGTGGAAAAGCGCTGCCTGAGATATACGAGATACAGAATGCCCGTGCGGATATTGCTCTCCGCGTCGTACAGATCCGGAGCGTGCTCTTTCCCTGCCAGACGGGATATATAATTTGCCGTTTCGGGCAGCAACTGCATGAGCCCGATCGCGCCCGAGCGACTCATCGCGTCTTCGTCGAAACCGCTCTCGCAACGAATGACGGCATATACGAGATCGCTATCCAAACCGCACTCGGCTGCGTATCGTTCCACGAACTGCGAATATTTTTTCGGCAAATATAAAAAGTAGAACGCGAGCGCCGTACTCGCCGCCAGTACGACGGCACAGGACAAACTGATCCAGACGATCCACACTCTTCTATTTGTTTTCGAATTTTTCAAGCACACTACCAACCTTTTCCCGCAGTCTGGCGAGATCTCCGTCGTTATATAGTACAGTATGCTCAAAAATAGATTTATTTTCATAATCGAACTGATTTTTTATTCTGCGTTCGACTTCTTCTTCCGAAAGCCCGTCCCGTACGGCGACTGCGCCGATACGCGCGCTTTTTTCCCGCAGCACGACGATCACACCGTCGAAGTCCTTTTGATAGCCGCCCTCAAACAGAAGCGGCACTTCCGCAAACACAGGATCGGACAAGGCTTTTTCCATGCGCGTATATAATTTGCGCATGATGGCGGGATGCGTGATCTTTTCCAACGCCCGCAGACGTTCTTTCTCGCGAAAGACGGCGGCGGACAATTTTTTACGGTCGGGCAAACCGTCTGTCGCGCAGTCGGGAAACTCGCGCAGTATCTCACGGACGACGTTTGGCTCTTCATAGATCTCATGCGCGATCAGATCGCAGGAAAAGACATCGTATCCCCGCTCGGCAATGAGCCGCGCGACGGTGGATTTTCCGCTCCCGATCCCGCCCGTGATCGCGATTTTTTTATTTTGCCTCATACCAGTTTTTCCCTTCGTGCACTTCCGCGACCAACGGGACGCGCAGTTCGGCGGCATGCTCCATTTCGTATTTCAAAATTTCCGCGACTTTCTCTTTTTCGGAAATCAGCGCATCGATGACCAGTTCGTCGTGCACCTGCATAATGAGTTTAGAGCGCAGCCCTTCCCGCTTCAGACGGTCATAAATGCGGATCATCGCCACTTTGATGATGTCGGCGCTGCTGCCTTGCAACGGCATATTCATCGCCGCCCGCTCACCGAACGAACGGATATTGAAATTGGCCGATTTGATCTCGTTGATCACGCGTTTGCGCCCCAAAATCGTCGTAACATAGCCGTGTTCTTTGGCGAAAGCGACGTTGGAATCCATATAATTCTTCACATCGGAATACGTTTCGAAATATTTTTTGATATACTCTCCCGCACGTTTGGGCGAAATGCCGAGATTCTTCGCCAGCCCGAAATCGCTGATACCGTATATAATGCCGAAATTCACCGCTTTCGCGCTCTGACGCATATGCGAATCGACCGTTTCCAGCGGCACATCGAATACCTGCGATGCGGTCAGGGCATGGATATCGTCGCCGCGGTTATAGGCTTCGATCAGTTCTTTGCAACCCGAGAAATGCGCGAGAAGGCGCAGTTCTATCTGAGAATAGTCTGCGTCCAGTAAAATATGTTCGCCGTCCGACGCAAGGAAAAGTTTGCGGAGTTCGCGCCCCTCTTCGTCCCTTACGGGAATATTCTGCAAGTTCGGATTGGTGCTCGACAGCCTTCCCGTGGAAGTCTGTATCTGGTTGTAATTTGTATGGACGCGCTGCGTTGCGGCATGAATGAGCGGACGAAAACCGTCGATATAGGTGGAAAGCAATTTCTGGATCCGCCTGTAACGGAGAATATCACGGACGATCGCATGCTCGTCCGCCAATTTTTCCAAAATATCCGCGCTCGTGGAATACTTGCCGCCCTTGCTCTTTTTGGGCGAAGGGATCTGCAGATCGTCGAATAAAACTTTCCCCAACTGCGCAGGCGAGTTCAGATTGAATTTTTCGCCTGCCTGCTCATAGATATCTTCGGTGATTTTTTCCGCCTCTTCACGATACTTTTTCTCGAAAACCGCGGAAGTGCCCACGTCCACTTTCACGCCCGCAACTTCCATATCGAACAAAACGTCGCTCAACGGGAGTTCCACGTCGCGGTACAGCGAGATCAAGCCGTCCTTTTCGAGATTCGCATAAAAAATGTCATGCAACAAAAAAATATTCTGCGCATGCGTTTCGGGCGGCAAGCCGTACGATTGCTCGGCAAGGGACAGATCGTCGTCCTTACCCGTATAGTCGGTCAGATATTTCAAAATAGAAACATCCTCCGCGCGGCAAAGAAGATCTATGCCGTATTGCCGCAAGCGGTGCTGCATATTCTTCTTTCCGTACAAAAATAAACGGCGTTCCCGTTCGCCGCATATGGCCTTTAAAATTTCTACGATTTCGGTTTCGTCCAGCCCGTCGTCCAGAAGATTGGCTTTTATGCGCGCGGTATATTCGATGCCTTCGAAGTAAAAAGCAAAACTTACGCCGTTCGAATAGACCGCGATCTCGGGTTCCCGCATAACGCTTTCGATGAATGCCGCGGAGTCATGAATGCGGACGACCTCCGCTCTTTTGCATTCGGATTTTTCCGCGGAGCCGACCTCCCCTTCGGCAAAAATATCCATGCGCATGATAGAGGAAAATTCCAGACGGAAACAAATCTCTTTCGCTTCGGCGGGAAACGGCAGACAAATCCTGCAATCTTCGAGATCTACGGAAATATCCGCATCCGTGTCGATTCGGGCAAGCGTTTGCGAAAGATACGCCATCTCCCTGCCCGATTCCAGTTTGCTCTGTACGGCGGGCCTGTTTTCCGCCGCATGCGCAAAAATATTGTCGAGATTATCGTACTGCTGAATGAGCGAGATCGCGGTCTTTTCCCCGATACCAGCAACGCCGGGAATATTATCCGAACTGTCACCCATAAGCGCCTTGATATCCACTACCTGCCTGGGTTCGTAACCGATCAGTTCCTTGAAATTTTTTTCCGTAAGTTTCAAGAGTTCGCTCACGCCCGTCTTGGTAATATAGACGTCCGTGCGCGCATTGACGAGCTGATAAGAATCGCGGTCGCCGGTAATGATGATGCTGTGTACCCGATTTTCGAATTTTCTGGAAAGCGTCCCGATCAGATCGTCCGCTTCGTATCCTTCCTTTTCGCACATACGGATATTCATGGCGGACAGCAAAGATTTCATAATGGGCATCTGCGCGGCAAGTTCGTCGGGCATGGGTTTACGGGTGCCCTTGTAATTCTCGAACATTTTATGCCGAAAAGTCGGCGCCTTCAGATCGAAAGCGACCACCATATACGCAGGCTTGATGTCCGATATGATCTTTAAAAGCAGTTTTGTAAACCCGAAAACACCGTTGGTGGGCACGCCTTCCCGCGTCGTCAAAAGTTTAGTGGCGTAGAACGCGCGGTTGATCAGGCTGTTGCCGTCGATCAGGACTAGTTTTTCCATAAATACCTCTTTTCCGTATTGCAAAAATTTTACCACAAATTCCGATAAATTGCAATAGCCTGATTGCAAATAAAAAGCCCCCGACTATTTTCGGGGGCTTTTTTACTATTTAAGCAAATTGATCTTGCCTATGACCGGCAAAGGATTCTTTTCTTCGCGAACGACATTTAAGATGCCGAGGATACATAAAACCAGCATCAAGACACCATACACCGAAGTTAGAACGTACATCACTACAGACAAAAACGGGATCACGCTCAAAACGCCGAGCACCACCTCTCCGATCACGGCCGTAAGGAACAAAACAAGCGCCTGATTCGCGTGGTATTTTGCAAATTCGTCATTGGAATAAACGATCAGCGGCAAAAAGAATAATAACCCGCAAGGCACATACCCGAGCGCGCAAATCAACTTATACGCCGTTTTGTCGTCGGAAACAGGAGCCTGCGTATTCTGCTCGTTCCGGTCTTCGTTCTTTGTTTCCTGTTCGTTGCGATTATCATTTTCATCCATAATTTGCAACCTCCTTAAATTAACTGTATTGTAGCACCGAAATACAAAACCGTCAAATCTTTTACCATACTATGAGCGAATAAAAATATTCGTCACACTTTTATTTCAGTTCGAATACCTTTTGCGGTTTACAATCAAACATCGTCATGATCGGATCCATGGAAACGTTCCAACGCTTGACGACTTCGCTTTCCGCTTGATAATCCAGCGCATATTCTGCCCCTTTTTCGCATTCGTAATACCCGAACAAACTATTTCCGTCCAGCCAAATGGTATAATTGCAGATACCCGCCGCTTTCAGAGTTTCGACCATCTCAGGCCAGATCTCGTCATGGCGTTTTATATATTCTTTCACCATGCCCTCTTTAATGACCGCACGCCAGGTTACTTTCTCCATATAAAAATAGGCCTCCCGATTGATTTATACCGATATTATATCACAAGGCGAATTTAAATGCAATCGCCAACCCTCAAGCAAACTATATAATTTGGGAAAATTAAAAACAAGATACCCTTGCGGTTATAACCCGCAAGGGTATCTTGTTTAAATCTATGGTGCCGCTGGTCGGACTCGAACCGACACGGTATCGCTACCACTGGATTTTGAGTCCAGCGCGTCTGCCAATTTCACCACAGCGGCGTGAATTGAAATCAACGGTATGATTATATAATAAATTAAAAAAAAATGCAAGCAATTTTATCTCGTTTTTATAAGAAAAAGGAGGTTGGGTCAACCTCCTTTTCTTTTCAAAATCAAGCGTTCACGATTCCTTCCAAAATCAGTTTATCTGCTACGAGTGCGATAAATTCGCTGTTGGTGGGTTTTTCCGTTCCGATATAGACGCGGACGCCGAATATCGCGTTGATCGCATCGATCCTGCCGCGGTTCCAGGCCACTTCGATCGCATGGCGGATAGCGCGTTCTACTTTACTGGGCGTTGTGTCGAAATGGTTTGCGATTTTCGGGTACAATTCTTTGGTCACGTTATTGATGATATTGGGCTCTGCGACCGCATACTTGATGCCTTCTCGCAGATAATTATATCCCTTGATATGCGGAGGAATGCCGATAGAGATAAAAATATTGCTGATCTTCTCGTCCAACGACGCGGTGCTTTTCTTTTCCCGGATAGAAATATTTTTACCCGCCGCAGAATAATCATTTTTTAAAAGTTCCATGATCCGCGCCGCAGCGACTTCGGGCGCAAAGGGTTTGATCAGATAGTATTTCGCACCCTTGCTCATCGCAGTCGATACGATCTCTTCGTTCGCAAAATTCCCCATGACGATCACGCTGTACTTTTTGCCGCTTTCGCGCAGTTTGTCCAACACGGTAAAGCCGTCGATCCCTTTCAAGATCAGGCTTAAAAGAATAACATCGGGATTGGTGTTTTGAATCATGTCCACTCCCGCGATCCCATCATCACTAACCCCACAAACGTTCAAATCGGTGTTTTCTGCAAAGAACTGTTTGAGTTCTTGTGCAAATTGCTCGTTGCTTTCCAAAATGGCAACATTGGCGTGCAACATATTCTACTCCTCCACTTTTAATATATTATTCTCGGTCACGAACGAACCTTACATATTATAACTCAAAGTTTTGTAAAAGTGAAGTGTTTTTTGTAAAATAATAAAAAATAATTTATACAACTTATGACGAAATTGTAAAGTATATGTCGAAAAATGGCATATACTCAAAAAAATAACAATTTCCGTCGAAAAACAGGACAACTTACGTTTTCTTTATTTTCTTTCGGATTACGGGTACAAGCAGATACGCGATCCCTGCCAAAATGAGGATGAGCGCGGTCAACTGCGAAGGCGTAAGCAGTTTAAAGAGCGTTTCGCCGCGGTCGTCCGCGCGGAAAAATTCGATGATGAAACGCCATACGCCGTAGCCGATCGTATAGACGGGGAAATTATACTTTTTCCCTTTCCAAGCCAAATAGAACATGAGCGCGCCGAGCGCAAACAAAAACAGCGCTTCAAATAATTGCAAAGGCACGACTTTCTTCCAGACTTCGTGGCCGCCCGCATCCGTATACATATACTGATTGATCCCGTACCAGGCATCCGTTTCGTGCCCGTGGCAGCACCCCGCAGTGAGGCAGCCGATGCGGCCGAATCCGTGCGCGACGGCAACACAGCAAACGCCGATCTGCAAAAACATAGAAAAATATTTTTTATTGTCGTCGTTTTTGAGGATAAGTTTGCCGCCCAAAAAATAAATGAGCAGCATGATGCCCGCCCCGCCGATCAGTCCGCCGTAGAAAGTCGCGCCGGTACTCCCGTTTATCACGAACTTTCCCGTTTCGAAAGCGTTATAAACTCCTTGAAACAGCACGGCAAAACAGTACCCTACGACGACGGAGATCACCGCGCCGATCAAAACGAGATTCTGCAATCCCGCAGGGAACTTATTTTTGTCGGCAAGAATGCGGAAAACCACAAGCGCCGCGATCACGCCGAGCGTGATAAAGAGCACGTACAGGTTGAACCCGTCGAATAAAAAATCGTAAGGGTACATAATCCTCCTCTATCCGTTGAGCGAATCCAAATATTCGTCATACGTGATATTCTTATCATAAGTTTTGGTACCGTTGATTTCAATGATACGGTTTGCGACCGTATTCATCAATTCCTGGTCATGCGAAGTAAAGAGCATGCAGCCTTTAAAGTTATTCATTCCGTTATTGAGCGAGGTAATGGATTCGAGGTCGAGATGGTTGGTCGGCTCGTCCAGAATCAAAAAATTGCTGCCTTCGAGCATCATTTTGGCCAGCATACAGTGCACCTTTTCACCGCCCGAAAGCACTTTTGCTTTTTTGAGCGCCTCTTCGCCCGAAAATAACATTCTGCCCAGCCAGCCGCGCAGATATTCTTCGTAATTGTCGTTGGAATACTGGCTGAGCCATTCCACCAACGTCAGATCGCAACCGTCGAAAAACTCGTTGTTATTCTGCGGCAGCACGGATAGGCTGATCGTCTTTCCCCAGCGTATCGTGCCCTCGTCGGGCTGCACTTTGCCGGTGAGAACGTCGAACAACATGGTGACCGTCGTAGACTTATCGCTGATAAAACCGATCTTGTCGTTTTTCTGCACGATGAAACTCACGTCTTCAAAATAGCCTTGTTTGGTCAGACCTTCGACCATCAGAATATCGTTGCCGATCTCGCGTTCGAATTTGAAATCAATAAAAGGATATTTGCGGAGAGAAGGTTTAATATCGTTGAGCGTAAGTTTTTCCAGTTCTTTTTTACGCGAAGTCGCCTGCTTGGATTTGGAGGCGTTCGCCGCGAAACGGGCGATAAAATCCTGCAACTCTTTGGCGCGCTGTTCCATCTTTTTATTCTGGTCGCGCATCTGGCGGGAGATCAGCTGGCTAGTCTGATACCAGAAATCGTAGTTGCCGAGGAACAGGTTGATCTTGCCGTAGTCGACGTCGCAGATGTGCGTACAGACTTTATTGAGAAAATGGCGGTTGTGCGAAACGATGATGATGGTGTTTTCGAACTCCATCAAATAATTTTCCAGCCAGCGCACCGTCTTGATATCCAAATTGTTTGTCGGCTCGTCCAACAAAAGAAGGTCGGGATTTCCGAACAGCGCTTGCGCCAAAAGTACTTTTACTTTCTTTTTCGCGTCCAGTTCTCCCATCAAAACATAGTGATCTTCGTTCGGAATATCCAACTCGTTGAGAAGCATTTCCGCCTCGCTCTCGGCCTCCCAGCCGTTCAGTTCGGCAAATTCGCTTTCCAGTTCGGAAGCGCGCAAGCCGTCTTCTTCCGAAAAATCCGCTTTCGAATAGAGCGCGTCCTTTTCGTCCATGATCTCGACCAGCCGCTTGTGTCCGAGCATGACGGTACGGACCACGGTCTGCGTGTCGAACGCGTTCTGGTTCTGCATCAGAACGGACATCCTTTCGTTTTTATCCAGACTGACCTCGCCCTTATTGGGTTCAATCTCGCCCGAAAGCACCTTCAAAAACGTGGATTTTCCCGCGCCGTTGGCGCCGATGATGCCGTAACAATTCCCTTTGGTGAACTTTATATTGACGTCTTCGAATAATTTTTTACTGCCGTATTGCAAACTTACGTTGGTTACCTGTAACATATCTGCCCTCGAAATTTTTATCAGATCCCATTATAACATAAAAATTTACATATCACAAACATTTTCAACGGAAAACGCACGGCTAAATGCCGTGCGCTCTCTTTATTCGTCGGATATGTTTTTCTTTCTTCGGGTTTTCACGCACTCGTGCAACAAATACTCGATCTGCCCGTTGATCGAACGATATTCGTCGTCGGCCCAGCGCGACAACTCATCGTATAACTGCGCGGAGATCCGCAGCGGTATTTGTTTTTTTGCGTTTTTGTTCTCCTCCATCTCTATTAGGCCCCGATTTAGTAAATAGAACCGCTGTTCACGATGGGCTGGGCGTCCTTATTTCCGCAGAGCACGACCAAAAGATTGGAAACCATGGCGGCCTTTCTTTCTTCGTCCAATTCCACGACGCCGTTTTCGCTGAGTTTGCGGAGCGCCATTTCTACCATTCCCACCGCGCCGTCCACGATCTTCTGGCGCGCGGCTATGATCGCCGACGCCTGCTGGCGCTGCAACATGGCAGCCGCGATCTCGGGCGCATACGCAAGGTGCGCGATGCGCGCTTCCATGATCTCGATGCCCGCCATTTCCACGCGTCCCTGCAATTCTTTTTTCAGAATCTCCGCGATCTCCTGCGAAGAGCCGCGAAGCGACTTTTCATCCCCGTCCGACGCCACGTCGTAAGGATATTGGCGCGCGACCTGACGGATCGCCGCGTCGCACTGCGTGGAAATATAAGATACGTAATTATCCACGCAGAATACCGCACGGGCGGTGTTCGTGATTTTCCAGATAACGACCACGCCGATCTCGATGGGGTTTCCCTCTTCGTCGTTGACTTTTTGTTTGTCGTTATTCAACGTCATCGCTTTCAGCGATAATTTTTTGCCGCCCACGGTGATCTGTCCCGCCGCGGGGTTGACCGCGGAACAAAAGGGATTGATCCAGAAAAAACCTTCGTGTTTCAAGGTCCCGTAGTATTTGCCGAACAAGGTCAGAACGAGAGCCTCGTTGGGCCCCACGACTTTCATGCCGTTGATAAAAACGAGCGCCAGTACGACAAGAATCGCGCCGCCGATTGCAAGGACGACGCTGACCGCGCCCTCTCTCTGCACGCCGAACGCGAACAACGCGATGCCGCCTGCGACCATGATCAGGCTGATGAAAAGCATCAGCCAACCGCTCTTTGCCTGCAAAACTTTTTCATCGATCTGTTTTTCCATAATACCCTCCTGTTTTCGATATCATTTTGATATCATCATTATATCTTATCACGATTATTTTGTCAAATAAAAAAGCGGGGCAGTTCCCGCTTTTTATATATTTTCTATTTCGTCTTCCGTGTAGACGGGTATACCGTTGTCAAGCAAAAGTTGCGCGGTCACTCCGTTGCCGCTCACCTTCGCGCCCGTAAACGAACCGTCGTAGATCACGCCTTTCCCGCAGGAAGGACTTTTCGCTTTCAAAACGGCGAACGCCGCGCCTTCCCGCAGCGCAGTAGCAAGAGCCGCTTGCGCGCCCGCCTCGTATTCGCGCGTCACGTCCCTGCCGTCCCTGGCGATCACCTTTTCTCCGAGGCGTTCCGCGGGCTGACGGGGCGTCGGCAATCCTCCGTCCTGTTCGGGACACACGCCGACGAGAGTATATCGGGCTTTCAACGCCAAAACGCGCTCGTTTTTACAGTTATCGCCGCAATAGCGGCAGTTCTCGCCCAGCAGGCATTTACTGACCAAAATCTTCATTTCGACTCTCCGAATTTATGATTTTATTTATTGTAAACGATTTCAAAAAAAAAAGCAACGAAATGTCGAAAAAGTTTTGACAATGTCGAAAAAATATGCTATCCTAAAATAAATAGAAAATCTTTAATTACGATACAGAGATATCGGCAAGATTTGAATTAAAACGACCGTATTATTATGCCTTGCCGTACTCTGTCTTCGGCAAGGTTTTTTATTTGCAATTTTATACGCCAAGGAGAAGGATATGAAACTTATTTACGGCATTGAAGCCAAACCGCCCATAGGCAAATCTCTTCTGTTCGCTTTTCAGCAAATGATCGCCATCATGGCGGCTACCCTGCTCGTCCCCATGCTGATGTCGGGAATGAAGACGCACGACGGCGCTTCGCTCGTCTTTGACCCCGCTGCCGCGCTGTTCGGCGCAGGTATCGGAACGATCGTATATCTTCTCTTTACAAAAAGAAAAAGCCCTGTGTTTTTGGGAAGTTCATTCACCTTCCTCGGCGCGTACGAAGCGGTCATCGGACAGAATTACGGCTATTGGGGCGTCATCATCGGAATTTGTTTCGCGGGATTGGTTTATGTAGCCATCGCGCTCATCGTTAAAGCGGTCGGTTCCGGCTGGGTCAATAAACTCCTGCCCGCAGTCATCATCGGACCTATCGTCGCGCTCATCGGGCTCAGCCTGTCGGGTACGGCGACGAGTTGGGTATCCACGAACGGCGGGACGACTTACAATCTGCTTTCTATTCTCTGCGGCCTCGTCACTTTCCTTGTGATCGTTCTTGCCTCGGTAAAAGGCGGTAAGACGATGAAACTGATCCCTTTTATCATAGGAATCGGCGCCGGATATCTTCTCGCTCTGATATTTACGGTCATCGGCAAGATCGCGAACGTAGAATATATGCAACTTCTGAATTTCCAGCCCTTTATCGACACGTTCGGCGATTTCAGGTTCACGAGTATTTTCGATTATCCTAAATTCACTTTCTTAAAAGCGATCCAGTCGGGCGGCGAATATCCCATCGACGGCGTTGCGGTCGCGAATATCGCGCTTATCTTTATTCCCATCGGTATCGTGGAATTGGCGCAGCATATCGCCGATCATAAAAATCTTTCCTCTATCGTGGACAGGGATCTGATCACCAATCCCGGTTTGGACAAGACTCTCCTCGGCGACGGCATCGGCTCCATCGTGGGCGGATTCTTCGGCGGCGCGGCGAACACCACCTACGGCGAATCCATCGGCTGTGTGGCGATCACCAAAAACGCCTCGATCGTGACCATTCTCTATGCGGCGATCGGCTGCGTGCTGCTCTCTTTCTTTACCCCGTTCGTGACCGTTATCAATTCCATCCCCAAATGCGTCATGGGCGGCGCCTGCATCGCCTTGTACGGGTTTATTGCGGTCAGCGGCTTGCAAATGCTCAAACAGGTGGATCTCAACGACAGTAAAAATCTCTTCGTCGTCAGCGCGATCCTCGTTATCGGAATAGGCGGCTTGACACTCGATTTCGGTTTCAACAAACTGACCGGCGGCCCCCTCTTTCAGATCACGGCGCTCGCAACCGCGCTCATCGTCGGGCTTCTCACCAATCTGCTCGTTCACATCGGTAACCATAATGATCAGAATCCTTCGGGAGATCTGTTGTCAGAAAGCGTAGGCGACGAGGAAATGCTCAGCGAATTTGAAGAACAAGAATAAGAGAACAGGCCGAGAAAATTTCTCGGCCTGAAATTTTTTGCGCTAATTTCGGTCAACGGCTTGTCAAGAAAAGAAAAATGGTGTAAACTGTTTAAAAATACTGAAAGGATAAATCTCTATGGAAAACTTTTTGAAGAACGTAACGATTTTCGACCACCCGCTCATCGCGCATAAAATCACGCATCTTTGCGACGTAACGACCGGGACCAAGGAATTCAGAGAAATCGTGAGCGAAATCGCGATGCTGATGGGATATGAGGCGTTCCGCGACCTTCCCACGGAAGAAATCGAAATCCAGGCCCCCCTTTCGAAATTCAAATCCAAGATCGTGACCGAAAAAATAACCATCGTTCCCATTCTCCGTGCGGGACTCGGTATGGTGGACGGTTTAACGCAACTTTTCCCTAAGGCGCGCGTCGGACATATCGGACTGTACAGGGACGAAGAGACGCTCCGCCCCGTGGAATACTACTGCAAACTCCCCAAGGATGCGCAGGACGGGCAAGTTATCGTCGTGGATCCCGCGCTCGCCACGGGCGGCAGCGCAGCGGCGGCGATCGACTTTATCAAACAGCGCGGATATACGCGCATAAAATTGCTTTCGCTGATCGCCTCTCCTCAGGGGGTGAAAAAAGTCGCAGAGGCTCATCCCGATGTAAAAATTTATATCGCGCATTACGCGGATGCGCCGCTTAACGAAAAGGGTTATATCATGACCGCATTCGGCGACGCGGGCGACCGAATATTCGGAACGAAATAATAAAAAAGACGCTTTGAAAAAGCGTCTTTTTTTATTTCTATTCGTCATGTTTGTGCGGCACGTCGCCCACGATCTTGGACTCGCCCGCGGATTTTTTTTCGGAAGGAAGTTTTTCTTCTTCGATTTCACCTACGATCTTCTCGCCTTTTTTGCGTTTGCGCAACGAATCGAATTTATTGAGAAACCAACGCTCGATCTTATCTCCTTTCTTATACAGGAAGATAAACAAAACGATCACTGCGACGCCTATAATCGCCCACGATAAAAGACCCCACCAGGTATTGTACGGAATAATACTGCCGTTGAGCGAATAACTCGTCATCACGATTCCCAATGCCCTTGTGATCAGTATCATGATGATAAAAAAAGGCCATGTCATCGTGGAAAGCCCCGCGACGAAACACAGAACGTCATCGGGAAACATTGGAAGAAGGAACATTGCGGTGAGCACCGCCTTATCCTTACCCTTGATCTTCAAAAGCCACGAATCGAGCGTCTCTTTTCCCACGAGCCATGCGGCGGCGCGATAACCGAGAACTTTGCCGATAAAGAAACCGACCAGCGAGCCGAGAACGATGCCGATATAACTGTAAATGATACATTCGAGCGGCCCGAACAGAGCCACGCCCGCCCCCACGGTGACCACGGAGGGAATGGGTAGGACGACGACCTGTAAAAACTGGATCACGATAAAACAAATAGGCGCCCAGACGCCCGTCTGTTCGATCCATAGCCGCAGATCGTCCACACTGTCGATCTTATCCAACACGCCCGTGACCTGCAATATATACACCCCGAGCAGGAATACGGCGGCAAGCCCCAGCGCCGTGAGCAGAAGTTTATACACGGCCTCTTTATTCGTCAGAAAAAAGGCAAAACAAAGCCCCGTACAGATCACTTCCGCTGCAACCAGAGAAGACGTGATCACGGTATTGTATTTGTAGAGCACGCCGCTTTTGAAATAGCGCATGCACAGAATCGTAAAGACGATCGAAATTGCGCCGAAAAGTACGATCGACGCGGTTGTAATCCATTTTTTCGCTTTTTTATTCACGATAGCCGTTAAATGCTCCATATACCTTATTATATATAATATTAACAAAGAATATTAAATAAAACGATAAGATATAATTAATTTTTCGTTATATTTGTAAATTTTTGATCGCCGCACGCGCCAGTTCGTCGCAGCGGTTATTATATGCGTTGTCGGCGTGTCCCTTGACTTTGATAAACCGTACTTCATGCGATTCGGTCAGATCGTACAGTCTTTGCCACAGATCGCTGTTGGCGACTTCTTTGCCGTCCGCCTTGCGCCAGCCGTTGCGGATCCAGCCTTCCAGCCAATTTTGCGTAAAGGCGTTCACCGTATAAGCCGAATCGCTGTATATGTTGACGCGGCACTTTTCTTTCAGACACTCCAATCCCGCGATCACCGCATAAATTTCCATGCGGTTGTTGGTCGTAAGAGGTTCGCCCCCGCTGATTTCTTTTTCCAGCCCTTTGTAAATAAGGATGGCTCCGTATCCGCCCGCTCCGGGATTACCCGAACAGGCGCCGTCCGTATAAAGTTCCACTTGTTTCATAGACTACTCGGACAATTCCTCCGCGCGTCTGACGCAAGCGGAAACGGCGCGGTCGATCACTCCTTCCAGATCGTCTTTTTCAAAAGATTCGACCGCCTGTATCGTAGTACCGCCTTTACTGCATACCGCCGAAACCAACTCGCGCAGCGTCTTATCCTGCGAATGCGCGACCATTTCCGCGCCGCCCGCCACGGTGGAAACCGCCAGCGTTTTCGCTTCGTCTTCCGTCAGCCCCTGCCTGATTCCGGCCTTTACGAGTCCTTCGATGAAGAGATACACGTAAGCGGGGCCGCTTCCGCTGATGCCCGTCACCGCGTTGAGTTTATCCTCTTTGATCAAAAGCAGATTGCCGATATTATTGAAAATCGAACTGATAAACTCGCAGTCGTCGGCAGAAGATGAAAATTCGGAAAGGTCGAGCGCGGTCATGCCCTCGCCCACCGAACAGGGAAGGTTAGGCATTGCGCGCGCGATGCGGATACCGCTGCCGAACAGCGCGTCGCGGATCTTATCTTTTTTCACGCCCGCCATAATGCTGATCACCTTTTCGACGGGAATCCCATGCAAAGACTTCGCAACGTCCAAGAAATTCTGCGGTTTGACCGCAAACAGTACATATTCGCAGTTCTCCGCTACGTCTCTGCAATCGGTGGTCGTGTTTACGTCGAGATATTCCAAACTATCGAGCGCTTTTTGCGACACGTCCGCGACAAGGACTTTTCTGGCACGCAAAAAATCGGACAGAATAGCGCCCTTCAGAATAGCCTGTGCCATAAAGCCGCCGCCGATCACGCCGAGTTTAAACTGTTTTTTCATACAAAACTCCTTTTATAATGCGAAAATTGTTTGACTAAAATGAAATTATGTTATATAATTAGAAGGCTTTTAGGGGAGTGGCTCAATGGTAGAGTAGCGGTCTCCAAAACCGTAGGTTGCGTGTTCGAATCGCGTCTCCCCTGCCACGTGGAAGGATGTCGAAATTTGATACAGTTTTGATTGGACTGTTTCATGCGACATCCTTTTTCTATTATATCGCAATAACAGGATTTTCGCAAGCAAACACGGCGTTGCTTTACGAAAATCCTGTTTTTTGTTATAATTAAACTCTACCAAGGAGCCATATCATGAACACAGATACGATTTTAACACCGAAGAAATACTCGGAAAAATTCAAGAAAAGCATTGTATCCATGTATTTGCGCGGACGGAACGGTAAGCGTTTACGCGATAAATACCTTATCCCGAAAAGCACGTTTTATTATTGGATAGAAGAATATAAAAAGATTCATTCCCAAGACGGGGTTATCATCACAAAGCATGATTATAAGAAACTTCAATGGGAAAATGCGCGTATGCAAAAGCAATTGGAAGCGTATCGAATCACAGGCTGTTCGCCGCAATCTACCGATGAAGATAAACTCGTGGCAGTCGATAAATATAGGTCGTTATACCCTATCAAATATTTGTGCGATGTTCTCAATATCAACCGCACAAAATTTTACCGTTACATAGCGCATAAAGAGACGAAAACCGAACGGCGCACCAAAAAACTTACTTGCATGATTAAAGAAATTGCCGCTAAAAATCCATGCTACGGTTCAAAACGTATTTGCCACGAGTTGAAAAGGCAAGGCTACGTTACTTCTTACAAGACGGTATCTCGCCTAATGCAAGAGAACGGTATCCAAGCCGTTATCGGACAAAAGCCGCCTCGACAAAACAGGAACACATCGAGTGATAATATTCTGAAATGGCAAAAGAAATACGCATTGTCTGCGCCCGATATTGCTTGGCTGAGCGATGTTACCGAAATCAAACTTTTCAGCACGAAGTTTTATATTTGCTCTATAGAAGATATATATTCGCGTTATGTAATTTCTTATACGATATCCCCCACAAACGATTCCGCGCTTATAGCAAATACTTTTATGGCTGCCTATACAAAACGAAATCCGCCATACGGGTTGATTTTTCACAGCGATAACGGTGCGAACTTTACTGCTACGGCAGTTCGAGCTCTTTTGAAATCCTACGGCATACGACAATCCTTTTCAAGAATTGCCACCCCACAAGATAACGGACACATAGAATCGTTTTTTGCCACATTAAAAAAGGAAGAACTCTATCGAAAGACATACCATTCTCCCGAAGAATTCTTCAAATCTGTAAAAGAATACATCAAATACTATAACAATTCACGCTTGCACTCTCGTCTCAATTACCGCACACCTAAAGAAGTTTTAGATGAGTATGATGAAAGACATAATGAGGAACCATTTTGAAATTTGTGAAATCTTGATAAACAATTGTTAAACCCGTTTATATCAAATTATTTTTAGATAACAAATCTAAAACTTTTGCCCCTGGTTCCATACTTATTGCAGTATATTGTTTTGATATTACAAGTGGCGCAATAGATGCAACATCCATATCGCACTTTAATTCTTGCAACAGCCTTAATGAGCGGTACAAATTATTATATTTTAGAAAATCACTTTTTTCTTTTTTAAAGACTTCTAATCTACTTTTATCTCCTACAATATAAGGTAAATCAAAAATTAAAATATTGCCTTGCTCATTTTTCCAAATAAAATCTTGCCCATAATATGTTTCAGCGCCAAACGTTGTACCTGAAGCTTCACGATTAAAATTAATATACTTATCCCGGAATTCATCCGACACACAAAGTAAAGAATTAGGCTCTAAATGTTTTTCAATAAGATTTGCATAATCATTAATCGCAAGTCCGCCAGTTATTAGTCCAATAATCATTATATCGGTATAACCTTTTTCTCTTAACTGCAAATTTATCTCATATATCGCTTTCATTAATGATCCATGCACCCAAGCAGCAGTTCCTGCTACTGACAATGGTCCATTAACTACTATAGCAAGACTATTAAACATCTTAAGATAAGACTCTTTGTTCTTTAATTTCAATATTCTTAATAAATGCGCCAAATGAATATGGCGAATAACCTTTTCAAATCTTCCAAGTACCCCTTGATTAGTGGGAGAAGCTTCATCCACCTCCTCATATAATCTTAATGTATCTGTAGCAAATATTCGCTGATGACACTCGGGACAATATTGTTCCTCCTCAATATTATAAACTTCCAAATCCTTTTTCCCGCATCCATTTGGACATTTATGTAATATAATTTTATTAGTTTTCCCTTCTTTCCTAAAAGATGACAACCAAAATAGAGTGGATTTCAAGCTAGTATTCCTATCTGTTTTATCTTCTCTAATGCTTTCAAAATATTCATCTAAAGCCAATCTGAAACTTTCTCTCGTAGTATCCGCATCTTTATATTTTACATTACTACTCGGCAATACAAATGTTATCGTTTCTTTTTCATCTGTTAATTTGGCAACTTCAAAAGGATTGACGAATTTCGAACCTTTTAATGGTAATAAATCTTTATTTTTTAAAAGATAATTAACAAGTTTTACATAGCCAATATTGGTAAACGGAATATCTTCGCGTACTTGTGCCTCATAACTACTTGAATCTATTGTGATAATATTGTCAGGCAACTTGTCCGAATTGAAAATATTTACTTTTGTAAAAGCACTTGTAATTTCGGATATCTCTTCTCCGGTTGGCTCCCTCATATATGAGCAGCTTTGTAAAAAATCTAAAACATCAGGATTTTGTACGATATCAATATGAGAGGTTTTGTTAGCATCATTAATCATTTAAATTTTGCTCTCTCCTTATTCTTTCAGGGTCAAATCTATCTATTTGTATCGGAATCACAAATGGACTTGATAATGTTTTTACTCTGGCGAAACCTACATCTTGACTTCTAAGCAATGATTGACTGAAATCTGAAAAATCATAAAATTTTGCCAATTCACCTATTTCTTTTTCACTATTTAAATGCGTAACAAACCAATTCTCTGTATTAGCCAAAATATTAGGATGCACCGATGAAACTTCCTGGGTAGCATAAACTAAAGCTATGCGATACTTAGCACCCTCTTTTGCTAAGCGCGGCCAAGTATCAGTTAGTTCCATTTTCTTACCTATTAAATTGTGTGCTTCCTCAATATAAACAACGATATTAGGCGGTTTTTTTCCATCAGTAAATGCCTCCATAGATTTATTAAAAATATACTTAGCTATTTTTTTACTAATGCTTTCACGCAATATTGCATGTCCAACAGATAAATCAAGTATAACTATTTTCCCTTGAAGCAAATAATCATATATTTCCTGGGTTACCTCAATATTTCTTTCGGGTGTGTGATATTTGTTTACATCAAATAGAGCTTTAAAGCCAAAAATTGGAGTATCTCTATCATTCTTTCCCGCCAAAATATTTAGCAACAATTTACACTCGCTATCTAACCATTCATGATTGCTACTATTTTTAATAGTGTTTTCAAGGTTTACTTCACGTGCCTTCTCAAAAAACTCAATTGCTTGATCTAAATCAATACTTTGATTCGGATCAATGTTTGACCCAATTTTTGATAAAATATCCTTTGCAACCGTAAATTTTATTGTATAATTATGCGGAGGAAGAAATCTAGCTTTCTTTAATAATGCTTTATATATAGCAAGTTTTAAATTGTACCTAACAATCACATTCTTCTCCATACTATCAGGTCTGTATAGAGAAATATTCTTGAACGCTTTCAAATCATTCGACATATTGGATAAGTCCAGAACATCGCAAATTATTTGAAAACCTTCCTCAATTTGCTCATAAAAATTCGTTAAAAGAGGCTTAATTCCCTTTGTAGGAATCATTCGGTATCTAATACACTCATTAGAATAAATATCCGCTATTGCCCCTTTATCTTGCTCATTAGCATTAGCATATTCACCATTTATATCATAAATCAATTGTCCTATAAGCAGATTACATTTTTGTGAAATGCCTTTAACAACTGATATGGTCTGTTTTATCATATTGGATTTACCTGTTCTAGTCATACCTAAAACTGCCGTTCTGCGAGCAAGAAAATCTGAAGGCTGAATAGTAAATGGAACCAAATTAGTTTCTTCGGTTCTATGTAATCTATCTGTGGATGTATATCTTACAGTCCCAATTTTAAAAGGTTCAACTTCCCCTTGAATTCCTAAAGCCTTGAATTCGGACTTGGAACTCCTTTTCCTTATTGGATCAACATAATTAACGATCTGTTCAAGCGCTTTACCAGTTGGCATATATACATTTAACTTTAAAGACGTGTAAAATGTCTCTATATCACTACCTAAAACCAAATCTTCATTTTTGATATAAAACGTTCCTAAAACTCTACATTCTAAACCGCTAAATTGCATCTTGTTTTTTGTAAAGACATCATAATCTTCATCTTCACCTTCTTTGAATATAGCTTTCTGTTTTTGAAAGCCATCGATTTTAGTTTTTATCATATCATCATCTTGAGGCAACTTGCAAGATCCAATTACTCTAAATAATATTACCTGTTGATCAGCATCATCCGCCTCAGTAAATTTTTTAGGATTAAAAGAAGTCGCAACCAAAAAGGAATTATGGGGTATTCCTTTTATCTTTAGTTTCCATTCGTCATTAGTAACAATAAGTGCCTTCTCGTAATTTATTGAATAAACCCAACCAATAAAATTATCTTCCTGAATTAAATTAAGTAATTTATTTTCCACATCAATTTTGTTAATTATACTCATATAAAACTCCTCATCTTATGTCCATATTCAATTTATCTAAAATATCTTTGCTAGGCCAAAAATTATCAGATAAAGCTATAATTTCTTTATTTTTACCTTTGTTGGCTGCACTATGATTAATCTCATACCTCTTTATATATTTATCCTTGTACAAATCAACTATTTCTTTCTCATCATCATACGTTAGCATCCAAGGAATATTCAGTTTACATATTAATTCGGCAATATCACAATGGTCAGTCAGGGTAAAAAAATTTTTATACAATTCTTTCCCTTTTTTAAAATAAGGAGGATCAAAATATACAAAACTATTGTCACCATAAAGAGGCAAATAGTTAACTATAAAATCTCTTATCTCTTTATTATAGAGAATAATTTTATCTTTATAAGTTGATATCTTCTGAATTCTTTTAACCAAATCAGATTTATTGTATCTGGCATCAATCATATAATTACCAGTCTGATTGTATCCTCCAATGGGTCCAGCTTTAATTATTCCAGATCTATTGGTTCTATTCAAATAAAATGTTGCAAATGCTAATTCAAGTGAATATGTATTGTTTCGTTCAATATAAATCTTTTTTTGTTTCGCCCATTCTTCTACTGAAACCGGAGTATCCTCAATTAGCGATATTAATTTATCCACTTCATATAAAATAGCATTCCAAATTGAATAAATTGCAACATCGTAATCATTAATAACTATTCTATCAACTTTGTTATTAAAAAGTAGCGATAGGGCAACTCCTGCGCCCCCAACAAAAGGCTCAATATAAGTTCCATTTTTTACGCCAGAACTTTCCATTAACAAATTGACCAAAGGCGTTATTTTTGCCTTCCCGCCTGGATATCTTAACGGAGAATAATTCATATCACAACTCCTAATTAGTCTATTTTAAACTTTATCGAATCAATTAATGTATCAAATGTCATTTCTTTATTTGAGGCATCAATTAGATTAATTGAAATCTTCAATTTCTCTTTCTCTATCTCTTTGCTCTTTATAATTTCCACCATTCCATCGCTAACTTTTACATATAGTGATTTTTGATATTGCGTATGAGCTTGAATTTGAAACGGCTTAACATTAATACATATTAATTCTTTTACATAATTATCTTCTTGATCCTCAATATATATGATTTGGCTTCCTATAGAAGTATTATGATATTGCCAATTAATACTACCTTTATGAACTATAATTGATTTATTACTGTTATTATCTATGAGTATTTGTACGCAGCAAACTTGTTCCTTTTGATGACCATGTCGTAAATTTATAAATCGTATGGAATTATCTTTTACTGTAAGTAGAATTTTTTCACGATTAGCATAAATAAAATCTAAGTCATCTCTATTAGCTTTAAAGGTTGTAGCACCATGTCTTATATAAATATCACCCACTCTTAACATTACACTACCATTTTTTTGATAGTCTTTTTTTATTAAATACGGACGATCTACATTATTAACAATTATTAACGCCAAAAGCTTTTTCTCTTTGTAGGTGAATCTATAGAATTCCACATTTATAAATGGTTCACAGTACTCTTTAAGCACTTGATTTAATTCAGAAATATCCCTTATTTTTTCATAAGCAATATCAAATAGCTCGTAAGTATCTGCAACGCCAAATATTATGTATTTTTCCTCATTGCTTTGAGCATTAGCAAAACTAATGACATCTTTAATAAAATCCTGTGTTGCTTCTTTATGATAAAATTCTTGTTTAAAATCTACAAATTCTGATTCTTTTTGTTTTACAATTAAAGATATTAGCTTTTGTTCTCTAATTTTCTCTTTTTCCATAGTCGTATACAAAAACATCACCCAAAATAATTATCAAAACATGTTATCCAATAAAAAACACACCTGATTATTTAACATCAACGCGATTGTTTTCAACCTACTATCCGGCCAATTATATCTCGGATGCTTTTTGAATTTGAAGTTGATAAGTTTACGCAATTTTTCCTTTTGCGAATGCCCCATCAATTGCCTTGCGAGCTCTATAAAATCCGAATAAGTCGCGGGGACGCGTGTTTTAGCATAAGCTTCCCAATCCTGCAAATCGTCATCCATGGCGTATGTCAGTAATGACAGTCCATGGTCGAATAACGGTGCGGGGGCACAAATTGTATTCGTACGATTGTCTATCATAAATCCGAAATTGCCGAAATGCCTGTCGGTATTTAAAATAACGTCATCGAATACAATCATATCGACAAATGCGTCGTAATATTTATCACCAAGCGATTTATAATATTCGATTACTGCTTTGATACCGCCGTCTTTCACGATATTTCCAATCGGCATAAAAGAGTATTCTTTGCTTGTAAAAAGCTCACAAGTAGAGCACAACCGCCCTTTCCATTTGGATAAACCGTATTGCACGGCGTTAATTCCCATTGCTTCGGCGACTTGATAGGCATAATATTCGCAATACGGTTCATTGCCGGAATTTGCAAAACCTTCCGTCCCGGACTTATACAAAACAATTTTACCGTCTACTCTGCGCCAGCATTTGGCAAGCATCCCGTTTGTGGTGAATTCAGGCGATGAACGCAACGAAGATTTTTGAAAACTTCCGTAACCCGTAAAAGCGATATGCGAAAGCACGTTACTAAAACGGTTATCATACAAATTGTTATCCGCAAACTTTCCGTTAAAATTTTCTTCGACTACCCAATAGCAATCATTGAGAGAAAGTCCTTTGCAAAAATCGATGATTCCTTTAGTATCCTTTTCGTTCAATCCGAGTTTTGCAAGGAAATTCTGCACATATGCACGATTACTCGGAATTGTGCGGCGCTTTAACCATTTTGCCAAGCCGTGATCCGAAAGTTCCAAGTCCAAGGGTAATAAAGATTTATGCTCGTAGTTTACCGATAGAATATGCGCAGAAACTCCGTCGATATCTTTTTTCATATCGAAAGACAACAATTCTGTATCATATTGTTTAAGAATATAACTCATTGCTTTTTCTCTCCTTTTTCGGCAAGATTTAACAGTCTGTCATATTCATCGGGCGAAAGCAAAATTGCCGTCGGCACATTGTTTTTTAATACCACGATTTGTTTTTCATCTTGCAAGCGAGAAAAGATTTTCGAAGCCTGTCCTTGATTAAACATCGTAATCGGCACTAAATTATTCAGTAAATTTTTCTCCATTATGATTTACCTCTGCTTTCATTATAGCAAAATAAAAAAGAAATGTCAATAAGCATTTATATTGACATTAAAATTCGTTGTAAAAAAATCAATGAAAGTGTCCACTAAAAATTCGCAAAAAATTAAAAATTTTGATTTTTAAGAGCAATATTTTGAGCAAATTTACCCGTTTTTAAGCAATTTCGGGGCAATTTTTCGATGTTTTGGGCATATTTTAGCCTATACATCACATCGCGTCTCCCCTGCCACGGCTCTCAAATCACGATAATTTGTGGTTTGAGAGTTTTTTTATACAAGAAAATGCAAACTTTTTATGACTCTTGTCTTTTTATTTTATATCAACAGTCCGAAAAAGTCAATCAAACGAAGAATGCAACCTTAATCTTATCTATACGAAAAGAGAAACCGTTACGGTTTCTCTTTTTCGTAGGATTGAGATATCGTTAATTTTGTACGGGACTCCATACGGCGTAAAGCGTGATGCCGTCGGGAACTTCGCCTGTCTGGGCGATAACATAATCAGCTTTCTCAGCGTTTTCCGTGCGCGACCAACCCAAAAACGCGTATCCTTCCCGCACAGGCGCCGCGAATCCGTTGTAAGCGTTGGCATTGGTAATGTTTCCGTTCTTCGTAAACTTTACCACATAACTGCCGTCATCCGACAGAGTAACGCCCCATACCACCGGACGATAAGACGGATTCCACGTTGCGATCCAATCTGCGTCCCTTTCATTCGCCTGCGCATAGAACGTAACGTTGCTAAGTCCGGCAAACGCGAAACTGTCTACAGTCCTTATTCCTGCAGGTAGGACTATGCCTGTAAGACCTCGGCAGCCGACAAAGGCATATTTTCCGATATATTCCAAACTTTTAGGTAATACAATATTGCTCAGCCCCGAACAGGAATAAAATGCATAATCGTCTATCGATTTCAAATTTGCTCCGAAAGTCAGATCCGTGATGCCGTTGCACTTTGAAAAAGCATGCTTTCCGATACTTTTCAAGCCGTTTCCAAGATCGACGTTTTTTAAATCAGGGGAGTTGTAAAATGCATAATCTCCCAGATTTTGCAGACTTTCAGGCAGAACGACGCTTCTCAGAACCGATGATTTTCCAAAAGCATAGTCGCCGATCCTTTCTACCCCGTTGGCGAATACGATGAGTTCCAATTTTTCATTGTGATAAAACGCGCTGTCGCCGATCTCGCGCAGATCGCTTTTGAATTCCAAACTGATCAACGAACTCTGATAAAAAGCATAATCGTTTATGGAAACAAGACTTGTCGGGAACACGATATTTTTCAAAGATTTCGTTTTATAAAAAGATGATTTTCCGATTGAAAGGATCCCTTCGGGCAGCACTACATTTTCCAAACCTGCGCAATTATAAAAAGCGTAATTGCTGATGAGCGTAATTCCCACAGGGATCTCGATCGTTTTGAGTTTGACGCACTCGGCGAACGCTCCTTCTCCGATATGCTCCAATGTCGACGGAAGCGTAACACTATGCAGAGATCTTTGCTCGGAGAACGCGTAATCGCCGATTCCGCGCACACCCTCTTCGATATCCGCCAGGGCGAGATTTTCTGACTTACAGCCGACGATCCAATCGCCGATCCGCACCAGATCGGCGGATAGCGACCACTTTAACGTGCCCTTGAACGCACCCGCGCCGATCCTTTCCAACTTGCTGCCGACGTTAATATCCGCCAGACTGCGACATCCCTGAAAAGCGTGCGCGCCGATGGATATCAACCCGTCGGGCAGAACCACGCTCTGCAGATTCTCACACTTGCTGAAATTATAATCGCCAATATATCGGAGCGTAGACGGGAAATCGACACGCGTCAGTCCGTTTAATTCCGTCAAAACCCCGCTGCTGATTCCAACGGTACCCTCTGCGATCGATATACTCGTTGCAGAATCGTCGTTGTTTCCCACGAGCCAATTTCCTGCATAAACTAAACCTTTCGATACGCTATCGAGTTTTGATTCCATAAACGCATAATTGCCGATGTAAGTCACTGAAGAGGGTATCGAAATATTTTCAAGACTCTGACAATTGTAAAACGCCTGCTCTCCGACGGATTCCACGCCCGACTCAAGCACCACGCTTCGCAGTTCGGTGTCGTCCATAAAGGCATAGCCGCCGATACTTTTTACATTGCCTGGAACAACGATTTCCGTCAAAGACGTACAACCGAAAAACGCATAATCCGCAATGGCGTTTATGCCCGTCCCGAAAGAAACGCTTTCCAACTGTATCGCACCCGAAAACGCATATTCCCCGACCTCTTCCACGGAATCTGGAATCGTAATATTAACAAGGCTCGTGCAATCGCTGAACGAATGTCCCGCGATCGATTGAAGCCCTTCGGGCAAAGTCACTTTTGCAAGGCTCGTCGCATAGGAAAAAGCATATTCGGAAATCTTCGTCACACCGTCGGGTATGTGCGCTTCCTTCAAGGAAAAACAACCCTGAAACGCATAGGCTCCGATACTTGTCAGACAGTCGGAAAAAGTGATCTTTTGCAGATCCCTGCAATCTGAAAAAGCGCGATCGCCGATAGACTTCACATTTGCGCCGCACACGATCTCCGTAATGCCGCTGCATTTTTCAAATGCGCTGTCCGCAATCGCCGTGATCGGCAGCCCGTTGTACGTATTTTCGATCGTAACGACGCCCGTCGCGCGCCCCGGTCCAACGACTTCATATTCGGAATTCCCGTTTATGAGTTTCAAATTCAGAAGCGACGGCTCGCTTTTCGTAAAACTGATTGTTTCCGACCACGCGGAATCGCCGACGCCCTCGCCAACCGCTTTAACGCGCAGAGAATATCGCCCCGTTTCCAAATTATCCAACGAAAACTGGTTTATCTTTACGGAATAATCTTTTTCTCCGGAATTGACGACGTACGAGGACGCGCCTTCCACCTCGTTCCAATATAATATGTTCATCGATTCATTGATGCCGACTTGCTCGGGACGCGGCAAGGATTCCCCGCCGCAGGCAGTAAATCCTACCGCGCAGATAAGCAGAACAATCAATATTCCGAACAGTTTTTTGATTTTCATTGTCGCATGAGCCGCCCGTACGCCGACGGTGGCGCGGCCCGACCTCCTTGATAAATTGAATTTACGGACGGGAACCCTTACGCGCCGTCCTCTTTTCCCGTACGATTTCATGCGGCCACTTGAATTTGAATTTTCTGACCGCAACTTCCAAAAGCAAGGCGATTAAGATCGCGGACGCGAGCAACACGCGCGGGTCGTAAGTACGGTAAAACGACTGCACGAAATCTTCAAATACCTGCTCGACCGAAGAAACGATTTTCCCGTTCCCGCTCTTTGCCAAAGAAAGCAGAAACGAAGAATTATCGTTATCGTTCAAAAACGGGTTATATTCCTGAGAATAGGAAAATTCACGATAAGTAACGTCGCGGGCAACGACTTCGCCGTCCGAATTAAATTTTGTCACTTCTATCTCGTAAATGCCCGCCGTCGTAAATTTGTACTCGAGCGTTTCATATCCCGAAAAATTTTTGAATTCGTATATATTGCTTATATTTTGCCCTTGCTCGTCTGTTTCGGGACTGCGTATCACGACCTGTACGAGTTCCCCTTGTTTTACGGCGGTATTGATACTGACAGACGCAATGCTGTTTTTTGCGGAGATTGCCACATCGATCCCTGTATTCTGAATGTTTTCGGAGGGAAACAGCGCCCCGATCACCCCTGTCACGAGTCGTTTGCCGTTTCCGTCCGCAAGAAAATCTTTTGACCAATGCCCGCTTAGGTCGCACATAAAACTGCCGACTTTTCCCTTTCCATAGGTCCATTGCGCATAAATCGGTTCTCCGTATTCGCCGATCAGCAGGCTTTTGGCATCCTTTTTGATTTTCGTGCCGAAAAAGCCGTCCAGCGTGGGAATATCTTCTTCTTTTACGCCCGAAAAGATGGAAGAATATTCCCCGTACGTCGGTTGAAAGGTTTTCAGTTCGTATTCCCTGATCTCTGGATTGCTCAGATCTTCCCGCATGGCGTTCGCCAATTCCTCGCCGTCGTCCGCCACATAATGCTTTCCGTTCCCCGCAGCCGCAAGCATATCCATTTTGATATTATCTATCCGGTAATCAATGATGGATGTCGTGACGCCGTAATTATCGTAATAACGCTTGGCAGAAGAGATACACGAATCGAGGCCCGACGTTTCGCCGTCCGTCACGACGACGATATGCTTTTTGTTTACACCGTCGAACGCGCTCAAAACGCGCCCCGCCTGTTCTATGGCACCTGTAAGCACCGTTCCGCCAAGGCTGTTGAATCGAATATTTTTGATCGTCTGTGAAATTTTTTCCCGCTGCGAAAGCGGCGTAGGGGCCAAAAGATATTCGTAAGTATTGTCGAATTTGATGATGCCCAAATAATCTCTGTCATCCAGGGCGTCAAGACTCGCGAGCGCGCTTTCCTTCGCCTCGTCCATCTGCGTTTTTCCGCCGCCTACGTCGGCGCCCATGCTCCCCGAGGTATCGATGATGAGCATTACGGCTACGGGGGGCGTATAATCTTCCGCTTCGACGGGAAGCATCTCCTGATAGAGCGTGCCCTTCATGTCTTCGCGGTTATATACATTGGCGACTTCCTTTCCGTTCTCCATACGCACGCCGCCGACGGTCAGCAGTCCGCCGCCGATCTCATATACGTATTCGTTCAATATCTCATCGAAACCTTCGGGCATATCGGCATTCGCAACGTTATTTAAAATGATCTGATCATATTCCCGAAGTTCGTCGAGCGACGCGGGGGCTTCGGATATATTGCGCACATCCACCTTATATCCCGCCTCGGCAGCGATATCTTTCAGCGACGAACTTTCCTGTCCGCGCTCGAGGATGAGGATCTTATCGAACACATCCAGATAAACATACGAGTAGATCGTATTGTTTTCAGATACGGTATCGTTCGCGCTTTTCGCCGTGAAAGATAACTGATGCAATCCCGTCCCCTCGAAAGCGTGCGTGAAAAATACGCTCTGCGTTCCTTTCGTAAGCGTCGCGTTCACAACAGAAACGGCTTCGCCGTTGTCATACATGGTAATGGCGGCGTCAGCCGTCGCAGAACTCTGCACGATCAGTTCAATCTGTACGCTTTGACCGACGACGATCGTTTCCTGAGGCAAATTTATCTGTAACAACTGAATTTCTTTCCCGTAATTCCCGTTTGAAAATTCAACAACGTCTACGATCACGCCTTCCATAGCGATTTTTGCCGCTTGCGTAAGCGCGTCGCCGTCGGTTTCGATACCGTCGCTGACGAGAAGCAGTTTGCCCGCTTTCGGATTTGACAATTTGCCGTGCGCGAAAGTTAATGCCGCTGCGATATTCGTGGACGAACGATCGGGCGTTACGGCGCTTTGATAATTCTCGTAAGCCTCTTCTGGGTCGTTCGTCAGTTCTGCGGCATAAACCACATCTCCGCCGAAAGTTACCACGCCGACCTTTGCGACGTCTCCCGCGCTATTGAGCAGCGTCCGAATGTATTGATCTTTTTCCGCCTGTCTTTCGGCGTTGCTGTACGAGGCGTCGACAACAACGATCATCTCGTTGTCACGGTTCTTCTCGTCATAATTCACGGTTATTCCCGAAACCAGCAAAACGCCGCAGGTCGCCATGATCATTCCCAAAACGGTGGATAGGACTCTGTTGCGGTTGCGCCTGTATTTTTTGGATATCCTGAAGTACGCGAACAGCACGAGAGCCGCCGCGGGAATCAGTAACAGGAGAAGCCACGGGTAAGTAAACGTAATATTGAAATTCGACATATCGACCGCTCCTAAATCTTTTCTCTCGAATATAAAATACGTTCCGCGATGAACAATACAACAAGGGCGAGCGAAAGGTACAGCAGCAGATCCTCATAAGAAAAACCTTTCTTTTCCAAGGAAAAAAGCCCCGGAATCATATCCTTTACCGCAGAAAAGTCGCTTTCGGACGCGGGCACCTTAACAAATAGCTTTGTTTCCGCAGTCTTCCCTGACAGAAGTTTTTGGGAAATCGTATAACTTCCCGGCGAACTTAAAGAAACCGCATAAGGCGTATCTTTGACGGAGAGAGAATACCCGTCGCCGCTGATCTCTAACGAATGTCCCCTTCCGTCCACTTCGATGGTCTGCGCGACGTCGTAAACCGTTTCGGAAACCGTTGACGGCAGAAAGTAGTCGAAAAGATTGCTCATAATCACGGGAAACTCGTATAAGAGTGACAGGTTGGAATAATTAAGATCGAGCGACAAAACCGCGACCTTACTATCCTCGGTATTTTTCGCAACAAATACCTTTTCTCCCTCGCAGGTCAAAAGAGTATCGTATTCTTCCCCTGCGCCGATTCCCTTGTAGCGAGTCGCCGTAATTCTCGAAGCGTCTACAAATTCGGTTATCGGATGCGTTACCCCTTCGCTCATCGTAAAATTCCCCATTTTCTGCTCCGTTAATTCCAGATCTGCATTGGGAGGTATTTTATCGGGGTCGATCAAAAGCACCGCTCCGTCGCTCGGCATCACGCTCGGCATCGTATGTTCGAAAATATAAAAATCAAAGCCCCGCACCTCAAAATTCGAGGAAGAAGACGGTTGGGTTATCTGTATTTCATATCTGTCTTTGCAGGCGTTCTGTATCACGAGCAACGCGCTGTTGACAAAATTATTCGGCAGCGAACTTGCATATTGGATTTTGATAACGTCTTTTCTCCCGCCGTACAATACGTAATCGTTATCGTACGGGAAACTGTCCTGCGAACCGTCGTCCGTTTCCAGCGTGATCCGCACGGAATCGTACGCGTAAATCCCGAGTCCCTCGAATACGACGGTCTGCACGTGGTCGGCGCTGCAGTTGACTCGCTGCGTTTTACGCACGATATCCATTTCGTCGTTTACCCCGTCCGCCTGAAAGAGAACATTGACGTATTTATCCGCGCCATATACCGCCACCTCTGCCGAAAAACGGTAATAATTTTCCACCGACTCGACGTTCAGACTCAAAACGGCGGCGTTCCAGTCGTTTTCCGAAGCAACGTTGACGACGTTGACCTCTCCCGTATTCATATATTCCGTTCCCGTATAAAGATAGATCTGCGCCATTGCGTTGTTTTTGCAAATTTCGTTCGCCAGCGACATCGCGCCCTCGATATCCCCCGTTCCGAAACTGCACGCGGAATCGTTTTCGAGAAGAGAGTCCAAACTTTCATTGATTTTAGCGGAAGAAGTTTCCTGCACGACGACGTAATCGGCTTTCAGTCCCGCAAGAATCACGGTAAACTTTTCCCCTTTACGCACTGAACTTTCGGCAAGCGTTTTCGTCTGACCTACCGCCCTGCCGAAACGGGAAACATGATCGTACTCCGCGCGCATATCGGCGGAGGCGTCGATAATGACGATCTTTTCGTTCGTATCGGCCGTATCCAGGCGAAGCATGGGCGTTGCGATTATAAGAGCGCAGAGCACGATGATCAAAACCTGACAAAGAACGATCAGAATATTCCGCAACGGGCTTGCGGGTATCTGCTTTCGTCCGTATTTTAAACTTTCTTTCCAGATATAGGAAGACGGAATGACTTTATTCTGGTAACTCGGCTTGATCAAATAGATCGCGAGCAGCACCAAAAGCCCGATCAAAGCCATAAACCCCAAGGGGAGCAAAAATATCATACTAAAAGACCTACTTTCAACAATTCTTGAAAAATCGCTTTCTGAACGGGGATCTGCGTACTAAGACTGACGAATCCGACGCCCCTCGACACGCAAAATTTCCGTATATCTTCGCGGATTGCGCGGCACGCTTTATCGTAAGCCTGATGCATTGCGCCCGTCACGCGCATCTTTAAATTTTTACCGTCAAACAAATCCAGCGATTCCGAGTCGATCAGGTTCATCCTGCCCATATAAGCCGGAGATATCTCCTCCTGCGCAAGCACTTGTACGACGAGCACCTGGCGCTTATTATAACAAAACAGATCGACGGCTTTTTTCCAGTCGTTTTCCGTCAGAAAATCGGAAATAAGTACGGTCAGCCCGTTCCGCTTCGCGCTGTTTCCTTCATTCAAAACGGCTTGCGAAATAAAACTGTCGTCCGAAAATTCCTGTCTGTCGAGCGTCTGCAAAGCGCGGAAAAAAGCGCTCTTGCCTACGATAACGCCCGTACTGTCTTCAATGCGGTCCTCGCGGATAAATTTGAAAGCCACGCGATCCATGTTATGTACCGCAAGATAGCCGAGCCCCGCCGCAAGAGCGACGACGTATTGCCCTTTCTGCGGAATGACCTTGCCCATCGAAGCCGAACAGTCGACATATATTTCAACTTTCATCTGCCGCTCGTCCGTAAACAACTTCAAAAAATATTTTTCAAAGCGACTGTACAGATTCCAGTCGATCCTTCGGATATCGTCCCCGAGCATATATTCCCGATAATCGGCAAACTCGACCGTCTGCCCGTACGATTTTGTCAGGTGTTTGCCGCCGAAATAACCGGTCAGATCGCTTTTCAGCAACAAAGCCTGTGTTTCCAGAATACTGAAAAATTCGCCGTTCAGATAAGTATTTTTCATTTTTGTTTTTTCGCCTTTTCGGCTTTGAGTTCGGCAAGAATCAGCCGAATGACTTCATCCGCATCGATACGCTCGGAAATCGCTTCAAAATTCAGTTTGATACGGTGACGGAGCACGGGATACGCGAGCGAGGCTATATCTTCGTAGGAAACGTTGAAACGCCCCGACAGCATCGCTTTGACTTTAGCCGCCGAAATGAGCGCCTGCCCCGCGCGCGGGCTCGCCCCGTTTTGCACGTACTTTTTCGATGTTTCCGTCGCACATTCGCTATCGGGGTGCGTGGCAAGACATAATTCCATAGCATAGCGCAGTACGCTTTCCGCGACGGGTATCTCGTTGGCGGTCGCCCGCATTTCGAGCAGTTGCCGCGCGCTGCATACCGGATCGGCAACTTCCGCCATGGTTTTTTGCGTCATTTTTACGATGCTCATAAGGTCCTCGAGTCCGGGATCGGGTACCAGAATTTTAAACATAAAGCGATCCATCTGCGCCTCGGGAAGAGGATAAGTACCGTCCTGCTCGATAGGGTTCTGCGTTGCAAGCACAAAAAACGGCTCGGCAAGAGGGCGCGATTCCCCCATCACCGTAACGGTATGTTCCTGCATCGCTTCCAACAACGCAGACTGCGTTTTCGGCGTCGCGCGGTTAATTTCGTCCGCTAAAATGATATTACTGAATATGGGGCCTTCCTGAAACTGAAATTTCGAATTGCCCTTTTCGTCTTTGACGATAATATTCGTGCCCGTAACGTCTGCGGGCATCAGATCGGGGGTAAATTGTATTCTCGAAAAAGGAAGGTTGAACACTCTGCCGAGCGTTCTGACCAACCTGGTCTTTCCCACGCCCGGCACACCTTCGAGAAGGACGTTTCCGCCCGCGATCATCGCAATGACCGCGCCCTCGACCACTTCTTTCTGCCCGACGATATCCCGCGAGATCTGTTCAAAAATGTTATTTGCGAGCGCATTGAATTCCTGCACGCTTTGCTCTGTTGCCATCTGATTACTCCTATCGTTTATTTAAAGAATTACGCCGAAATAGGCTTCTATGATCTGTCTCATCGCATCCGGAACGACGCCGCCCGCTTCCAGGATGGCGAGCGCATCGTCGTAATATTTCTGGTATACGTCCCGATAATACGTGTTGCCGTCAATCACCTGATTGTATTCCTCGTATTTTCCCGCGACGCCGATATTTCCGGGCATTTCCGAGCTGTCGCCCTCCATCTGTCCCATATCTATGTCGTCGTCGGGCGGGACCTGATCATTCGGTTCGGGAATTTCGGTAAATTCGGCAGTGACCTGCATCGACATGAATACCTCGGTATCCTTGCGGGCAGGCGTCGTAACGCCGTCAGACCATTTATCGAACATATAGCCGTCTTCCGCGACTGCCATGACTTCGCTCGCGTCCTCTCCCGCCGTCAGCATCTGATAAATTTCACCCGTTACGAATCCTCCGTCGCCCGCCTCGTAAGAGATCTCGACATATTCGACCTGTCCGGCGCCGCTGTCTATCATATCGCCGAAAGAGGGCGCGGCCCCCGCCAAACTCATTGAAGTATAGGCGGTAGCCGCCAAAGAAACGACGGTTACGATCGCAGCCAAAGCGATATTGCGCCCGTGCAGGGATATTTTCAGCCCTTTCCCCTGCACGCGGCTCAGGGCCGCTTTCGCATCCTCGCGCTGACGCATGGCGATGTACGAATCGTCGTTTTCCAATTCCACCATCGTGATCAGTCGCTCTTCCAGTCCCAGAAGATCCACGCGTTCGGCGATCTTTTGCGCCGTGGGCCGATATTTTTTGAAATAGAGGATCAACATAGTCGCGGCGACGATGACCGCGCACGTCACGGCCGAAACCCATATGAGATCGACGGCGGTAATAAACAGGATCGCCACGAAAATAAGGTTGACGGCAAACCCTATCACCGCGCCCCACAGCAGCGATTTCAAAACTCCTTCGAAAACGAGCCTGTTTTTGTATTTTTTAAAAATAGATCTGATCTCTTCCATAGCAGAGCCTCCCTTCGATCAATTTTTCCCCAAAATCAGCGTCGGATGCAAGGCTGTGGGGATATTGCCTATGTTGAAATCCGTCGTAACGACGTATTCGTTAATCATCGGCATTGAAACTTCATAATCTTTTGTCAAAACAACGGAAAGTATTTCCCCGTCGGAAACAGCGGGAACGTCGTACGTAAACGTCAAGTTTTTTCCGTCTTTGACAAACGTTCCGCCGATCTCCCCGACGCAGTCGGACGATGCGAAGGTAAGAGAAAATCTGCCCGCGTTTCCTTCCTCCGTATCATGGTTGAGTTCCAGAACCTGCGCGCAAAAACCGTTTCCGCTTTTCGCCGCACCGATAAACGCCCTTCCGCTGCTGGTGATCGCCGTCTTCGGAATCTCGTAGTACGAAAGCCCGGGCGCGCTTTCGTCCGTCTTGTCGTCGGGAGTATCGGACATTCCTAAAACGATTTGCCCTCTAAAGGAACCGTTTACGATCTCCGCGTGAAAACTGTGCGACTCTCCGCCCGCCTTATAGTCGATATCGAGCGTTTCGTTTTGAAGAGTATAGGTGCCTTCATACAGCCCCGAACTCGCGCCGCCCATCAATCCGCCGTAAAACGCATAATAAATTTTTGCGTTCCCGTCCGCATAGAGATTGATCAGATGTCCTCCGTAGATCGTACCCATTACGCCGACATCCTTTGTGTAAGACCCCACAAACGAGCGGACGATATTGATCTCTTCCTGCTTGTTCTTTTCCTCCGCCCCGTCGATCGGGGCAGATAACTGATAACTGCCGCATGCCGCAAAAAGCGCGACAGAGCAGAGTAGGATCAGCAAACTGCCGAATTTTTTCCACATGATTTATGCTCCGTTGATAGAAATAAACGTCATTTGCGTTTCCATTCCGCCGGTCGGAAGATTCCCCACCGATTTAAGACAGCCTTCGCACAGGATCTGGAAGCGCATCGTTCCGCCGTCGTAAGTCAGTTCCAGAATGCCGTCGGAAATTTTCCAACTGCCGCTGTTTACCAAACCTTCTTCCATTACGTCGGACGCATGACGGAAATATTCGTAACTGCCGTCTTCGCGCAGCGTCAGGTCGAATTCGAAAACCTCGTCCATCGCCGCGACGTCCAGTCTGCAATTATATTCGCCGATTACCCCGCAGGGAGCAAACGTAAGTTCGCAGACGTGGCCGTTTACGGGAATATCGCCACTGACAAAACCGTTTCCCGAAGGCTTCAAATCCATGTATCCGATCGCGCCGTTTTCGGGATAACAGAGCCGTACGGCGTCCTGCGTTTCCACATACACGCCTGCGCCCGTGGAATAAGTTTCGAGCGAATCTTTTTCGATCGCGTAATACGAAAAGGTACCGTTTCCGAAAAGATCCAGGCGCAGAAAGTCGTTTTCGGTTTCTCCGACCGGCGCTTGAAATACGCTTTCCGTACGAGCAGCATTTCCTTTGCCACGCACCACGACGATTACGGCGTCGTCGTAAACTTCCCCGTTCGGTCCCCGTTCTTCGCATTCCGCGCGGAGTATCGCCGCGCCCGCGCCTTTCGTACGAACCGTTCCCGCAGCGTCGATCTCCGCTACGTTTCCGTCGGAAGAAAAGAACGCGACGGACGAACCGTTTTTGACTTCATACTGTAGTAAAAACATCTGATTTTCTTCTGCCGTTATCGTGCGCCAGATATCTTTCCGATCCGTATTCGGACCGTCAAAGGAAATTTCTTCCGCCGCGTTCGTGATGGTAACATACTCCGGTGCAACCACGGTCACTTCGCAGGTATACCGTTCTCCCTGATAAGAAGCGCTGACGGAAGCCTTACCCTCCTTTTTTGCCGTAACGATCCCCTCTTTTACCGACGCGACCGTCGGATCGGAAGAAACCCACGCAACGCGTCCGCTCACCTCTTTTCCGTCCTCGAGCAGTCGCAGGGTTGCCGTTTCACCCGCAGGAACTTCCAGTGTTTCGGCGCTCAGAGAGTAAACGGGCTGCGCCGCCACGGTCACCGTGCAGGAATAACTTTCGTCGGCGTAATTCGCCGTAATGACGCAATTGCCCGACGCGACCGCCGTGACGATCCCGCCGTCTACAGTCGCAAAGGAACTGTTTGAAGAAAACCAAAGGATACCTTCGGTAACCGTCTCGTCGCCGTTTAGCAATTCAAGCGCGCTCTTTTGTCCGATCTCCAACTCCAGCGAAGTATGGTTCAGACGGAACGTCTCTCCTTTTTCCGCAGGAGCGCCGCAAGCCCCCAACAGCAAAGCAGCGGCAAGAACGGCTGCGCACACGATCATTCGATGACTTTTCAAATTTCAGACCTCTTTTTATCGTCCGCACGCCGACCCGCCGCGCAACCACGCGGCGGGCGTTGCGAAAACGACTCGTTTTTAATCTTTCACAATATATTTGACATACCCGTCTCTGTCGGAAGTTTCCTGTTTTTCCAGCGCATCGGTAAAGTAAGTCGCCGATTCGGGAATCACGAGATCTTCGCGGACGTAGAACGTCGTTGCTGCGTCCATTGAAGTCGGCGTGTTTCTGCCGAACAGATTTAAAAACGCCTGGCTGTCGATCACAAAAACTTCAGTTCCCAGATATCCCCAGGAGGGCTCCGTGACGAATTTGCCCGACCATACTCCGTTGCCCACAGCAGTTACATTTTCGGAGATCGTGACGGTTTTTAAATTCAATGCGTTGGCAAACGCGTCGTCTCCGATTTCCGTTACCGTTTCAGGGATCGCGAAGGCATCGTCCGTTTTACCGATCGCATACTGTATCAACTTGGTTCCGTCCGCAGAATATAAGTTGCCGTCGATCGCTTTGAAATACTCATTATCGGAAATTATGATCTCTTTAAGACTTCCGCAATATCCGAACGGCGAAAGACCCAAAAGCCTCAAATCGGAAGGCAGTGTCACCGTTTCCAAATTCTGACAACCGCGAAAAGCGTCGTCGCCGATCATATAAATTCCATCGGGCAGAACGATCTTTGTAAAGTCGTTGCTGCTGAATGCGCTGTTCCCGATCGTAAGAAGTCCCTCGGGGAGATCGATCGAAGTGATCTTACGATTGGAAAACGCTTCGTCGCCGATCGTTGTCAGAAGGCTGTTTTCGGCAAACTCCACTCTTAGGGAGATACCCTGGTTAAGCCCTGCGAGATCGAATGCTCCCTCGCCGATTTCCGTCACGCTTGCGGGGATATAGACGTATTCGAGATCATAAGTATTGTAAAACGTATGAGAATAGATCGCAGTGATCCCTTCCGGAATAGTGACGGACTTTAGACTGCTTTCTGCAAACGCGTATTCGCCGATATACTTCAGCCCGCGCGGAAGATCGATCGTCTGCAAGGTATCGTTGCCGTAAAACGCGTAACTTTCGATATTTTCAACAGAATCGGGAACTTTATAATGCGTTGCCGTATTCGCCTTCGGATACAGCATCAGTTTCGTTTTTTCTTTATCGAACACTGCGTGTCCGTCCGTAGAAAGAACTTTGGAATTTGCGGGGATCGATATCCCTTCGATCGTCAGCGCGGAACAACCGTTGAACACGCCCGTTCCGAAACTCGTGACCGAAGCGGGAATATTAACTTTCGCCAATACCCGGCAGGAACTGAACGCGTTATCTCCGATACTTAACAGTCCTTCGTGGAGCGTGATGCTCTTCAAGCCGGTGTTTGAGTAGGAACTACATCCGGAAAAAGCACCCGCGCCCAAATTTTTAACCGAAGCGGGAAGTTCGACATCCGTAATTCCGTTTATGCCGCTAAACGCGCCGTCTCCGATCGTTTCCAGGTTACTGCCGCTGTTGAAAACGATCTCTTTGATGCCGCCGCGGTTCAGATATTTCCAGTCGGCATCCGCCCACACGTAAGAAGAACAATTCGCAAAAGCATCCGCGCCGATTGACGTTACGGTCGAAGGGATCGTGACTTTCGTGATCCAGACATTGTTTTCAAAAGCCTTGGCGCCGATCGACCGCAAGCCTTCGGGAAGGATAAGTTCGTCTTCGCCGCCGTCCAGAACCATAGAATGTATGGCCGAAGAGTCTCCTGCAAAGGCTCCCTCCTGCAACTCTATCAGATTTGAAGGAAGATCGAGATCTTTCGTGATCCAGATATATGCAAAAGCATATTTTCCGATCGTCAGGTGCACGCCCGACGCGGAAGGGCTGCCGAAATGGATACTCGTCATTTTCTGTCTTTCACAGAAAGCGTAATCGCCGATCTCCACAAGGTTATCGGGTAATGTTATTTCTGTAAGCGTGCCATAGTACGTTCCCGGTTGATTCATACCTCCCGCTACTTTGGCGATATCCGCAAACGCATAGGGCGCGATTTTGGTAACGTAGGAAGGAACGGTAAAAGACGTTTCGGGCATTCCGTCGGAATCTTTTTTCGCAATCGGGTAACGGACAAGCGTATTCCCGTTGTCGCTGTACAGAACTCCTTTTTCCGCCGAATAAACCGCTTTTACGCCCTCAACCTCGGTCACTTCAAAGACTTCGATCAGAGGCGAATTGTTAAAAGCCGTTTCCGAAATTTCCTGAACCGTCGCGGGGATGCTTACGCGGACGACGGAAACGTGACCTTCAAACGCGCCGACCTTCGTAACGGCTTTTCCTTCGTAATAGGCGGGTATATTCAATTCGGTAAAGGATTTCGTTTCATCATTGCCCGAAACAGCCCAGGTACCGTCATCCAACTGTGCATAAGTAAACGGCAGAGCAAAATACGCGTAAACCGTGATATCGCCTTTCGCCTCCCAAACGCCGAGACTCGCGCCCGTTCCGTCCGTCAGGCGATCGCCTTTGCCGTCTTTGGCTGTATACCAGCCCATAAATACGGACACGGTGTCGTTCGTATCGGGATTTTCGGGTATTTCGAGAACAAAAGTTTCGCCTTCGATCACCGAATAAGACGGCGTTTCGGTCTTTGCGCTCGTCTGATCGTATGTCAGCGTGTTCCGCTCGGCCAAGCGTTCCCATTTTGCATAGACAGTCGTATTTTCCGTAATCGCAACCGTTTCAAAAACAAACAGGGTATCTCCCTCTTTGCTCGTATACCAATCGATAAACTCGTGATTCTTTTTCGTAGGATCTTCGCTCGGCCTCGCAACGTGTTTACCGTTCAGCACTTTGACGGGATCAATTGAACTCCCTCCGTCCGTTTCAAACGTGACCGTATACTCGATTTTTTCCAAAAAGACCAATTCCTTTTCGTTGAACGTCAGGCGAATGGTGCGTTCGGAATATTCCGCCTCGATCTTTTCGTCGCGCCCGTCGAGCGTGATGGTCAAATTTTTCCCGTCGAGTTGATAGGTCCCCACGGAATCGGTGCCATCGACTTTAAATTCGACGTTCCCCTGCTCTTTCAAACTGATCAGATACTCGCTGCCCGAGTCGTCGTTATAGTAAGTACCTACTTCTGCGCCGCTTTCCTGCTTTTCGGTATTCCCGCACGCGGCAAGAAATAAGGCGGCGCACGCGATCAGCATCAAAAGAAATGTTACTATGTACTTCTTTTTTACCATATGTCACTCCTGTCTTTAAATTTTATGTATGTTTGCAATTGCTAACAAGCCGACAAAAATATACGGCGCTCCTGCGCCATCCGTGCCGTCGGGCACGCTATAATCATACGCCTGCGTTTTACGATTTAGAACGGATCCGTTCTGTTACCGTGCCATATTATAGCATAGCCGTTAAATCCTGTCAAACAAATACACCACGGTTAACTCATACTTTTTAATAATTTTTTTATACTTTAATCAGGTCTGATTTTCGGACATGTTCATAGAATTTTCTAAAAAACCGCTCACGACATATTGGTTGAAACGCACGATTTCGGCGGCAAGAAGCCCTGCTTCTTCGAGAGAGCCGCTCTTGAGCCAATCGATGATGACCGCCATCGAACCGTTGATCCCGTAGGTAAAAGTTTTTTCGATCCGTGCTCTCGAGAGTTGCGGAAAGCGTGCGGAATAATCGCGGATATATTTATTTTTCACATAGTCGATCAGTCGCGTCAAAAGAGAATTTTTACCGTTATTCGTATAGATAAACAGAGTGAATGCGCAGTGCTCGGAGATGAACTCCAAAATTTCTTGAAAAAAGGACAGTTCCAACCGCGACACGTCTACAGAGGAAAGCCGAACGGATATCTCCTCAAAGAACTCGTCTTCAATGCTTTCATAAGCGTCGTAAATATCAAAATAATGATGGTAAAAGGTACCTCGGTTGATATGCGCAGAGCGACATACTTCCGCTATCGTGATCTCCTGTAACCGTTTTTTTTGTAAAAGTTCCAGTATCGAAGATCTGATCGCAACGAGCGTATTTTGCGACCGTGCGTCAAACTTTTCGTTTTTCATCATCCCATCTCCTAAAACGACACATTACCCTTCATCTGTTCAATAAATTCTTTGACTTTGAACACGTGTTGAATTATAATCGATTATAACATTTTATAAACAAGAAAGTCAACGGCAACGAGGTATTTACATGACAGAAAAAATCGTAGAGGCAGTCAACGTCGTCAAGACATACTCCGTAGGCGGTATGCCCTTGCACGCGGTCGATCATTTAAATTTCGATATTTCGGCAGGCGAATTCGCCGTGATCTTGGGGCCGAGCGGCGCGGGAAAAACCACGCTTTTGAATCTCATCGGAGGAATGGATACGATAACCGACGGCGATCTGATGGTCAACGGCGTAAATCTCCGCACGCTTGGGCGGCGGCAACTGACCGATTATCGGCGGCACGACGTCGGATTCGTATTTCAATTTTATAATCTGATGCCGAATCTGAGCGCATTGGAAAATATCGAGTTGGCGATCGAACTTTGTAAAAACGCTTTTTCGCCGCAAGAAATGTTGGAAAAAGTGGGACTCGGAGATCGTATGCACAATTTCCCCGCGCAACTTTCCGGAGGAGAACAGCAACGCGTATCCATCGCGCGGGCTCTTGCAAAAAATCCGCAAATCCTTCTGTGCGACGAACCGACGGGCGCTCTCGATTATCAGACAGGCAAAAGCGTCTTGAAAGTATTGCAGACTATGTGCCGCAAAGAGAAAAAGACGGTCATTGTCGTAACGCATAATTCCGCATTGAAAGAGATGGCCGACAAGGTAATCTATCTGAAAAACGGGCGTGCAGAGCAAATCGAAAAGAACGACTCTGTTAAGGATATCGAGGAGATAGAATGGTAATGAAAGCGTATCTCAAAACAGTTGTACGAAACCTTCGCTCCAATGCGGGACGGTTCGTTTCCGTTACCATAATCATCTTTCTGGGCATTGCTTTCGTTGCCTGCCTTGGTACGCTTTCCCCGACGGTAACGCAATCCTATCGCAATTATCTCAACGAACAAAACGCGCCAGACCTGATCGTAAAGAGCACTTCGCCACAAGGATTTTCCGAAGAAGAGATCGAAAGCCTGAAAAATCGGGACGGCGTCGCCTGCACACAGCCGTTGACGGCGATGGAATTTAAATGCGATGCGGGCAACACGCGCGTCTATATTCTTCCCGTTTCCCGCATGCAGGTGAACGCGATCGGACTGACCGCGGGGCGCTTCCCTCAAAATGATAAAGAAGTACTCGTCGAACGCGCCTCCGATACTTTGCGGTCATATGCAGTCGGAGATAAGATCGCTTTGTTTGAAACGGAAAAGACCGTGGTCGGTATCGCTGCCAATCCGTTGATTTTTACCATGGACGGCGATTCAGATCTGCAAAACGGAGAACCCTTGGATATCATCGTTTATCTCGATTCGTCAACGATCTCGATGACCTTGCCCGTAACCGACGTTTATGTACAATTGGAAAGCAACGGGGAACGGGCGTTGTTTACCGACGGCTATCACAGACAGACTGCCCGTTACGCAGAACTTTTGGAAAACGATTACGGCTGCGCGGCTTTGACTTTAACGCAAAACAAGAGTTACGCCATGTGGCAGTCTTACAGCGAAAAGATCGACGTGATCTGCGCGATCTTTCCCGTATTTTTCATAGCCGTGGCGGCGTTGGTGGTATTGACTACAATGACGCGCCTCGTCGAAGAGGAACGTACCGTGATCGGCTGTTACAAGACGCTGGGTTACGGCGATGGAAAAATCGTATTCAAATATGCGGCTTTTTCCGTGCTTTCGTGCTTGATTTCATCTATCGTCGGGCTGCTCGTCGGAATTTTTTTACTTCCTCACGCTATATTCCCCGCTTTTTCCAGCGAGTTGTTTATGCCCGCTCTTGCGAGCACCTTGCACCCCGTTTCCGGTCTTTGGGCATCGCTCTTTATGTTTCTTGCCGTTTTGGGCGTTACGCTGTTCGTTGCGTTTCAGGATGTACGATGCCGGCCTGCCGAAATCCTGCGCCCCAAGGCGCCTAAGGCGGGGCGGAAAATCTTTTTGGAAAAATTACCTTTTCTTTGGAACCCCCTGCCCTTCCGATTTAAATCGGCATTGCGCAACCTGTTCCGCTACAAAGCGCATTTTATAATGACCGTCGTATGCGTTGCAGGATCTACCGCGCTGGTCTTTGCAGGTTTTTCCCTTTTGAACGTATCAAAAGGCAACGGTTCAATCGCAATGATTTCCGCATTTATCATCGCTTTTGCCCTATTATTGTGCGTATTCGTCATTTACAATCTCACGAATATGAACATCGGCGAACGCAGGCGGGAGATCGCCACACTGAAAGTGCTCGGTTATCGCGACGGCGAGGTGACGGGTTATATCTACCGCGAAATATTTATCATGGCGTTCATCGGCGCCCTTTTAGGAATTCCTCTCGGCTGCGCGCTCGTCGGTTTCGTATTCGCTTACCTCGATTACGGATCGTTGGCGGATATAAAATGGTGGTCATTCGTTTTATCTGCCGCCGTCGTACTCGTGTTTATCGGTTTAGTCGATCTGCTTTTGTCACATAAGATCCGCGCCGTAGATATGACATCTTCTCTCAAATCCATAGATTAAGTTGACTTTGCACGACAATTATTTTCCGAAAGCATTGACTTTTTTTATTGAATATGCTATGATGATATCAAATTATAATGTAAAAGCAAACTCGCGGGAAACCCGAGGACGCAAAGCTATGGGTCTACGTCTTCGAAAAAAAGGATAAGACAGCCGGTTGCCATGAAGCACTTTTTCGTTTCATGGCTTTTTTATTTATTGGGATTCGGGAATACGTCTATGATCAAAGGCAGCACAAAAAAACTGATTTTCGCGGCGGCGGCTCTTTTCGTCAGCCTGTGCCTGGTTTTCGGCGCGGTTTTTGCCTGGTTCACCACGTCCGATTCCGTGGGCACGGACGGTCTTGACTTCGGCGTTACAGGCGACGACAGCAACGGCGTGACGATTACCAGCATCAACGGCTCGAAACCCGACGAAAAAATCATTCTTTATCCCAAAGGAACGTTGACAGTCGGACTGAAAATTACGGACGACATCAAAAATTTCGGCGTTAAACTTGCCGCAGACGCAAGGGATGACAATTTTAATGCGTTTTTTGCCGCAAGAGAAGATCTTCTTTTCGGCGTTTACGAAAAAGGCGAAATTATTTCCGACGCGAGCGGAAACACGGCGGAATACTGGCGCAATTTCGACGCGGCCGCGCCGCTTTCCTCTCTCAGCGAAACCGAGCGGCTCTCCGCGCAAGTCGGATTTTTACACGAATTCGCCCTTCAAAATTCTCTGCATGACGCGATGCAACTCGTTGCCGTCGTAAACGAAAAGGAATATCCCTTGACAAAGGAAAACGACAACGAAATCTATCGCAATTCCGAGTTGACGGTTCTTGCAAGCGCTACGGAGTTCACTCTTTACGTACAATTCGGAACCAACGGCTTTACGCCTGAAATTCAACTGCCCCCCGATGTCCTTCCGCATTTTGAAAGCGGAACCTATCGCGCGCTCAATTATAATTGTTTTCTCAATCACGAAATCAAATTGTCGTTTGAAAACGGCAACGTATAATATTGGTGCCATGAAAAAATTAACCGCTTCAATTAAATCATTGATCGTTTTGCTACTCGTCTGCTGCCTCTCGGCGGTCGGCGTGGTTTTTGCATTTCTAAATCAATCCGTTCATCGCGGCTACCCCGTTCATATTCAGGGCACGAATATTTCATTCAAACTAAACGGAAAAAATTATCTCGATCAGATAGGCGAATCGGAATTGGGGCTTTACAAAAACCGTTCGCAGGAAGTAGACGTGCAAGTGGAAGTCACGGGGTCGGACAGCGTCGTCGCCGATTACCGCGTTTCTTTCGAACTCGAAACGGACGGCTCCGACGCGGACGTAAAACTTTCGCAGGCGATCGAGGTTTACGCTTTGCGCGGCGCTCGCTACGAATTTATCTGTATGCTCGATCAGATCGGCAAAACGGATGACGGCGGCGCCCCCTTCTATACGTTCGGCGGTCAAATGGTGACCAATTACAGCCATTCTTTGCCCTTTTGTTTCGTCTACTCGGGCGAAACCTCCGCAGAGTACGACGAAATAGCCCAAAACGGCGGCTTCACGCTGCGCGCCGAGGCGACCGCCGATATCGCGGGCTCCTCCGCCGATTATGTATTCGCGACCGACAACGATACTTTTGCCGATCATTTTACCGGGCAGGACTCCGTAAACAAGACGATCGTTTTGACGGACGATATCGAAGTTGCCGCCGCGCTCGTATCCAAAGGAAAAGTCGGCATCGATCTGAACGGTCACACGCTCACCCTCCATGCGGATCTGAAAATTTCCTACTCTACGGGAACGGAGGGGCTCGGGATAATCAACGGCAAGACGGGCGGCGGCATTGCGGGCACGGGGCGTTACAAAATTTCGGGAAACGACTGTTATCTCATTGACGACGCCCTTGTTGCGAAAATCGATTATCCCGTCGACGATACAAATGCGGAAAGTATATTCGGCAGCCTTTCATCTATTCTGGATACGCGGCTGAAATCGCTCGATAACGAAAAGCCCTATTATCACGAAGACGATCTCTCCGCTCTCTTCGACGGGCTGAACTTCTATCGGGATTATAAGGAATTTTCAGTCTCTTACGGCAAAGATTCCGTGATCGGCACAGTCACGAACGCCGACGGCACGTCGTACACGGGCATCGTGCCCGACCCGCAGCAGACTTCGCGCTACGCCTATTCGATCACCCTATCCTATCAAAACAGTTACGGCAAAACTTTCGGCGGCTACATCAACGTTTTGGGCAGCAGTTTGAAATCGATCGCCGACGATCTGATGACGGCGCTGCCCGCCATCATCGATTCTTCCGTATTCCTGCGTTCCTACGATACAAGAACCGCGAGCCATATCGAATGGATCGTGGACGACGCCATGGATGGATTTTTATTCAATTCTTTGGGTACGTACCGCCCGAACGGGTTAAGCGGACTGATCGACAAAGCAGAAACTTTCCGCGACAGAGGCGTCGGAATCTACATTAAATTATCAAAAGGCGCGCAAACGGAAGTTTTCTATTACGAAAGAAACGCGGAAATACTTTCCGCGTCAGAGCGTACCGCGCTTTGTTACGAGAACGAGCCCATCGTGTTGCGTCAAAAGGGTCTGGACAATTCGGGAATTGATACCCTCTACGACTTTTACGACGCGATCTCGCAGACTTATCGGCAGAAAGCCGAGATCTCGGGAGTATCCGTAAAGTTGCTGCATTCGGATACGGCGTCGTCCTATCTGTCCGTCGCGACGAGCGCGAGCGACGCGAATTTTGCGACCGTATCCATTGCCGGCCGCGCGTCCATTCCGCAAAACTATGCGGGCGAAGCGGAAATCGAAATTACGTTTACCTATGCCGACGGCAAGAGCCATACCCTCCGGACCGCGGTCAGCGTGCTCGGAGAACTCGCTTACGTCACGCGTTACGACGTTTCTTACCGCCTGCAAAATTCCTTTTCGAACAACGCGTATATCGACGGCGATGCGTATTATTTCTACGCGCCCGGCGCTTTACAGCCGCGCGCAGACGGCAAGAGCGTACAGGTGCTCGTCGATTATGAAGCCGAACAGTCCGCGCAAGGATTTGTCATTATAACGTATGAATACGTGCCCATTCGAGCCGAAGACATACAGGATCAAATTGCCTATTTCATCAAAGAAGGCGAAAAATACAGTCTGTATCAAGGCGAAATTTCTCCGCTGCCCGACAGAGTAACTCTGTACGAACGCCGCGCGAATATAGAAATATTGCCCTCTCGCATTCCTACGCTGGACGAAACGACCGTCTACTTTACGTCTACTCTCTATACGCTGCACGCCGACGGAACACCCTATACCGACGATAACGGAAATAAGTTATACTACGACGCCGTGACGGATACGGCCGCGCCGCTGCAATATAAATTGACGCTTACCGTACAGGGAATTATTCAGAACAGCGACGCGCATATCTCGGATTATTCTCTTTACACCATGCTCCGCGACTGTTTCGACGCAAACAAAGACGGGATCATCAGCAGCGGCGAGGCGCAGGCGGATTGGAACCGGGTGCTCGCGCGCGGTTCCTCTTATGCAAAATCGGTTACCGTCAACGGCACCGTTTTTCGCTATCTGGACTTTTCGGGCGTAAACTTCTCCTCTTTAAAGGGAATAGAATATTTCGTAAATTTGCAGGGGCTCTCTTTCGACTCCTCGTCGATCACCGATATCGCCTGTCTTTCTTCGCTTACACAATTGAATTATTTAGACCTTTCCGACAATGCGATCACGGATATTTCCGCTTTCGCTTATTCGGATGCGTTGCAATATCTGAATCTTGCGGACAATCAGATTACGAGTATCGAGGCTCTTCGATATCTCCCCGTTCTAGAAACGCTCGATCTGACCAACAACAAAATCACGGATTTCGATCCTCTGACCGTAACGGATTCTTTAATATCTCTGACGCTGACGGGTATGAAGAACGCAAACGGGCAGACGTTCGACAACGACCCCGCGACGTTGTATTCCCTCGCGACCATTCAGATCAACAATCCTACCGTAACGTTCGTTTATGATCAAAACATTTTGATCGGACCTTCCGCCCTGATCGCCGCGAAAGTCATTCACGACGTCGAAGAAATTAACCGCGTCAACCAGACGCTCTACCTCCCCACTACCTATTATTATTCGGACGGCAGCGAAATTTTCGCCTATAAACTGAATTGGTTTGCCGACGACACGCAGACCAATCTTATCTTTCAATACACCGACGGCGAGTACAGCGGTTATACCGTCAGCGCACCGCTCTTTGAAAAACAGGTGACTATACGCCTGCAAATCCATTTGCCGAACAGCACGAATTATTACACGGTCAGCCGTTCTTTTACGCTGACGCTCGAAACTTCCGCCTCGAATTACGACAATGCGTACGTCTATAACCCTTCTCTGGATTATTATATTTCCGCAGAAGAGGCGTTTCCCGACCTCGCGCTCCGCAATAAGGTATTCGATACCTTCAATAAAATCACCGGGCAGGCGATCGAGATCAAATTAAAAGACGGCTCCGTGATCACCTATAACGAGACCGCCGTATTGTCCGCCGCCGATTATGAACGCTGCATGGCGGCGCAGACGAACATCGACTGGTCGAACGCGGGGATCCGCGATCTGAGCGGGATCCGAATTTTAAAAGATCTTCTGACGCTCACTCTCGACCTATCGGGCAATGCAATTATCAGTCTGGAACCCGTTGCAAGCCTCACTTCGCTTACGGGACTGATCCTCGGCGGCAAAAATTACGATTTTTCCGAACTGTATTCGGCAGATAAACTTACGACGCTAAAGATGCTCGACGTTTCTAAAAGTTACGGCCTTGACGAAGAGAGCACGTTGAACGCGCTCTATCAGGTGTATCTGAACAATTCTTCCGTTTCGGTTTATTTGAAAAACTCGTCGCAGGTCTGGGATCCTTATGAAACGCTGCTGCCGAAAAATATCCGCAATTTGCCGTCAGTGCTCGCGTTCGTCAATTTGAACGAGAGTTATCCTATTTATGGCAGTGCCGACGCGACTTCCTTTGATTTTACTTTTTACGATCAACCCTCCCCCCTGTCCTTTACGGTCGACAGCGTGACGATCTACGAAAATCAAAAAGCAAATATCACAAAAGGCACTTATTTTCAATTTGATTCGAACGCCATCAAATATATTAAATTATACGGCTGGTCGGAATCCGCTTTTTTAAAAATTTCGATCAGCGCGAACGACGGACATTTAAACGGCGACGGAACTTTCTTATATGTCACGGGCGAATATTATGTTCAATTAAACGCGCAAGACGCAGGCTCGAAAATATTTGTTTATAACGATTCGAAATATCCGGAAGATTTTACGGTAATGACTTTGTCCGAGTTATTTGTTTCGCGCGACTTAAGAGAATATTTATTAGGCAGACAATACGGTCATTTTAATGGAAGCGATTATTTTAGAATTAAAAAAACTCCCGAAGATAAAAACGGAGACGGAAAAATCCAGTCCGACGAAGTCACTTTAAATTTTATTCTCAACAATCGGGATAACAATCCAAAAAAATATTTTGTCGATGATTATGGAAATTACCATATCGGTGTTCAAGGAGTCAATGATAATCTATCGTTAAACAATAATAATTTTACGATCAACGGCGCCTTTGACCACGGAGAAAATTTTTTACACGGCTTAAAATACTTGCCCGGCGTAAAAAATTTGACGATCTCTCGCGACGCGAATCTCGGCGACGGGTCAGAGTTAGTCAACATAACAAAACTCACTTTAAATTATTCTGCGGTGGATCTGACGACCATTACGCAACCATTACCCCTGTTGGAAAGCCTTACCATACAGAATTTCAACTCTTTGATCGTCAACGCAAAAGCAATGAAATATTTTCCTTCGCTTACCGCTTTGACAATCGTAGGAAACAATTCGGGATATTTACAGGATTTCACCTTTTTGGAAGGTCTGATAAATGAAGACGGGACATCGATGATTCGCAACCTAACCATGCAATCGGTCATCCAAAGCAACGCGAACATCGGCATCTCCGTTTCAAATGCGGAGTTTGTCAAAGAACTCTACATTGCAGCGGGAAACGCCCTTTCCTCGGCGGACAACACCTTAACGACTCCCTATGGCGGACTGTCTTTCAAGGTTGGAACGGCAAACAAAAATAACGATACGGGTGCATTCTTTATCGTTTTGCCTGACGGCACATACGGTACAGCCGCCAAGAACACGGCGAGCGCGCTCGTTACAAGTTGGACGGCGCCTGCAAACGGCAGTTTCGACACGACGAGATCGGAGGCGCAAAACTATGCCACGGTCACGAACGCCATGCTCGACATGGGATTACAGTATAAACAGCCTGCCGCCGAAACTTTCTATTGGCTAAATAAAAAAACGTACAGTTTGCCCATTTCCACTGTACTGACGCTGCCCAAAACCACGGGTGCCACGTGGTTTGCTCTGCAATATGACAGTACGATTTTACGTTCGTATGACATAACCTGGCGCGTACTCGTCAATACGAGCGACACAATGGATAACGCGGGTACGGACGGCGGAATGCTTTTATCCGATTCACTCACACAACTCCCTTGCGGTACGCTGACAGCGACTGCGAACGAATATGTGTTCACTCTCACGGCAAACTGCTATGTGGTAATTTTGGGGCTTGTCTCGCCGCCGTCGGGCGTTTCGGGAAATACGTATAGTTATGTTTATCATTTCGTTTCGGGGAGCGGCGACGGATTTTATAGCAACGTGGAGGATTATAACCTTCGCGCAACTTTATTTGCCTCCGCCACGCAGGACTCAAACAAACAAATTATAGACTTCAGCGACAGCAATGCGGTTTTTCTATATAAATTTACGAATAATAAACTCACAGAAAATCGTATCGGAACGGTTTTCGATCCTCTGCCGAACTGTACGGATAAACCGAATTATCCCTATAAAGTTTACACTTTAAAGGGATTCACGAAAGTTCTTTCCGCGACCGACGGACTGACAAAAGACTGGGGCTCCAAAATCATAAGGCTCGGTTTTTCCGATCATAAAATCACGGACATTTCCGACCTGGTACAGTTGCGGGAGAATAACAGCGCGATATATACTTCTTTGCAATCGTTGGATCTTAACTTATTGACGCTCAATCTGCCCGACGGTTTCTCCGCGGCGTTCCCTGTTTTGACAGATCTCAGCGTCAGCGGCAATATCGCTTTCACGCCCTACGATCTTCAAAAACTTTGGAGCGGCACGAGTGACAATCCAAGTTCCACGATCCGATTACTTTATATCGACGGCACGCGCTGCCGCGCCTCTTATGACGCGCTTGTGCAACTGTGCGCGATCGCAAGCGGAAATGCTTCCAAGAGTTTTTCCGCGCTCGCCTGGAACAGCACGGAGGCGAACACCGTGACCGCTGCCGAATTGCAGGTGTTTCAAAATACGATCGGACACGAGAATTCCGTGACCGCTCTGAACGGGACGCTGACGAGCAGTTCTTCCCTGACGGACGGATCTGAAACCGCGCTCATCGGCGGCATCGGTTATACGTACACTTGGGAGGCTTATACATTCTTTACCGCGCGCTCGGTTTCGCAAAACCCCGTAGACACGACCGTCGCGGTGAGCAGTAACGCCAACGCGCAGTTTGTCGGGGTGCGTTTTCCTGTACGATTTTCAAGGCCCGACTCTACGAGCGTTCTGTATATAGCGGGCGACGAGGGCGATCATGATATTTCATATTTCGATTCCCAACTTGTCAGTTATCTTTTTGCCAATAATTGCTTTACCGAAACAGTTGCCAACTCCAACCGATGGACGTTGAATCAAAGCGTTACCGTTGAAACAGATATCGGGATCAGCGATTTGAAAAATCTGCATTTATTGCAAAACGGCGCGTATGGCGTGACCGTCGCAGCAGGCACCAACCCGCTCGCATATAAAAACGAAACGTATACGGTAAAAGAAAATAAATTGCCGACTCCAGGCGGTACGGTTTTCAAATTTTTGTCTGTCGATCTCGTGAATTTGGATAAACAAGGAACCATCAAAGACTTTTTATATTATGACTCGATAGATTCCGTCTATACGGTCAAACTCCCCTCATATCTTTGGATGGGCGGCAACAGAGAGATAATCGTCTGGTCGATATCGGGCAATATTTCCCAAACCGACGCGCAAAACTACATTACCTTTACGACCGATGCCGACGGCGCTATACTCATGATCATCGACAGTTCCAAAATCCCCGCAAATGCGGGAGTCGGAGAATATCTCCATACGCTCACGGCTACCGTCAACGGCACGTCGCAGAAGTCCGAGTTTACCATTCGGCACGGAGCGGAAACTTCAAACGCGGCGATCTATTACGATACGTATGTGCAGGTCGCAGTTGTGAACGGTCAGATCGTCTTGCAGAATGCCGCGGGCGAAACGTATTATGTTGTAGAAGGCGTTACCGCGCCCGACGCCACGCTCTATCTTTATAACAATAAGTTTTATACGCAATATCGTTCCGGCGCGGTGGAAATCCCCGTCGTATTCGCATCTACGATCATTCAGAGCGGACGTTTCCGCGACTGGCTGCAAACGACGAAATTGAACAACGACGAGGGAAAAGTTTTCGGCGATTCAGACGCAGTCAACGGATATATCCTTTCGAAGTCGTTTATCGGTTCTGTCACCGCTCTGTCTTTCGGCAATTTCGGAGAAACGAACTCAAAAGGCATCACCTCGATTTCAGGTATCGAAATTTTCTACAATTTAAAAAACCTGACCGCGGCGGCGGGCGCATTTTCGAATATCGAGGCGCTTTCATCATTACATTTGACATCGTTCGTATATGGAAATTCAGATGTCGGCATTACCGACTTCCGTAATTTCATCATCAATGATTTCACGCCCCTTTTAAAAGGATCTCAAAATACGCTCGAAACCTTTTCGTATAACGGATTGGGAACGACGCAGATGACCGATCTAAATTTCCTGCTCGGATTTGCTAAACTGAAAACCGTGAACATAGCCACAAGCACTTCGCTCGCCGGCAATGCGAACGGATTGTCGTATCTGCGCACTTCTTCTTTCCAATATTTGCTGAACGCGCTCCATGATAAGGGCGTAAACGTATTCGTCCACAAGGAATTGGCCGTTAAATTCGGATTGACTTACGACACGGATTTGAAAAACGGTACAAACGTTTATGCGCTCGTATCCTCGGCAGACTTTGCGCAAGCGTCGGAAATTCTTTCGCGATTCGCGGGAACAGAACAGACGGTAACTCTGGAAAACGGATACCGTCTGACCGCGGATATAAGTAATTACGCGCAGGAAGGTAACAACATTATCATGAAACTGCCCGCGGCGATCAACCGCGACGGGACGCTGTACCGCATCGAATGGAAACGGGCAAGCGCCAACGTCGCCGTAAACGGTTATTATCTCACAAAAGCACTGCAAATCGGAAACACCTTATTCGACGCCGATATCCCGCTTACCGCCTCGCAGGCACAGACGATTCTCGCTTCTACAGAGTACTATGCCGCGCAGAAATCGGGCGAAACGCTCCTATACTCTTCCGTGACCGTTCAACTGACAAATCCCGCTGTCCCTGAATCCTGCATAGACGCGCGCGCGGTATGCCGCATATTCAGCGACGGATACGCTTACGAAAGAACGTTTACATTGTCCATGAGAGGAAATACGCTATGACACGCAAACGCAAAATCTTAATAATATTGCTTGTTCTCGCGTTTGCGCTGTCGGCGATCTCCTTCGGCGCGGTCTACGCATACAACGTGCTGGTCCGTTACAATTATAACGTAAAGGCGGAAACGCCCCTGCTTTCGGCCTCTGTTTCCGAGGACGGAGCGACGCTCACCGTGACCAATGCGGGCGGCGCATACACGACGAAATGCGACGTTATTCTGACGATGGAAGGCGCGGGCACGCTGAACGCACAGGCACCCGATCTGCTCGTAACCTATTCGGAAAACGGCAAAGAGCGCGTTCGCTCCGTCTACAAAAATCTCGCACTGAACGGTAGTTCGACCGACTTTCATATCGAAAGCGCGAGCGCCGTCGAAATTCTGGCCGTCCGTCCCGCGGAGGCTGCGTATAACGGAGAAACGGTCGAATACCGCAACGCTTATGTTTCCTCGACGCAGGATCTGAAACTTTTAAACACGCAGGAAAATTATAATAATCCCTTTGAATTTATCGGCAACGCGCTTTCGAAAAATACCGTGGCGTATGCGGTCTGCCTCATCGACGATATTACGCTCGACGAATCGCTGACGCTGAACTTCCCCTGTTCCCTCGATACGCTCGACAGAACCCTTACGCTGCAACACGATCTTACGATCCGCCATTCCTATGCGGGACGGTTTTATCTTGCGGGGCTAAAACCCGTCGCCATAAGCGACGGCGTCACTTTTACCGTGATCGCTCCCAAAGGGTATTACGACGTTTCCGAAACGCTCGGATTGAACGAACAGAATTTTATCGGCACATTCGATTATGCAACGTACGGCGACGAAATTTTAAACGACGCTTTGAACTTTGCAAAAACATTTATTCCCGAACGCGTCTGTAAAAGCCTGCTCCTTCCTATGCAATATCAAAGTTTCGGCGTAAACCTCTATTATGAGTTCGCAGATACAAAAATTCCTTTTTACGGTGAAATTTCCGAAAAAGGCGCACTGCAAAGGAAAGAAACGACAGAACGTTACATAATCACCATTACGGCGGAGCGAGGCGGAAAAAAGCGCGTCGCTACGGCTGATTTCCGAGTGATCGGTACGGGCGATAGCGCCTTTTCGGAAGTTTTGGGCGAAGTCCTGTCCGAGCGGATTTACGCCGAAAGCGAGGATACCGAACTCCTGTCCGTCCTCGGCGAGCTATGCGCCGCAGGCGATTTTTCGCAGGCATTTACGCTACAAATTTCCGATAACTCGGCCCTTCCCGAAAACGACGAAAATACGGTGAAATTTTTTGCCAACGGCACGGCGGCACAGAGCGTACAATTTGTTTACGACGCCGCAAACGGCTATCTGACGGCCGATTCGGTAAAAATCGAATCATTTTTCTTAAGAAGAGGCGCGCTCCCCGTTGCCGAAAGTATCACGCTGACGTTGATCGTAAATTCGGTCAGCACGGAAAAAATCTTTTCCGTCAGACAGGCGATCGTCGAAGAAGCGCTATATTATCTGCGGGATTCTTCGCCCGCGTTCATCACCAATCAGCCGTACAGCGTGCTGAATCTTCGCGCGGACGGCCTGTACCTCGGCAACACCAAGATCACTTCGTCGAAACTCAATTTAACGGCTCTGCGCTATTGTCTGGTCACGTCCGACGGTACGACGGATACAACCGTCGACGCAGCCGCTTATTTCACGCTCGGCGATGATGGGCTGACGCTTTCGCTATTAACTGATCAGACGGAAATTCCGAAAAATTTATACCTTAAGTACGAATGCGCGTTTTCGGGCGAAAATGCGCCGCGCATTTTAAAACAGCGCGTCGTACAGGCGATCCCCGGCTCTGGCGGCGAAAATACGGGATTCGAGAGCAACAACCCTTTCGACGCTCTGTTTTTAAGTTCGGAAGTCAACTGGTTGGAAGGCGGAACGTTCGAAGTGCCGCCCACTTCTTCATCCTATTTTGCCGACATCGAGATCCTCAGCGTCGGCGGCGAAACCTACAACGCGGCAAAACATAAACTCTGTTATCTCGATTATTCCGGAAACGAGTTCGCACACGCGGGAAACACTTATTATAAGATCATCGAATTTACGACCGACCGAAATTATGTTCCCGATTCCAACACGCCTGTAAAGGTGCGCTGCACTTATCTGGAATCGGAAACCGAAAGCGTAGTGCTTACGCAGGATTATACGTTTACAATACACGGTATTTTCAAATGCGGCGATAATTCCGAATTGGTCGGCGATAAATCGGGCTACACCCCTTACGTATTCGAAGACCAAACCTTTTATCAAATGACGATCTCCTTGCTCGACGCCGTTTACGTTTCCGAACTTTCGGACGGCGCGAGGCTTATCCTTTCGGACAGCAAATATTTTCAAGGCACGCTCGATTACTCGAAACTTTCTTCTTTGGCGCCCGCAGAGGGCGTGCGTCTCGACGGAATCGAACGGCTCGCGAACAGTCCGAGCATAAATTTTCACGGCGTGAAGATCGCGGATCTTTCCGCTTTTGCCGCCTACGAAGGCTCTGCCTTAAAGACGCTGAATTTATCGGACTGCGCGCTTACGGACGGCATACTGTACGGGCTTGACGCCGAAAACTCCTGGATTTACGGTCTGCATCTGATGAACGCCGACCTTTCCGCCAACAGCGTTTCCCGCACCGATAAACTTTTGGCGCGAACGGTCGCAAGCCTCGATCTGTCCTCGCAGAAAAACGGCTGTTTAAGCGAAATCGGCGGATTAAATAACTTGATGGAACTGACGAACCTTACCCTGTCCGACAATGCGATCTATAGGTTCGAGACGCTAAAAAATCTGAAAAACCTACGTATTTTAAAGATAGACGGCAATCGGTTGAACGATCCCATGTACGGTACGGACGGCGCGTTGAACGTGCCCGTTTACGTGTGGATGATCAAGACGAACGCCGTCGGGATCTACGCGCAGAAAGACAGCGACGTTGCTTTGAAAATTTCGGACGGAAATGCAAACAAGTTCAGCGAAGGCGGCTGTATCGATACGAAAACGGCGGCGGGCTGCGTTGCGCTCAACGCTTTCGCCATGCCAACGAAACTGTACAGCCAAAATGCGAAAACGAAGTTGGAAGCGGATATCACAGGCTTGAACGTCTCCGATTATCGTTTTCGATTTTCCGATCTGAACGGCGTTACCGATAATTCTCTTACCTATATTGTGGACTATGCGAACTCGTCTGTAATCAGCGGTACCCTTACCGACGGCGCGGCGTGCTGTTACATTGTGGCGGCGACAGATCTGAGCGGCAATGTTACGGCGTACAGAGAATTTTCCGTCACTGTTTATTACGCGGAGGTCCAGTCATGAAAAACCGCAAAAAAATAATGATCGCATCTTTTGCCCTCGCCGCGGCGCTGCTCGCCGCCGCGGGTACGATATTCGCTTGGTTCATCAAGCCGCAAAGTTCGGTGGTCGTAGTCACCGGCGACGCCAGATTACAGGCAAGCGGATATTATGCCGTAGTTTCGACGGAAGAGAGCGCCGTCCCCGAATATAGACCACTCGACAAAACAAGTCTTACAAAAATTACCGACTTAGACCAAAACCACTATATCGCTTTCCTTTTCGACGTGACGAATCAGACCGAAACGGACGTCAATCTTTCTTTGCGGCTCGGAGAATTTTCGGAATATATTTTCAGTTTGTTTTCCGATTACCGTGCGGAATGCGGCGAGCAGTCCTCCGCCGCGTTTACGCCTTCGGAAACTTTGCTGAATAATGCGATGGCGCTCGCCGCCGCGCATACCGCAAAATTCACGCTCTCTTTCGACGATTTCAATTACCGCTATGCCGATGTTACGGAACAAACCGACGTCGCCCTATCGACGGACGGTTATCTGTGGCGATACGCCTTTTCCGAAAAAGTCGCGGAAAATATCCCGCTTGCACCGCAGCAGTCCCTTTCGCTATGCTTTTCTATGGTCATTCGCCAATCGATGGAAGCAATCGACGCTTACCGCGGCTGGCTGTGCGGAACCGCGTCCCAGACGGGTTACGGGCAATCTCGCTGCGCTAATCTCGGCTACACAAAAACTTTCGACGCGCTGACAGAAAATGAACGGGCGATCGTAGACGCATATCTTGCCTTTTTCATGCAATGCGAGATCGACGCGCTGAATGCAGACGATCTGACGAACGCACAGTTCAATCTGGATATCGATTATTTTGAATTTATCGGCGAGAATGCATAAATTCGGCATAAAAAAAGACGGTCAAAAGACCGTCCTTTTTTATACGCCGCGTTTTTCGTCGATATATGTCGCTTCCAGATCGGAAACGTGCATGAGCACGGCGAGAGGATATTTATCGTACGCCTCGCTGATGGAAGGATCCCAGCCCTTGACACGGGTATCGAATCCGCCCATGTGCCAGTTGATCGCCATCGCCTCTTCGCGCGTCAGGCGCATGAAACTGCTGATGATATAAACGGACTTTTCACCGTGGCCGAAAGGAAAAAGTTCTTCCCTAGCATAATAGGGCCTGCGCACCCATTCGCCGTTTTCTTTGACGTTGCGGAAATCCTGTTTGTAAAAATCGATCTTACAAAGATCGTGCAGCAAACCGCAGACGGCAATAGATTCGTGCGGTACGCGTTCCTCCCAGATTTCGCCGTATTCGTTCTGCACGGCAAACAACAGCCTCTTATATGTATTGACGCTGTGTTCGCACAGTCCGCCCTCGTAGGCGCAGTGATAGCGCGTACTTGCGGGCGCACGGAAAAAATCCGATTTGAAAAGATATTCCCGCAATGCCGCGGCGCCTTCGCGATGGATACAGGCGTCGTAAATGTTTAAAAATTCTTCTTGTTTGTCTTTCATTCGTCACTCCTTTGCGTTCAGTTTACCATATCTTTCGGCGCATTGCAAGCGACTTATCAAAAACAGCGTAAATTTAATCGAGCGGCGTTACGCTCAAACGGAGGCGAAAGGATATTTCTTCGTTCGGAGCGATTTTCGAGTAGTGAAAACCGTCGTCCAATTTCGTCGTGCACGGTTCGAGTCCGAGCGCGTAATCTCCGCTCGCCATGCTCTTCCACTGCACGAATTCGGGAAGCATATCGCCAGAATACGCGAGGCTGAAACGCTTTTGAATTTTCTTGTTTTCCAGAGAAACGCAAGGCTCTTTCAGCCGCAAAAAATAACAGGTCTCCTCCTCTTCGGGCACGGGCGCGGTAATGATACTCCTTTGCGCGGCACGTTCTTTTGCCCATGCCGTGCGTGGAATTGCCTCTTCGATCTCCGCTCTGATCTCGGCGCCCTCGTCCAGCATGGGATAGCCCACGTTCACATGATACAAAAGGCAATAATCCTCTTCGCGGAATCCGAGATTGACGAGCGTATCTTCCAGAGTGACCATATCGGAACCGATATCTGAATAAATTCTGCGTTTCAAGAGCAGATTTTTTCCGAACAGCGCGGTGTCGGAAATCTCGCCTTCGACAAAGATGCCCCTATTTGAACTTTCCGCGCGCGTGATCTTTGCAGCGCGGCCGTGCAAGGTTCCGTGCAGAGGAAATCCCTCGCGCGCGCCCACGCTGTCCAAACCGCAGGTATAGACCATGCCGCCCTCGAACCGCTGCAAAAAATCGCCCTGTTCGGCTTTAAACCCGTTTTTGGACACAAAAGAGATATTTTTTCCCTCGCAGTATAACTGCATTATGTCCAAAGCCTTGCTCTCGTTGAGCAGAAACCGAATTTTGCCGTTGTCGCAATCAAGCACGCGAAGACCGTTCGCTCCGCCCTCGGTCAATGTATATCGACGCAAGGACGCGGCCTGCTGGAAATTTGAAATTTTCGCGTCCACACTACGCCTCCCGCCCGCTGAATACACGGAGCGTACGTTCGGCGTTTGCCGCCATGGCATTCTGTGCACGAAGGGCCAGATCATGGTAGAAACCCGTTTCTTTTTCCTCGGTCTGCGCCTTTGCAGCCGCGTAGCCCGCATACGACATATAGGTATAGTAGTTGATCTTGGAAATGCCGCGGGCGATAACTTCGCGGTACTGTTCATCACTGATGCCGCTGCCGCCGTGCATGACGAGCGGCGTATCCGTGCGCTTTGCGACCTCGGATATTACGTCCATATTGAGTACGGGTTTGGTCGCATAAATTCCGTGCGCCGTACCGAAAGCGATGGCGAGCGCGTCGATATCCGTACGGGCGATGAAATCGGGTACGAGCGCGGGATCGGTATAGAGCGCACTGCCGCCGCCGTTTCCGCCCTCACGGTTGGGAAGGCGTCCCAATTCCGCCTCGACGTCCGCGCCGTGCGCGTGCGCGTAATCCGTCACCTCGCGCGTGCCGCGGATATTCTCTTCATAAGAGAGTGCGGAACGGTCGATCATGACCGAGGTAAACCCCAAATCGATGGCGCGCTTGCAGTATTCGAAATCTTCGCCGTGGTCGAGGTGCACGCACACGTTTACAGAACTTGCCTTTGCAAGCGAGAGCATGACGCGACCTATCCTTTCGAGGGGCGCGACGCTCTCATGAATCTGGGCGTGCGACACGATGACGGGCACGTTCAGTTTTTCCGCGCTGTCCAGAACGGCGAGCAGACATTCGAGATTGGGGGTATTGAACGCGCCGACCGCCATGCCGCGCGCTTTTCCTTCCTTTAAAATTTCTTTCAATCCGACTAACATAATGTTACCTCTCGATGTCCACGAGTTCATACCCGAGGTAGGTCGTAAACGCCTCTTCGAGCACTTTTTTCATATGTCCGACGCCCACCGTGGTATGGTGCTTGAATCCGCCCTTGGCAAGCCGCAGAAGTTTATTCTGCAAATCGGGGATCTCCGCCACGCCGCCGCACCCGAAAAAGGCAGATTCGATGGGTTCGCCCGTAAATTTTGCTTCGCTCGCATAGACTTTCAGTTTGCCGTTTTCGGTAAAGCAGTTGGAAAAAGTCATGTCGAACGCGGCGATACGCCCCTCGTTGGAGCCCCAGCCGCTGCCCGGATCGCCTTTGGCGAACATTTTATGTTCGGTCACGACGCCTTTGCCCGCCATCAGCGACTGCGCTACGGGCCCGCAATGGAACAGGATCACCTTGTTTTCCTCTTCGCCGTAGTTGTTGTTCCAATCAAGGCAAGCGGTCGGCCTTTCCGACGCCAAAGCCATGGCGCGCATGGTGATCGCCGAGCACAGGTCGATCTCACACGAGGCGACTATGCCGCGGTCGTTGAGTTCGGAAAGCAAAACGCAGGGACACACGCGCAGAATGGTTTCCATTTCATTCCAGCAGCGCAGGGATATAGCGTCCAGTTTGTATTCTTCGATATACTCGTCGATGACGACGGAAATTTTCGCGAGCGTCTTTTTGTTGTTTTCGGGCACGCGCGAAAAATCGGTGTAGGCTTCCAACCGCTCGATCTTTTTAAGAACGGCGCGATCGTCGTCGCTCTTTTTCTGCACTTTAAAAACGAGTTCGGAAAGGTCGAAACTTTCAACGTTGATGCCGTAGCGCTGCAAGGCGACCTCGTCGAAACGTACGGTCTTGAACGCCGTCGTGCGCGCGCCGATACAGCCGAGATTAAAGCGTTTCATGCCCTTGACCACACGGCATATCGCGGCAAAATCATCGAGATTGCGGCGGAAAGCGGCGGAGAGCGGATGCACTACGTGCGGTTTCATGACCGTAAACGGTATTTTATACTGATAGAAAACGTCGGTCACGGAAAATTTACCGCAAAACGCGTCGCGGCGCTGTTTGAAATCCATTTTGCCGATCTCGTCGGGATACGCCTGCATGAGAATGGGAACGCCCGCGTCCTGCAAGGCGGTCACCGCGCCGTTCTCGTCGATAAAAATAGGCATACAGAGAATGACGCCGTCGTATTCGCCCTCATGGCTTTTCAGCCAGTCGTGATAGAGGCGGCCTTCTTCGCGCGTTTCCACCGCGCCGTAGCGGGTAGCGTCCGCATCCATCACCAACGATTCGTGTCCCGCATCGGCAACGGCGCGTATCATGTCGGCGCGCGCGCCTGCAATGAGTTCCGCGGGCATAAAGCCGCGGTTTCCGAAAAACAATGCAAATTTCATTTTAATAAAACTCCTTTAACGTCTGATATAGTTTTTTATATTTCGAATATTGTTCCTCGTATGCGGCGTGCACGTCCGCATCGGGAAAAAATTCTTCCCGATACTGCACGAACAGTTTTGCCGCCTCTTCAAAATCTGCAAACTGCCCCATCGCCACCGATTGCAGCATCGCGCAGCCGCACAGCCCCCCTTCGCTCGAACGCAGCGTGCGGAAAGGAATGTTTTCGATATCCGCTTTCGCTTGCAGCCACAATCCGGAATTGGCGCCGCCGCCCGTTGCCGTCGCGCCCGTAACTTTTATCCCGTAAGCAGACGCGGTTTCGAGATTCAGTCGCATTTCCATCGCCGTGCCTTCCATGACCGAGCGATATACGTCGCGGTCGGTCGCCCGCAACGTGAGGTTCAGAATCGCGCCCTTTGCATGGATATTCTGATACGGCGTCGCCGCGCCGCCGAAATACGGAAGCGTAAGAATGCCCGTAGGCGCGCGTTTCATATCCTTTTCGATATAGGAAAAAAAGTTTTCTTCGTTCCCGCGATACCCGTGCAGCAACTCGTCCTTGAACCAGGAAACGAGCGAACCGTTCGAATAGTTGAACATATACGTGCAGTACAATCCCTTTACCGCATACGGGACGCAAGGATACCCCTGCTCGCCCATCGTACAGTCCGAAGGTTTTTTCGAAAAGACGGTGGTGATACATTCGACCGTGCCCATTCCGTCTACCGCATCGCCCTCTTTTACGACGCCCGCCCCCAATGCGGCGCAGATCTGGTCGTGCGAGCCGAGCACGAGCATACAGCGTTCCGAAAGCCCCAGATCTTTCGCGACTCTTTTTTTGATCATGCCGACGATACTGCCCGTCGGCATGGGTGTGGAAAACAGAGAAACGGGCACGCCGAGTTCGTTTAAAAAGTCTTCGTCAAAGGTCAGTTTTCCGATATGGAACGCACCCGTGCGGGAGGCGAGAGCATAGTCGATCACACGCTCGCCCGTCAAAAGATACCCCAGATAATCGCAGATAAGCATCGCTTTGTCTGCCCGCGCGAAAATTTCGGGTCGGTTTTGTTTCAGCCACAAAAGTTTACTGACGGAAAACAGGCTCTGCGGCAGCGAACCGAGATTCTGAAACAAATACTCGTTCGTAAATTTTTCCGAGATCATCTCCGCCTGTTCCGCGCCGCGCGCGTCGGTATATAGCATGGGATCGAATAAAATTTCATCGTTTTTATCTAGGAGCACGAACGATTCTCCGAACGTGGAAATACAGACGGAAGAAACTTCGCGTTTTGCCGCGACTTCCGAGATCATGGAAAATACCCGTCCGCGGATCGCGGCAATATCTACGTATAATTCGCCCTCCGCTTGTTTGAGCGGATATTCCGTATTTTTATATTCGAGAATTTCCCCTTTGTCGGAAAACAACTGGCATTTGCAGCAAGTCGTCCCCACGTCCAGACTCAAATAATTCATATTTTCACCTCGGCCTTATTTTACTTGATTTTTTTCATGCGGTATAGTATTATTTGTTTATAAATATGGTAATTTTGTATTAAGGAATACTAATATGCAACCGTACGATCTGCAAAAAATGCAGGAACTCCTGCACGACTTTTATAACCTGACAAAAATCAAAATATGTATTTACGACAATGCGGAAAACGAACTTTGCTATTATCCCGAAAAACTCACGGATTTCTGCCGCTGTCTGCGCGCGGACGAGGTCATGGACGCGCGATGCAAAGAATGCGACCGCCTTGCATTTGCGGCGTGCAAAAAGACGCACAGGCGCCACGTCTATACGTGCCACGCCGGACTGCTGGAATGTTTTTCGCCCATTCTGTACAACGACAATATCATCGGTTATATCGTGATCGGGCAGATCAAAGCGAGCGAACACGCCGATTTTTCCACCATAGCCATGCGCTTTCCCGAACAAAGACGAGAAGAACTGCGAGAAAATTTCAACCGACTTCCCTCCGCGGGCATGGACAAGATCAATTCCGCCATCCATATCCTCGATGCCTGCGCGGGATACGAATATCTCAAAAACCTGATCAGCGCGGCGGAAAGCAAGATCGACGCCACGATCGGCGCATATATCAACGAGCATCTTGCGGACGATCTGTCCGTACAGGCGCTTTGTTCCCGCTTTCGGATATCCCGATCGGAAATGTATTCGATTTTCAAGGAATATTTCAATTCATCCGTAGCCGATTTCGTAAAAAACCGCAGGCTCAACCGAGCCTGCGCGCTGCTTCGGGAAACCGAACTGCCCGTCAATAAGATCGCGGAACAGTGCGGGATTCCCGACTATAATTATTTTTCCAAAACTTTTAAAAAGTACTGCGGCATGAGCCCGCGGGAATTCCGTAAAAAATAAAGGAGCGGCAATAAAAATTGCCGCTCCTTTATTATACCCACCATAAGCCGTTCGTGCGCGGCTCGCGGATCATGACTCTCTGCATAAATTCAATGGCTTTATCCAGCCCTTCCGTCTGCGTCATCAAACTGTCCTCGTGCTCGATGGACAGATAATCGTCGTATCCTGCGATACGGAGTGCGGAGATCACGTCTTTCCAGAACTTTTCATCCGAACCGTAGCCCACCGTGCGGAAGATCCACGAGCGCTCGGCTTCGTTCTCGTAAGGTTTGGAATCGAGAACGCCGTTGCGCGCCACGTTTTCCCGATCGAGCGCCGTATCTTTTGCGTGAAAATAGAAGAGCGCTTTGCCGAGATAACGGATCGCGGACACGATATCGATACCCTGCCACAGCAAATGCGAAGGATCGAGATTAGCGCCGAGCGCATCGCCCGCAGCCGCGCGCAGTTTTAAAAGCGTTTCGGGATTGTACACGCAGAACCCCGGGTGCATTTCAAAGCATATCTGCACGCCGTTATCTTTGGCGCGCTGCGCGTACTTCTTCCAATACGGAATGAGCACTTCGTTCCATTGATACTCCAAAACGTCGCGGTATTCGTTGGGCCATGCGCACGTTACCCAGTTGGGCATATCGCCTTTTCCGTCGCCCGGGCAGCCCGAAAAAGTGACGATTTTTTTCACGCCGAGTTTGGGTGCGACTTCAATGGCGGCTTCCAATTCCTCGGTGGCGATCTTCGCGATCGCCTTTTGAGGGTGCACGCCGTTTCCGTGTACGGAAAGCGCGCAGATCTCCAAATTGTATTTGTCGAAAAGCGCTTTCAGTTCCGCTATTTTGCGGGGATCGCTTTTCAGTTCCAAAATATCCGCGTGCGCTTTGCCGGGATAGCCGCCAGCGCCGAGTTCCAGTCCGTCCACGCCCTTGGCGGACAGATATCGGAGAGCCTCTTCCAGGCTGCGGTTCCCGAATACGGGAGAAAAAACAGCAAGTTTCATTGTATTACCTCAGTCAAAATATACGGGTTTGCCGGTCTTGGCAGATTGATAAATCGCATCGAGTATGCGCGTGACGACGATCGCCTGTTCGGGCAAAACCACGAGTTCGCCCTTGCCGCGGATCGCATCCAGAAAGGTTTTCGCTTCGATCGTAGCGGGATCGCCGATGCCGCCCGAGCCGGAAAAGAAGTCGACGCCGCCCGCGGCAAAATCGGGGACGGTAATATACTGCCTTCCGTTGTTGACGCCGTTGATGCGCAATTTCTGATCGTTGGGCATATCCGCGCCCGCCTTGGTGCCGCAGATAAGCGTCTGCGCCTCGCCCGCATCCGCATAGTTGAGCGCCCAACTCGAATCAATGGAAATGGTCGCGCCGTTCTCCATGACGACAAAACCGAACGCGCTGTCCTCCACGGTGAACTTTTCGGGATCCCAGTCGCCCCAGGCGTTCGCGGTGCGCGTCTGATCGTTCAGTTTATGATACACCGTACCCACGGCGTATTTGGGGCGGTAGTTATTCATGACATACAGCGTCAGATCGAGAGAATGCGTGCCGATGTCGATGAGCGGCCCGCCCCCTTGCTTTTCTTCGTCCAGAAATACGCCCCAGGTCGGAACGGCGCGGCGGCGGACCGCCTTGGCGCGCGCGAAATATATCTCGCCGAACGTACCCTTTTCCGCTTCTTCTTTGAGATATTTTACTTCGGGGCGATAGCGGTTCTGATAGCCGATGGTCAGGATTTTACCGCTCTTCGCCTTGGCGTCGAGCATGGCTTTCGCCTCCTCGTAATTGATCGCCATCGGTTTTTCGCAGATGACGTGTTTACCTGCATTGAGCGCCGCAACGGTGATCTCGCTGTGCGAAACATTGGGCGTACACACGCACACCGCGTCCAGATCCTCTTGTAAGAGTTTTTTATAATCCGTGAAAACCTTGCCCTTTCCCGCGGCATATTCTACGTTTGCTTTCTGTGCGCGCTCTTCTATAATATCGCAGAAAGCGACCATTTCCGCTTCGTCCGCCAGATTTTTATACGAAGGCATATGTTTGCCGTTGGCGATCCCGCCGCAACCGATGATTCCGATTTTGATTTTTTCCATGATTTTCTCCTCGATTATTGATATTTTTTCATAAATTCATAACTGCGTGCAAGATATTCTTCGACGGGAACGCCGACTTTTTCTACTTCCAGGATCGACCATCCCACGTTCATTTCCCTGCCGAGTTTCAAAACGTTTTCGATATCCGCGCGCCCCTCTCCCACAACGGGATTGATGCTTTCCGCATTCTCGCCCAATTCCTTGATATGTAAATAAATGAGCCGTTCGCGCTGTTCTTTTATATAATCGGTCGCGCGGATGCCCGCGACCGCCAGCCAGAACACGTCCAGTTCCAGTTTCAAGGCGGGGATATTTTCCGCCAGACGTTTTAAAATATCCGTTCCGCCGTTAAACTCGTGCGCATGGTTGTGATATCCGAGTATCATGCCGTTTTCCCGCAACAGCGCTTCTGAACTTCTGCATGCCTGCAATCCTTCCTCGAACGACGTTCCTATATTGAAAGGAATAAACGGAATGATCGCGCAGCCGACGCCGAGTTTTTTCAAAATCGGGATCGCCGCCTCCATCTCCTGTGCTCCCACGTGCGCGGATATTGCTTTCAGATGGTAGCGCTCTAAAAGTTCTTGCAACTGCTCCGCGCCGTATCCGTAAAAACCCGCGAATTCCACGCCCGAAAAACCCGCCGCAGAAACGAGGCGCAGAGCCTCTTTAAGGCCCTTTTGCCCGATCAATTCCCGCAGGGAATAAAGTTGTACTCCAAATTGCATAATACGTCCCCTTATTTGATTTTTTCCGGAGGATCTCCGACAAAGAAACAGCACCTGGGTTCGCCCACCGGTTCCGAAGGAGCCGCCCAGCGTACTGCGTTGACGAGAATTTTGCGTACCCACTCGTTATGGTAGGATTCGTTGCTCTCGTGCCCGGGCTGGAAATAAAATATTTTTCCTTTTCCGCGCATATACGTTACGCCGCTGCGGAATACTTCTCCGCCCTGAAACCAACCCGTAAAGACGACTTCGTCGGGCTTGGGAATATCGAAATACTCGCCGTACATTTCTTCGTGCGCGATTTCGATCCGATCGGGCAGCCCTGCCGCGATCGGATGATAGGGAGCCGTCACCCAAAGCCGCTCACGCTCGTTTATCTCACGCCAGCGCAAAGTACAACTCGTTCCCATCAATTTACGGAAGGGTTTCGCCATATGCGCGGAATGCAGGAATATGCAGCCCATGCCGCCCAGAACGCGCGCGGCGATCTTATCCACGAGCGCGTCGCTCACGGCTTCATGCATACAATGCCCCCACCAGACAAGCACGTCCGTTTCCTGCAGAATTTCATCCGTGAGCCTGCCGCCGTCTTCGTGATCGTCCTGATACACCGCTTTCGTTTCGAATCCTTCGCCTTCGAATAATTCACGCAAAGTTTCGTGCAGACCGCGCGGATGCTGTTTCAGAATTTCTTCGTTTGTGCGAAATCCTTCGCCGTATTCGGAAAATACCGTAATTTTCATTTAATGCCTCGCTATAGTTATCACTTGATTTTCTTTCGCAGAACGCTTAGCCGCCTCCATGATTTTCATGACATTCATCACTTCCGAAGATCGGATCAACGGCTCTTTATGATCTACGACGACGTCGTAAAACTCGTTATAGAATGCGTTAGGTTCAGGGCTCACTTTATCCAGTTCGCTCTTTACGACGGATTCCGCAGTACGGTACGCCATCGTCTTTGTAAAACCGTTGCCGGCCTGAATGCCCGCGATCTTGATATCTTTGGAATAGACGGGTTTGACTATGCCGCCGTTCAAAGCCCAATCTTCGATGACCGCCGTGCCGTCCGCGCCGTAAACCGTCCATCTCGGCAAGGGAATAAAACAATTGGTGTCCACCGCGATCTCCACACTCAGCCCGCCATTATAGTTCATTTCCAGGCGAAAACCGTCGTCCACTTCAAAGCCCGCGCCATAAAAGTATCGGCAATAGACGCTTTCGGGAAGTTCGGGGAGCATATACACCATCTGATCGATGAGATGCACGCCCCAGTCGAGCATCATGCCGCCCCCTTTTTCTTCGAATTTGCGCCAGTCTCCGGGAATGCCGTTCGCACCCTGCACGCGCGATTCGATGCGGCAAAACTTTCCAAGTGCGTTTTTGTCATACATTTTTTTGACCGTCAGAAAGTCGGGATCCCAGCGTCGGTTCTGATGCACCATCAGAACGACTTTATTTTTATCGCATACTTCGAGCATCTGCGCATATTCGGCGCTCGAAAGCGCCACGGGCTTTTCGCAGATGATATGCTTTCCTGCCTGCGCAAAAAATGTCACATATTCGAGATGAGAATCGTTGGGAGTCGCAATCAAAACTGCGTCCGTAGACGCATCCGCGGCAATTTCTTCTTTACTATGAAAACGATCGTAATTTTCGATGCCGTTTTCACGCGCCGCCGCGTAGCGCGACGCGTCGATATCGAAGATCCCGCTGATTTCAAACTTAGCGTTTTCGCGCAGATAGTTGTTGCCGTGATAAGAGCCCATGCCGCCGTAACCGACGATCGCCAAATTTAATTTTTTCATAATTCGTCAAACACTTGAAACGCCTGAATTTTTGTATTATAATAGTTTCAAGATTATTTCAATTATAACGCGTAATTTATGGAATATCTATATATTATTAGTCATATTTCTCTCAAAAATTGCGCAATCGGTGTTTCATGAATTCTTATTACGAATCCGTCCGCGAATCCATCGGCTACGTGGAATTTCAGAACAGTCCCACGCGCTGCGAACCGCACTGGCATCAAGCGGTGGAGATTCTCTGCGCCCTCGACGACGAAGTATATACCCTCGTAAACAGCAAGGAAAAAATCTTGCAGCCTGGCGAAATCTGCGTGGCTGACTGTTACGACGTGCACTCCTTTTATTCGAGCGAACGCCCCGTCATGATTATTATCATTCCGAGCGAGTTTTTAAACGATTATATTAAAATGAAAGGAAAAAAACATCTCGCTACGCCCTATATCACCGATCCGGAAACTTATCGCAAAATCTATTCGTTCATGCGCGAATTCCAGTCGCAGGAACTGCCGCTCATATTACAGCGCGGTTACGTGAACGTGATTTTAGGCCTGATACTCGAATCCTGCGATTTGGAAGAATTTGCCGACGCGGACGTGAGCCTGATGAAAAACATCCTCAACTTCCTCGAAGAAAATTATCATGAAGACGTCGATTTGGATTATCTCGCGCAAAAGTTCGGTTACAGCAAATATTATTTCTCGCGTATGTTTAATAAATTTTTCAAATTCAGCCTCAACGAATACCTTTCCCGCCTTCGCATCCATCGCTTTATTGCCAGAATGCAGGCGGACAAAAACGCCGACATCATCGGTACTGCCTTCGATTGCGGTTTCCGTTCCTGGCAAACCTTTTACCGCTGTTTCAAAAATTATTACGGCGTTTCGCCGAAAAAATATCTGACAAATCTTTCATAAAAAGGATAAGTTCTACAAATGCTCATGAAAATCACATACAAAAAAACGGGTATTCACAATACCCGTTTTTTCTGGTGCGAGTGACAGGACTTGAACCTGCATGGAGTCGCCTCCACTAGAACCTGAATCTAGCGCGTCTGCCAATTTCACCACACTCGCATATGCTTTTGCCCAAAAGGCAAAAGATTTATTCGATTATTGTTTTAACCAAGGCGCCGTTTTCAACACGAATCCGATATGCGTTTCCGCCTGCGGAAATACTTTTTTGGATTTTACCGTTGGTTATTTCGATCGCGCTGTTGTCCTCCAACCCGATCGCAGCTATATTATTATATAGCAAAATTTTATCAAAGTCAAGCACTCTGAGGTTATAATGCGGAGAAATATTTTCTTTGATCCAACCCAACCCTTTGTGCATCGCATAAGGCTGTCCGCCGACGACACTTGCAGAGTCGGTGTAGATATTGTCGAACCAACAGATCGCCCCGGCGGACAATCCGCACACGACCGTACCGCTTTCGTATGCCTCTTCTATGAGTTCCAGCATTCCGCTCTTTTTCCAGTGTTCAAGCATGAACACCGTATCACCCCCGCCAACGTAAATGAAATCCGCTTTTTTGAATTTTTCACGAATCTTATCTAAACTCATTTCATTGTAAACGGTCAGCGCCACGTCCGCCTTGATATCGAAAACGGACGTATAGGTTTTACGGAAACTATTGAAATACGGCATGGAATCGTGGCTCGCCGTGGGAATGAACAGCCCGTAGGCGCGCTCCGCTTTCGCGCGCGATTTGGCGAGATCGGCGATATATCCGTCGATCTTCAAGGTGGTCTTTGTTTTTAGTTCGCCGCCACCGATTGCGATGATCGTCTTATCCATCAGTTTCCTTTCAGTGCTTTTCCTCTGTCCATAATGCCTTCCATCGTCGAAATGCAATCTTGCAGCGACGCCCTCGCTTTTATAAAATCCTCTATGTGATAGTTGGACTTTTTCTCGAATTTATAAGACGCGATATAGCCTCGCGCATTTTCCAGATTGATACGGATCTTATCGTACGTTGTATCCCGTTCGCGCTCAGCCGCCTCGGATACATAAATGACCGCCGTATCAATACGGTAAACGATATTGGTAACTTGTCTGAACATTTTATAGTAATCTGTGTTACCCGTATCGATCTGCTTGATGAGCGCATCGAATTTTTCCACGATATTGGAAAGTTTTTGCTTGATCTCTGAATTTGCGGGCGTCTTGGACTTTTTGCGGATGATGCCGAGCACGATCAGGCCGATTACGATGATGGCGCCGTAAAAAATATACGTGATGATCAATTCCGTCGTCGTCATTGCGCGTTCGCCTCCTTTTCCTCATCTCTTTGCAGGTGTACGTCGAGTTGATTGAACGGTATCTCGATTCCCTTTTCTCGAAGGTTATTAAAAATCATTTCGAACAGAGATGCGCGCGTATCCCAATATTTTTCGTTGGGCGTCCAGGCTCGCGCCTTGAACTTGAGGGCGCTGTCCCCGTACCCGTCGAGAACGACCGCGGGCGCGGGCGTCTTGACGACGTCCTGATGAGAGTTCAACGTCGAAAGCAAAATTTCTTTGACCTCGGAAAGTTCCGCGCTGTACGGAATGGGAACTTCGATGACCACGCGGCGCAGCGACATCGTGCTATAATTGATGAGCGTCGATCCCAGGATCTGATTATTCGGAATGAGAATTTCTTCATTATTATAAGTAACGATCTTTGTATTGAACAACCTGATATCCTGCACAAGTCCGTCTTTGCCGTTGATCTCTACGTAATCGCCTTTTTTAAAGGGTTTGGTAAATATAATGATAATGCCGTTCGCAAGGCTTGCCAGGCTGTCCTGCAAAGCGAGTGCGACGGCGAGCGCGATCGCGGAAAACGCAGCGATGATGCCCGCGGTAGAAAAGCCGAGCGCACTGACGACGACGATCACGAGCGCGATATATAAGACGACCGTCACGATGGAAATGATGAAAGTGGCGGCAGACTTGTCCAATCGGCTCTTCATAGTCGTACGCACCACGATGCTGCGCACGATCTTCAGAATGATCAGCCCTAAAATGAAAAACGCAATACAGCGCACGATCGTCAAAGCGCCGTTCTGGAAAAAGTTGATAAAGAAATTTTTGATCGTTTCCCAAATCTCGTTCATTGTTTACTCCTTAAATCCCGCTTCATGCAATAACCTGTCTCGGCGGTGTTCCGCTTCGCGGTAAATGGTCGAAATTTCTTCCCCGATATCGTACTTTCCGTTTTCGTAAACGATTTTCCCGCCCGCGACGGTCATGAGAACGTTGGAAGAATCCGCACTGTATACGAGATTCTTTTTTACGTCGGAAAGTGGCCGCATATTGGGCGCGGCTAGATCGATAAGTATAATATCGGCAAAATTACCTGTTTTTAAAACTCCGCCGCGAAATCCGAGCGCCTCATAGCCGTTCACGGTCGCGGCGGTCAGCGCTTCCTCCGCGCTGACTGCCGAAGCGTCCTTCATTGCTTCTTTTTGCAGGCAGGAAAACAAGTACATTTCACGGAACATCGAAGTCGCGTTGTTGCTCGCGGAGCCGTCCGTCCCGAGCGCCACTTTCATGCCCGATCTGAGCATGGAATAGACGGGCGCAACGCCCGAGGCAAGTTTTAAATTGCTTGCCGCATTGACGACGGGCACGACGCCGCATTGCTTTAAAAGCGCGAGATCGTCCTTATCGCAATAGGTACAATGCGCGGCAAGCCCTCCGTTTTCGAAAAAGCCCAATTTATGAAGATATTGCGGCGGGGTCAGACGATTGTGACGCACCGTACAGTCGCCCACTTCTTTGAGCGTTTCGGAAAGATGAATATACGTTTTCGAACCGTATTCAGCCGCAATATCCGATACGTCCGAGATCAAATTTTCTTCGCAGGTATATTCGGCGTGAAGGCCTATAATATAGCGGACTCTGTCAGACATAGTACTATACAAATCCACGTGATCCCGTATAAACCGCAGATCTTTTTCATTGGATTCGCCGTTTGTGCCGCCGCATAAAGCGACTGCCAGATTGGATTTTTTTGCCGCTTCATAAATCGTATCGGGATAGAAATACATATCGGCAAAACAAGTGATTCCGTTTCTCACAAATTCCGCGATCTGTAGCAAAGTTCCCCAATAAACGTCATCTTCCGTCAGATGGTCTTCCATGGGAAATATGCGGTCGAACAGCCATTTTTCCAAAGGCAGATCGTCCGCTATGCCGCGAAACAAACTCATTGCCGCGTGCGAATGCGCGTTGCAAAAACCGCTCATCAAAAGATTTCCGTTACAGTCTATTTCGCGATCGGCAATAAAACCTTCGTTTTTCTTTTTGCCGACATAGACGATATCGGCCCCGTCCGTACATAATTCCCCCTTGAAAATGTTTTGTTCGGGAGAGATCATGACGTTTGCATTAAAAAATCTGTACTTCATATGGCTCCATAGAAAAATGCCGCTGCTTCGAATCAGCGGCATCATGTTACGAAAATTATTTGGTTCCGAACAGTCGGTCGCCCGCATCGCCCAACCCGGGCACAATGTACGCGTGATCGTTGAGTTTTTCATCCATCGCCGCCACGAAGATATCCACGTCGGGATGCGCCGCCTGTAAAGCGTTCAGCCCCTGCGGCGCCGCGATCAGACAGCAGAATTTAATATTTTTACAGCCCCTGTCCTTCAAAAAACCGATGGCTGCGGCAGCGCTGCCGCCCGTCGCGAGCATAGGATCGACGACGATCAATGTCCGCTCGGTCGCATCTGCGGGGAGTTTGCAATAATATTCCACGGGTTTTAAAGTCTGCGGATCGCGGTACAGCCCGATATGCCCGACTTTCGCGTTCGGCACGAGTTTCAGCATGCCGTTCACCATACCCAACCCCGCGCGGAGAATGGGAATGATGCCGAGACTGCGCCCTGATACTACTTTTGCCGTCGTTTTACAGATCGGCGTTTCCACTTCCACGTCTTCCAACGGAAGGTCCCTCGTGACCTCATACGCCATCAAAAGAGAAATTTCCTCCGCCAGTTCCCTGAAATCTTTCGTGCTCGTGTTTTTATCGCGCAGCATCGTGACTTTATGCCGCACGAGCGGGTGCTCCATTAAGTAAACCTTGGACATATTTTCAATTCTCCCTTTGTATAAATTTGAATTTCTATTTGAAATATTTATTTTCGATCGCCGTGATCTTATCGATACGTTTCTGATGGCGGCCGCCTTCGAAACCGGTGGTCAAAAAGGTTTCCAGAATTTCCAGCATCAACCCTTCGCCGATCACGCGCTGGCCGAACGCGAGCATATTCGCGTCGTTGTGCAGTCTCGTATATTTTGCGGAATAGGTATCGTGGCAGTGCGCACAGCGTATTCCCTTGACCTTATTCGCCGCAATCGAAACGCCGATGCCCGTACCGCAGATCACTACGCCGCGATCGCACGTTCCGTTTGCAACGGCTTCCGCCGCGGGAAGCGCGAAATCGGGATAATCGCAGGAACACGCCTCGTTCGTACCGAAATCGACGACTTCATATCCGTGCGTATGCAGATAATCGACTGCCGTCCTCTTTAAGTCCAGACCGCCGTGGTCGCACGCTATCGCTATTTTCATATCAAGCCTCCGTGAAAAATTTTTCGATGATTTTATCGACCGCTACGAGTAAAAGTTCGTAAGTCTTTTGGTATTCCTCCGCGCCCCGCCCGAACGGGTCCGGAATATCGAATCCCGCGACGTCCCGAATGGAATATACGTTGGAAAAACCGTTTAAAAGTTCTTTTTGTGCGTCCGTCATGCAGATGACGGCATACGCGTTTTCGATCATTTTGTGATTGAGTTGGCGCGGATGGAATTTGGAAAAATCAATGCCGTGACAGGTAAGGCAGGCGGCGCTGTTCGGATGGATCTCCAGACTGTTCTCCGCAAAAATACCTGCAGATGCGGAATCCACGAATTTTATTTTCCGTCTTTTTATCTCTGCGCGCAGGATCGATTCCGCCATGGGACTGCGGCAAGTATTTCCCGTACATATAAATAATACTTTTCTTCTTTTCATAGGCTGCCTATTCCGCGCACGCTTTGCGCAGGCGGTTCAAAACACCCGCCATCACGCCGTCTTTCTTTGCGGGTTCGATCGCAACGATCACGTCCGCCTCGCGCTCGCCGCGGCGCAGAAGATCGTAGAGATTTGCTGCCATTTCAAATTCATTTTTGCCTAAATCCAAAACGCGATCGGACGGAAACCGTTCGCAGACGGCATTTTCGCAGAGGATATAACATGTTTCGCCGCTTTCGACGATTTCCCGAAAACAATTTTCCGCATCGGCGAGCGCCTCGCTCGGAAATAATTTCGTGCGGCATCGCGGGGAATAATGTTTATATTTCATGCCGGGCGAACGTGCGGCTTCGCCCGCGCGGAGAGTGTACGTTTCGCAGCACCCCACCACGCTTTCGATCATCTCTTGGGAGATAAGCCCGCTGCGCAGAACGACGGGTATATCGCCCGTCACGTCGCAAACGGTGCTCTCGATGCCGCCGCTGCACTGCCCTCCGTCCAGAATGAGCGGTACTTTGCCCGCGAGATCGGCATACACATGCTCCGCAGTCACGGGACTTACGTGCTTGGAAATATTGGCGGAAGGCGCCGCGATCGGCATATCCACGTATCGCAGCAGTTCCTGTGCCCCCGCGTGCGAAGGCACGCGGACAGCGAGCGTTTCCAGCCCGCAGGAAACTTTGGGACTGACCGTGCCTCTGCTTTCGTACACGAGAGTCAAAGGCCCCGGCAAAAAGGCTTCGCGCAGCGCCTGCACATAAGGCTTTACGTTTTTGACGAGTACGCTCAGATCGTAATCGCTGTGCACGTGTACGATGAGCGGATTGTCCGACGGCCTGCCCTTGATTCGGAAAATCTGTTCCACTGCGTCGTCCGAGCGCGCATCCGCGCCCAAACCGTACACCGTTTCGGTGGGAAAAGCGACGGCCCCGCCGGAAAGTAAAATCTCTTTCGCCTCTTTCAGAGACTGCGGCGTGATTTTTTTCAGCAGCGTCTGCATCGTCTACTCCTCGTCGGGCGGGAAATCGTCAAACGGCGGCATGTCGTCGTCCGTTCCGTTTTCGGAACCTGCATCGGCGACGGCGTATTCCGCCATATAATCGAAAGGCACGTCGTCCGGATCGACGAAACCTTCGGAATCGTTCGTTTCGGGCACATCGTCGCGTCCGACCTCACCCGGTTCGTCGGGCAGAAATCCGGGAGGCGGGTTGACGTAACGGACCTGGTCGCCGCGGAAACGCAGTTTGACGCGTCCCAACTCGCCGTTACGATGTTTGGCAATGATGAGATCGGCGGCGTCTTTGATGATCTTTCCGCTCTTGATCTCCTCTTCCGTCGCAGCCACGTCGGGACGGTGAATAAACATGACCATGTCCGCATCCTGCTCGATCGCGCCCGATTCTCTAAGGTCGGAAAGTTGCGGTTCTTCCTTTGAAGAAATACGTCTGAGCTGCGAGAGCGCCAGAACGGGCACGTCCAGTTCTTTTGCCATGATTTTCAGATTTCGCGTAATATTCGCGATTTCCTGCTGTCTGTTTTCAATGAGCCTGCCGCCCATTTCCATCAACTGAATATAGTCGATCATGATCATATCCAGCCCGTCCTTGCGCGTCTTCAATCTGCGGCATTTGGAAAGGATCTCGGCGGGAGAAATTTTCGATGAATCGTCTATGTAAATCTTTGCTTTTTTCAAAGCGGCGCTCGCTTTCCAAAGATTTTTCCAGTCGCCCTGCGAAAGTTCGCCCGAAAGCGCTTTGGACATGCTGACGCGCGCATACGAGCACATGAGCCTCTGGGCAAGTTGGATACGCGGCATTTCCAGCGAAAAAACGGCGCAGACCTTATTTTCCACGAGCGCGGCGTGCTCGACGATATTCATGCCGATCGTCGTTTTACCGACGCCAGGGCGGGCTGCCAGAACGATAAAGTCGGATTTTTGCAGCCCGTTCGTCATTTTATCTAACTTTGTAAAGCCCGTATATATGCCGCGAAGCGCATTCTTATCCGTAGTTATGGTCTCGAATTTGCTCAGTACGCGGTCGTAACTGTCGTCTTCGCGCATATCCACGAGCGTGGAAGTATCCATCTTTTTGGAAACGTCAAAGACGAGGCTTTCCGCATACGATACGCTTTCCGCCGCTTCCGCGCCGCTCATTGCGCGTTCGATGATGTCTTTTGACGCGCGGATCAGTTTTCTGTTCACGCTGTCGCGCTTGACGATGTCCAGATAATATTTGTAATTCGCAGCCGAAGGGGTCAGTTTCGCAAGATCCGTGATATAGGTGAGCCCGCCCGCCTTGTCCAGCGATTGCGAATTTTCCAGTTCGTCGGACAGCGTTACGAGATCGACGGGCTTGCGTTCGTTGAACACGCGTTTCATCGCGCCGATGATCAGTTTGTGCGATTCCTGATAAAAATCCTCTTCGGTGAGTTTATCGAGAATATCCGTCTGCGTGTCGATATCGATGAGCAGACAGCCCAACAGCGCCTGTTCCGCTTCGAGATTGTTCGGCATTACGCTCGTTTTATTGATTTCGTTGTTTTCGTTTTCTTTTGCCATAGTATTTCTCCGAAGAAACTTACGATTTCCGCAGTTTCTTCTTTTCGCGGAACCGCTTTTTCAGCCCTTTGCGGAGCAGCGCGCACAACTCGTCCACGCTCCCCTCGTCCACGTCTTTTTTGTTGATGATCAGAGCCTGCGCCCTGCCGATATACAAGTAAAAATTCGTATTTGTTTCATACGCTTTCAAAATCTGCGCATAGGGAACCTCGTAATCGCTCGCGCGGTTTCCGATGCGGATCTGCAGAGAGAGTCCCTCTTCCGAAAAGGTGAAATGCTGTTCGGTTTCATTGAAATTGCGGTTGCGCGCCACGCTCTGCTTGATGCGGCTGACCTGCAAATAACAATTTAAAAAGGGAAATCCGCACGCCACGACGAAACAGATCGCCGCGCAACTGACGATGCCCGCATCGCCGCGCAAAATACCGAGCGCAAGCAGTCCCGCTCCGCACACCAAAAACAGCCCTGACAGCATGGCGATATACCACCAACGGGCGCGCAGCGTATGAAAAATACCGAAACGCTTGTATTCGTTCAGATCATTTTGATAATGTGCCTTGACCATCTTTACCCTTCGTAAACTAAATCAGTTTTCGATTCCGTTCAATGTTTCGAATTCTTTCAGCGTGTCGTCGAATTCGCGCATGGCGGTGTCGAACGCCTTGCGCTCGGTAAGATCGACGCCCGCGATCTTTAAAAGTTCCACGGGACTGTCGCTGCCGCCCGACGAGAGAAACGCCTTGTAATCGCGCACGGCGCTTTCCCCTTCTTTGAGAATGCGCGAGGCGATGGAAATCGCGCTGATGATGCCCGTCGAGTATTTATAGACGTAGAAAGAAGTATAGAAATGCGGGATACGCGACCATTCGTGGGCGATCTGCCAGTCGTGCACGATCCCGTCGCCGTAATATTTTTCGTTGAGTTTGAGATACGCGGCGGAGAGATTGTCGCTCGTGAGCGCTTCGCCTTTTTCCACCATATCGTGCGCGACGTATTCGAATTCCGCAAACATTGTCTGACGGTGCAGCGTCGTGCGGATGGTATCCAGATAATAGGCGAGCAAATATTTTTTGAGATTCACGTCTTCCGTCGTGGAAAGCACGTATTTCAAAAGCAAAACTTCGTTGACCGTGCTTGCGACTTCCGCCACGAAAATTCGGTAATCCGCTTTCGCGTAGGGCTGATTCTGATTGGAGAAATAGGTATGCAGCGAATGCCCCATCTCGTGCGCGATGGTGAAAACGTCGTGCGTGGTCGGCTGATAATTCAAAAGCACGTAAGGGTGCAGTCCGAAAATACCCGTGCTGTACGCACCGCTGCGCTTGCCCGTTGTTTCCATCACGTCGACCCAGCCTTCGCTAAATCCCTTTTGAAGGAGCGCCTGGTAATCTTTGCCGAGAGGCGCAAGCCCCCTGACGACCAGATCGCACGCCTCTTCATACGAAAGTTTCATTTCCGCATCGGAAACGAGGGGTGCGTAAATGTCGTACATGTGCTGTTCGTCGAGTTTCATGATCTTCTTGCGGTCGCGGATATAGCGGTGCATGGAAGGCAGGCTCGCGTCCACGGAATCGAGAAGGTTTTTATAGACGACGACGTTCACGTCCTCGCCGTCGAGCGCCCTTTCGAGGCACGACGAATAGTTGCGCGCGCGGCTCAAGAATACGTCCTTTTTGACGTTACCGAAATACGTCGCGGCAATGGTATTTTTCAGGGAGATATAAGCGTCGTAATATGCTTCAAACGCCTTTTTCCTGAGTTCCCTGTCCTCGCCGTGCAAAATCACGCCGTACATGCCGTGCGTGAGCGGAATTTCATTGCCGTCGGCATCGGTCACGCAGCCCAACTTGATATCGGCGTTGTCGATCATGCCGAAAATTTCGTGAAACTGAGAATACACTTCGCCGCCCATGGCAAGGATCTTTTCTTCGTTCGCGGAGAGAATATGCTCTTTGCCGCGGATGAGTTGACGGAAATAATAGTCGTAATCGGAAAGGCGTTTATCGGTCGCAAACGATTGTAAAATTTCTGCGGGAAGCGCCGTAAGTTCGGGATCGACAAAGGAGATCTCCGAAGAAAACTGCACGTACAGCGACATGGAGCGCGACTGCATGGACGTGTATTCCGACGCGCGGGAATCTTCGTCGTGGCGCATATGGGCGTACAGGTGCAGGCGCTCGATGCGTACGGACGCCTCTTCCTGCGCGCGGAACATTTTCGCCACGTTTTCCGCGCTTGTCAGCGTTCCCTCATAATGTTTAAAATCGAGATATTTTTCCGTCTCTTTGAAGTAATTTTCCCATTCCTCGTCAGAGGCGAAAATATCTTCTATTTTCCATTTGTATTTGTTTTCGACCGAACTTCTTTCCATATTATCTCCTTACTAATTTTTATTGCTGTGAATGGGCGCGGGAATCCTTCCGCCGCGCAGAATGAAACGAGAACTGTCCGTCGTATTGACGGGCATGACGGGCGCGCGGCCCAAAAGCCCTCCGAATTCCACGCTGTCGCCTACGTCCTTTCCCGGAACGGGAATGACGCGCACAGCGGTCGTCTTATTGTTGATCATGCCGATCGCCGCTTCGTCCGCGATGATGGCGCTGATGGTCGTGGCGGGCGTCTTGCCGGGAATGGCGATCATGTCCAGCCCCACGCTACACACCGCGGTCATCGCTTCGAGTTTGTCGATGTTCAGAAGCCCCTTCTCCGCCGCGTGTATCATGCCGATATCTTCGCTGACGGGAATGAACGCGCCCGACAACCCGCCCACGTGCGAACTTGCCATCACGCCGCCCTTTTTCACCGCGTCGTTGAGCATGGCGAGCGCCGCCGTCGTGCCGTGTCCTCCCACGCATTCCAGCCCCAGTTCTTCGAGAATGTGCGCGACGCTGTCGCCCATGACGGGCGTAGGCGCGAGCGAAAGATCGACGATACCGAACTCCGCGTTGAGACGCTTTGCCGCCTCTTTAGCGACCAACTGGCCCGCGCGGGTGATCTTGAACGCCGTACGCTTGATCATCTCCGCCGCGTCGTTGAGGTTGGCGTCGGGAATGTTTTCCAACGCGTGTTTGACGACACCCGGGCCCGAAACGCCGACGTTTATGACGGTGTCGCTCTCTCCCACGCCGTGGAACGCGCCTGCCATGAACGGATTATCCTCCACCGCGTTGGCAAACACGACCAGTTTCGCGCACCCGAGACCGTCCTTGTCGGCGGTGAGTTCCGCAGTCCTTTTCACGATCTCGCCCATCAGTTTGACCGCGTCCATATTGATACCCGATTTGGAAGAACCGATATTGACCGACGAACAGAGCCTTTCGGTATTTTTTAAAACTTCGGGAATGCTTTCCAGAAAGATCTTTTCGTAATCGGCGGTACCTTTATGTACGAGCGCCGAATAACCGCCCAAAAAGTCTATGCCGAGTTCCTTCGCCGCCCTGTCGAGCGCTTCGCCTATCAAATATGCCTGTTCGGGAAAGGGCGCCGAGATAAGACTTGCGGGCGTGACCGATACGCGCTTGTTGACGATGGGTATGCCGTATTCCCCCGAAAGATCGGAGGCGACCTTTACGATGTTTTTCGCCTTTTGGCAGACGGTATCGTAAACGGCTGCCGCGGTTTCCTGCGCCGTCGCACGGATGCAGGAGAGAAGCGATATCCCCATAGTGATCGTGCGGATATCCAGATGCTCCCGCTCGATCATGTGTATAGTTTCCAATACGTCGTTCTTGTTAAACATATCTTACTCCGCTTCCCGTTAAATATTGTGCATGGCGTTGAAGATCGCCTCATGCTGCAAACGGATAGACATACCGATCTCGTCGCCCAGTTTCTCGCAATCTTTGGAAAGCGCGGAAAGTTCCAGTTTGCTCTGGCTGATATCCACGAGCATGATCATCGCAAAGTATTCCTGCAGGAGCGTCTGACTGATATCTTCGATATTGACGCCGCGCTCCGCGAGAAACGCGCTCACTTTTGCGATAATGCCTTTTTTGTCTTTTCCCGTAACCGTAACTACTGCACGCATATTATATCTCCTGTAAATTGTTTCGTTTGTCTTCTTTTCCCTTCTCGTCCACAAAGGAATCGTCGTGGCCGATCACCTCGTAGGCAACCATCAGATTTCCCTGCGAAAGAAAGCGTACGATATCCCCTCCCTGAAATTCGGGAAGCGGTTTTTCCTTGTCGAACATGATCTTGCGGTCCATGTATTCGGATTTTTTCGCATTCCATTCGGAGAAAATGAGGATGTACAGGTCGACGCCGTCTTTGGTTTCGTAATCCTCGTAGCGCAGAAATTTGCTCTCGTTGACCTGTTTGAGCCCGACGGATAAGTACGCGATCAGTTTGTAATATTTGCGGATACGCAAATATTTGATCCCCAGGTAAGGGAACGAGAAAATGACGAACAGCACCGACGCGACGTACACGATCCATTTAGGGATCGCCTGCGCGGGGGCTTTGTACGGCATATTCATGAATACGACGAGGCAGGTGATGCAAAGCGCCGCAAATACCGCGAGGACGAGCATATAAAACCAAAAGATTTTGCGCTTTTGCGAATATGCCGAAAGTAGATCGCTGTCGTTGAAAATAACTGTCATGTAAAACGCTCCGTTTTTCTTATTTCGTAATAAACAACACGCCTATGGTGTTTTTTCCGCAATGGCTGGTAATGATGCTCCCCGCGACCGTTTCGATGATCTCTTTGAAACGGAAATTTTCTTCGACCATCTTGCGCACGCTTTCCACGAGTTCGGGCTCCGCGCTGCTGTGCGTGATAAAACATCGGGTATCGTCGTAAGAGGGATACTCCGCGACCAAATCTTTGACGTAATTTTTCAAACATCTCGACATATTGCCGATATATTTCTTTTTAGGGTAAAGTTCTCCGTCCTTCATGTCGATATAGGGATGGATATTGAGCACTTTCGCCCCGAAAAAGGAGAGGCGCGAACAGCGTCCGCCCTTGAAAAGATACAAAAGCGTATCGGGAATAAAGGAAGTATTTACTTTGTCGCGAAGACTCATCACGGCGTCATAGATCTCCTTTGCGGACTTTCCCTCTTTAACAAGGTCGCAAGCCTTCATGACCAGAAGCCCCTGCCCCGTGGAAAGCGCGTACGAATCGACAACGTACACCTTGTCCTCTCCGATCTCCTTTTGCGCCGCCACGGCGAACCCGTGCGAACCCGACGCTTTGGAGGAAATATTAAAGTGTATAACCGTATTTCCCTTATCTGTGAACGATCTGAAAAAGTGCAGATAATCTTCCAGGCTGGGCGCGGCCGTTTTCGGCAGATCGCCCGTTTTTTCCACGAAATCGAAAATCGTCTGCGGCTCGATACCTTCGCCGTCGCGATAGGTAGTATCGCCCAGAATGACGCTGAGCCGCGCGAGCGAGATATGATTTTCCTCTAAGAGCGCAGGGCTCAAATCGCAAGTGCTGTCCGACGTGATGATGATTTTTCCTTCCATTTGTAACTCTCCATAAATCTTAAAATATATTGAAAAGCGCGGTCAAAAAGCCTTTGCAGGCAATTGACCACGGGGCGACGATGCCTACGACGTCCTCGCTCGTCAGGTTGCGGTATTTTCCGCGGCTGTCCTCGCTGATGTTGCGGTTGTCGCCCATAAAAAAGATTTCGTTTTCCTGAAGTATCAACGGATGCGCCTTCGAGGCGATCTCGTTGTTCCTGTCCCATTCCTCGGGAAGATAATTTTCTGTTAAAAGGGTAAAGTCCTCTTTCCCCGCTTCTTTACGGTATAATTTGCCGTCCTCGGCGTACAGACTGTCACCGGGAAGCCCGATCAAGCGCTTGATCAGATATTTTTCGATACCCGCAGCCGTCTTTTCGTGCGTGTCTATCACTATGATATCTCCGCGCTCGAGCCGCGTATAACTTACGTTCATATACAGGTAATCGCCGTCGTACAGAGTATTTTTCATGGAATCCCCGATGACGACCACCCCGTTGAAAATTTGCGTGAATAAAATCGTAACGCAAAACATGATCGCGAGCAGTACGAGCAAAAACCGCGCGGTCGAACGCATTTCGCCGTTCGGGTCTCTTCTTCTTTGTATCAACTCGCCGTAATTTTCGTTTTCTTCCATCAATCCCGCCTCGGCTGTTTAATCGCCTTTTTGAATTCTTCCACGCCCAGCATGACCACGCGGCCGCACTTGTCGCACTTGATCTTGACGTCGGCGCCCACGCGGATGACCGTCCAGACGTCCGAACCGCAGGGGTGTTTCTTTTTAGTTATGACCTTATCTCCTATTGAGTATATCATATTTTACACCATAATTTACGAAAACTGTGTGAAAATTTTTTAAACCCAGAGCAAGTTGTTGAGGGCGAACGTTTCCGCGCTGTTAAACGTGAGCGAGATCCCCTCGTTCAGTTGCGCCAAAGATTTATTGACGCTGTTCTTGAAATCCCTGGCATAGAGAATATGATTGTACCACGCCTCTCCGCCGCCCGTTTTCAGGTTGCATACGTATGCTTCCGAAACGCCGTCCTTTACGACGTTGACGGCGATCTCCACGATGCACGGTTCGGGCGCGTACAGATCGAATTTCAAAAAAGCGTTGTCCGCAGGGCGGTACATGGAATCGCTGATCTTAAAAGTTTTCAGACCGAGCGGCGAACACACGCCTTTGATCCCGTGCGCGCCTTCGTACAGTTTTACGATGGGTTTCTCGTCGTCCGCAATGCAATCGGCGAGAAAATATTTATCCGCTTTGTCGAAAGTGAAACTGTCCGTCCCGTTCAAACTGCTGTATAAAATCCGACCGGAAGGCTGTAGATTTTTGTACTTTTTTTCCACGCGTTTGACCGCGATTTTGGAAGAAACGTAAAACCCGCAACTGTATTTCGCCTTGGCGAACGCAAACACGATCTTGGCGTTTTCGTAGGCATTCAGGCGGAACACGGCTTCGTCGTCGTTTTCCCGTTTCATTTCGCACGAAGCCCAGTTGCGCGTTGCGGAATCGAGATTGTCCTCCGCCATAAATACCTTGCATTCGGTAAATTCGCCGTTGGTGTCCATCGTGAGCCGCGCGACGAGTTCGCCGTCCGCGTCCTCTTCGATGACGATATCCACGGGCGCGGGCATGAATACGGCGCGGTCTTTCAGAAATTTGTCGGTGAACAGATCGAGATTGGCAAGGCTGGTATTGCCGATATGCCCGTCGTAGCGGGAAGCGAAATGAAAAGTTTTTTCCATTTCGGGATTGATCCGCGCATAGGTATCGAAGGCGCGGTCGGCGTCGAAATTGTGATCGTTGGTGGAATTGAGCATGAGAACGGGACAGCGCACATAGGGCGCATATGCCTGCGAATCGACCGCCGCCAGAAAACGGTAACGCTCGTCGTCCAGTTTGACTTCCGAACTCTCGCCGAATTTGTATTTGCCCTTGTAAGTCATCCAGCCGCCCGCGCATACGCTCACGCCGCAGGAAAGATCGGAAGAAGTCGCCATCAACTGCCAGGCGATCTCGCCGCCGCGCTTGATACCGAGCACGCCCACGCGCCCGATCTCTTCGCGCGATTTGAGATAGCGCATACAGTAACGCGCCACAGCCACCCATTCGTACCAGGAAGTTTCCTTTGCCGTTTCGTCGGCGTAGGCGATGTGTCTGCCCGCCTCCGCGAAATTCGCGTAAGGCACGTTCTCGGGATATTCGGTGTATTCTTCGCAATCGGGAAATTTACCGCGGTAATCGGGCATGAGCACCGCAAACCCGCGCGCGGTAAAGCGCTGCATGAGCGCGGGGCACACGGTCTTATCCGCGTCGGGCAGAATGAGCAGCGCGGGGAATTTCGTCCCTTCCGCAGGAAGCGCGAAATTCGCGAAAATACGCACTCTCCCCTTGCCCGTTTCCCGCCCCGAAAAGCGGACGCGGTTCAAACGCATGCCGTTTTCGGAAGAGATCGCCTCTTCTTCCGCGCATAGTTCGAGCGTGTCGTCGAAATCGTTCCATAAAGTTGACGGTGTTAAAATTTTGTTAGCCAAATGCAAACTCCCGATTTAATAATTGATCTGTATTTTCGAACTTCCGCCCTCCGCCGCGCCGACAACGATAATTTTATTGTCGATACGGTGTTTCAACTCCTCTACGTGGGAAATCAGTCCGATGGAAAAGTGCGTGTTTTTCAGTTTTTCCAAACTGTCCATGACGGTGTCCACGAGTTTTTCGTCCAGCGTTCCGAACCCTTCGTCCAAAAAGAAAAATTCGATGGGACGCAGAGATTTCGCGTAGATCGCCGCCGAGAGGGAGAGCGCGAGCGAGAGAGAAACCAGAAAGGTTTCGCCGCCCGAAAGAGTGAATACTGCGCGCAGTTCGCCTCCGTTATAATTGTCGCCCACGAAAAAACCTTGCTTATAGCGGATAAAATAGCGCCCGCCCGTCAGTTTCAACAGCGTCTCGCTCGCCGACGCCGAGATATCGGAAAGATATTCGGAGGCGATGAATTCCATAAAATTGTTGCCCTTTATGAGCGAGCGAAGTTTTTCTAAAAGATCGAGCCGCCCCTGAAAATGTTTCAGTTGTTTTTCGATGAGCAGTTTTTCGGTGAGTTTGCCGCTCACCTCTTTCAGCCTGCTTTCGAAAACTCCTATGTCGGAAAAAAGTTTCTGCCTCGCCGCGGAAAAATTTTCAAATTCCTCTTTAGCCGAGGCAAGTTCTTCTTCGCTCACCGACGCCGCGTCGGCATACGCCGACCGCTGCCCTTCCAGAGAAAGTTTTTCGCGTTGGAAGTTTTCCGTTTCTTCCTGCGTTTTGCGGATATCGGGATAGCGCGCAAGCAGACCCTGCGCCTCTGTAAGGTCTTGAAATCCGTTTTTTTCCAGTTCTTCCGCAAGATTTTTTTCCGCAGCCGCGAGATTTTCCGTAAACAATTTTACGGACGCCTCGCACTCCTTTTGCGCCGCCGCGGCTTCGTTTTGCGCGGCGCGGGCTTTTTCCAAAGCCCCGGCGATCTCTTGTTTCGCCTTTTCGTACGAACTGACCGACACGCGGAGATGTGCCGTGAAAGCGTTATAATCGGAATGTCCGCCCAAAACTTCGTTTATTTTCGTTTGCAGCGAATCGATCTCCTCTTTCGCGCGCGCGCCCTTTTCGGTGATTTCCGCAAGTTTCGATCCCGCTTCCTCTTTGCGCCGCCGCGCTTCCTGTTCGGCGAGTTCGAGCCTGTGCTCCCGTTTCGTCAATGCGTCCCGCGTTTCGCGTAAGTTCTGGAAACTTTTAAAAATTTCGTCGGGCGAGCGCCCTTCCACCGTCTGCTCTAATAGCGACCGATAATGCGCTTGCTTTTCCGTCAGTTCCCTTTCCACGGCAAAATACAATTTGCCGTCGGCGGGATAATCGGCGCGCAGTTTTTCCAGCCTGCCGCCGAAATATTCGAACGATTTCGAATATTCCCCGCGCAAAAGCGCGCCCCCGAAATTTTTTTGCAGCAGCGTTTCGGGATCGCCGAGCGCCGCCGCTTTTTGCCGTTCGGCCGCAAGAGATCGTTTTTCTTCGGCAAGGTCGGATAACTCGCGTTCCGCGCTCTCCGCCTGCATTGCGAATTTTTTATATTCGGCTTTGAGAGCGTCCCGTTCGGTCTGTTTGCTCTTCAAAAGTTCGCTGTCCTGCTTAATATATTCCGCGCGAGCAAGACTTGCGCCGCATTCGTTGATCTTAGCGTCGAAATTTTCCGTTTCGGCGCGTTTTTCAAGATCTGCAAGTTTCTGCGCGGCGCTTTTCCCGCGCTCTTCGAACATTTTGCTCTTTTCCCGTTCGCGCAGTATTTTATCGCGGAGCGACTGAATTTCTTCGCCGTATTTTTTTGCCGCCGCCGCGCCGCCGTAACGGGCGATCGCTTGTTGCTTTTCGGAAATTTCTTCCGCTCTCGCGGATAATTCCGCAAGACGCTTTTCCACTTGCGCCGCACGCACGCCTTTCTCGTACGCGGAGCGCAGCAGATTATAGCGTTCCTGCGCGCGCGAAAAATTTTCTTCCGCCGCTTTCTGCAAAGAAAGGCTCTCATTGAGCGCCGACTTTAAAGAGTTCTCCGCTTCCTTGGAAACGTCCTCCATGCCCGAAAGTTTTCCTTGGCAGAACTGCGTCTGCCCGAGGTAAAATCCGTATTTCTCACGCACGCGCGCGTTGAGTTTTTCACCGTATTCTTCCAGTCCGAACAGCCGCGCGATCAGTTTGAGCCGCTCGCTCTTTTCCGCTTTGACGAACTGCGCGAATTCGCCCTGCGGCAATGCGATGCACTTTTTGAAATCTTCAAAGGAAAGCCCTACGATCTCCTGCACCAGCGCGTTCACGGCTGAAACCTTTCCGTCGCCGATGCTCGTGCGTCTGTCGCCGTCAATGAGTATCAACTCGGCTTTTTGCAGTGAATTTTTGCGCCTGATCTCGCGCTCGATGCGATAAACTTTCCGCCCTTCGTCGCTTTCCGTTTCAAACTCGAAATTCACGTAAGCGCGGTCGCAACCGTAGTTGATGATATCCGAACCGACGCCGCCGCGCGCCCGCTCTATCTTGCCGTAGAGCGCGAACACGATGCTGTCGAGAATGGTCGTCTTGCCGCTGCCCGTATCGCCGAATATGCCGAATATGCCGCCGCGCAAAAGTTTTTCGAAGTCGATTTCCGCAGGCTCGGAAAAACTGTTGATGCCGCAAAATTGCAGATATTTAGGTTTCATCCCGCGCCTCCGATATCTCCATAAACAGTTCCAAAAGGTCTTTGGGCGGCTCGTCGGAGTACATGCTCTTATAGTATTCCGTAAACAGTTCGGATGCGGAAAGATTTTTGCGGCTGGCAAACTCGCCGAGCGCGCAGTCCGCCTTGATCTCGGGGATGATGGAGATGAGCCCCTCGTTCGCTTCCTTCAATTCTTTGATCTGCGAAGGAATGAGCGGCTCCTTTAAAAAGAGCGTCAGTTCGATAAAGCAATTTTCGTAGCGTTTTAAAAGTTCTTCCGCCTCGCCTACGCTGTTCGCGGCGAGCCGCACGAGCGTTTTGCCCGAGGTCAGTTTCACTTCCTTTAAGTTATGGACGCCCTCTTTTCCGAGATCGAACAGCATCACCTTTTTATCTACGTTCGCCTCGTCGAAGGCGTATTGCAGAATGGAACCGCTGTAAAATACGTTGCGGCCGCCGAGGTGCTGTTTGCGGTGAAGATGCCCGAGCGCGACGTAATCGCTCGCGGGCAAAAGTTCCAAAGGCACGGCGCGCGCGCCGCCGAGGTCTATTTCCCGCTCGCCCTCGCTCACCTTTCCGCCCGCCACGAAGAGATGCGACACAAAGACGGAGGGAAGTTTTTCCGTATTTTCCGCCTCGCCCGCCTCGATCCAGCGGCGCATCTTGTCGCAAAAACTTTCGTCGGGGTTTTTATCCTCTTTTAGGCGCGCTTCCGTGGGATACGGCAGTAAATTGAGAAACACGCGTTCGCCCGCCTCGTTTTCCATTTCCATGAAATGCGCGCCCGCGCGGACGGGATGCGTCTTGCGCACGGCGGAAAGAGCGGGCACGTGCGAAACGTTGCCGTAAATGTAGATGCCGAATTCTTCGGAAAGCGAAGTCGCCGCGGCTAAGCGGATATGATCGTCGTGATTGCCGCTGATGATGACCACCGCGCGGTCCTTGCCCGCAAGTTCCCTGACCGAGGTATAAAAGAGATCTTCCGCCTCGGAAGAAGGAAGATAAGTATCGAACACGTCCCCCGCGACCAGTACGAGTTCCACCCTCTCGCGCTCGCAAAGAGCCGCGATTTCACGCAGAACTTCCCGCTGTTCGCCGATGCGCTCGCGGCCCAAAAGCCGCTTGCCGATATGCCAGTCGGACGTGTGCAAAACCTTCATAGTACCTCTTTCAATGACAAACTCAAAAAAATGTTGTAAATAACCTTGATTTTACGGAAAATTGCTTATATAATAGTATAGCGCAATTCTAAAAATAAATCAAGTGTTACATCGGAGTTTTATACATGGGTTTTTGTTCGTATTCCAAAGAATTTTCGGCATCCTCTTACACCAACGTCGAAAATCAGTTTATCACCAAATATATGGCGCTCGCCGACGGCGACGCGGTAAAAGTCTACTTGTACGGGCTGTATCTGTGCCAGAACGTACAGGAAGAATTTACTCTCACCGAGGCGGCGCGGGATCTGAATATGAGCGAGAAACAAATAATGGATCTGTTCCGTTTCTGGGAAGATTTCGATTTATTGCAGATCGTTTCGATCGAGCCGTTCTGCGTGAAATACTTCCCTTCCGATTACAGCAAGGGTAAACCGAAAAAGATCAGGACGGAAAAATATTCCGATTTCAACAAGGCGGTGCAGTCGCTCATGCCGCAAAAGATGATCTCCACGAGCGAATTCGAAAAGTATTTCGCCGTCATGGAACAGTACTCCATCAAGCCCGAGGCGATGATCCTCATCGTCAAATATTGTATCGATCTGAAAGGCGAAACCATCGCGCAGAATTATATCTTGCAGGTGGCGCGCAATTTCGCCTACGAAGGCGTGACCACCGTGGAAAAGATCGAAAAGAAACTTTCCGATTACGTTTTGAGAAGCGGCGATATCGGACGCATCCTGCGCGCGATGGGTTCGACGAAAAAGCCAGAACCGGAAGATTACAATCTTTTAAAGCGCTGGACAGGCGAACTCCTCTTCGAAACGGATACGGTGGAATTCGTCGCGTCGCTCTTTAAAAAATGCGGCATGAACAAACTGGACGAGATCTTAAAGGAACTGTACGCGAACAAAAAATTCGACCGCGCCGAGATCAAAGAATATCTTTCGCGCAAGGCGCAGATCAAAAATCTCACCCTTTCCATCGCCAAAGAACTGGGCGTGTACTGCCAGATCATAGATACTTACGTCGACAATTTCGTCAGCGTCTGGCTGTCGTTCGGTTATGACGACGCGTCGCTCATAAGCCTTGCGAAATACTGTTTCAAAAGGGAGAAAAAATCTTTCGAAAAGATGGACGAACTCATCAAAAAATTGGCGGCAATCGGCGTGATCTCCGCGGAAAGCATCGTCACGTATATGCAGGGCGAGGCGACGGAACAGGATTTTCTTTCGGAGGTGCTCGCCGCCTGCGGGCTCACCCGCCGCGTGAACAACTGGGACCGCGAATGCCTGAAAAACTGGCGAAACTGGAATTTTTCCGACGAGATGATCTTAAAAGCGGCACAACTCGCCGCGGGAAAATCCAGCCCCGTGCCCTACATAACTTCGGTGCTGTCTTCCTGGAAATCGCAGAATATTTTCTCGCCCGACGCTCTGGAAAAGGACGCCCGCACCGCCTTCCGTACGGCGGAAAACGCGGACAAGAGCGCCGAATTCAAGAAAAAAGTGCAATCCTACTATTTCAATCTGCGCGAGCGCGCGCAGGATAAAGCCGCGTACTATCTTTCCGTTGCAAGGCACAATCCTGATTTTTGCAAGAACGAGGAAGAACTGCGCTCCGCGGAGATCCAACTTGCCAAAGCCGAAGCGCTCGGCGGCGACGGCGCGGCGCTTGCGCAGAATCTGACGCAACTGAAAAAGCAGCGCGCTGCCCTGCTCGTTTCCATGCGGCTTTCCGAAGACAAACTGACGCCGCAATACCGCTGTAAAAAATGCAGGGATACGGGATTCGACAAAAACGGAAACGTGTGCGACTGCTACAAGAAATTCGTAGAAAACGCCGCCGAGGACAAAAAACTGGAAACCATATTAGACGCCTATTCGAACATCGAACTATAAAAAAACGGCGGACGCGACGTCCGCCGTTTTTATTTTATAAACTTGTCAATACTTCGTACAGCGCGCGCATATCGCCGCCGCGCAGATCGAGGTAAAAACACCGCCCCGTGTACGCGCCTTCATACAGACGGCAGAGATTGAATCCCATGTATTCGGGAACGACCTCGAAGGCGAGTTCGCTGAAATCCATGCCGAAACACGACTGATTTTCGGCGTACGATAATCGCAGCCATACGCCCTTTTGCATATCCTTGCGGGTGAGTTCGTCGATACTGACGCCGAACGCGGGCATCTGTACGGCGTTCTCGCTCATGCTCTCCAACGCGGACAGCACTTTTTTGCGCGCCGTTTCACCGAGTATTTTTTCCGTGCCCTCGCGCAGCAAAATAATCGTTTCCGCTTCGGGAAAAAACTGCTTGATATCTTTCTCTTCTTCCATAAAACCTCCTTTCAGCCGAGCGCCACGTCTAAGATCATCATCAAAGTGAATCCGAGCATGACGCCTATGCCGCCTATATACGGGCTTTTTTCCAGTTTCGCGTCGGGGATCAGATCTTCCGCCACGACAAAGATCATCGCGCCCGCCGCAAACGACAGGAGCCAAGGCATGGCGGAACTTAAAAACGCCGCCAAAAACAAGCCGATGAGCGCGAATATCGGTTCCACGGCGCCGCTCGCCGTGCCGTACCAAAACGCTTTAGAGCGGCTGCCCGTGGCGTTTTTCATGGGCAGGCTGACCGCAGCGCCCTCGGGAAAATTCTGGATCCCGATCCCGATCGCCAATCCCAGCGCCGCATAGACGGAGGACATTTCCCCGCCCGCAAGCGCCGCGCCGAAAGCGAATCCGACGGCAAGCCCCTCGGGGATATTGTGGATCGTGACCGCCAAAAACATTTTCGTAGGTTTTTTGAGCGCCGCATGCACGCCGTGCTCGTGTTCGCCGCCCTCGTGCGCGTGCGGAACGATCTTATCCAATACGATCAGAAACGCGCCGCCCGCCAGAAATCCCACGGCCGCAGGCACCCAGTTGAATTTTCCGAAATTTTCCGCCTGCTCCATGGCGGGCACCAACAGCCCGAACACCGACGCCGCGACCATCACGCCCGAGGCGAACCCCAAAAATGCGGCGTTGACCTTGGCCGAAATATCCTTTTTGAAAAAGAATACCAGCGCGGAACCCGCAGTAGTCATCAAAAATATCAAAGCGATGCCGATCGCGGCAATTCCCGTTTCGTTCATATCGTTTCCTCTTTCCGAAATTATACCATATTCTTTTTCAAATTTCAATCGTACGTCGCGCCGAATAAATTTGTAAATTATTTTATATAAAATGCTTGACAAATTCTTGCAACGCGCTATAATGGAGGCAAATCAAGCAAGGGAGGAAACCATGAAAAAAAATATGTACAGCCTGATGCTCGCCGAGGAGGTCATTCGCGAAATCGACAAACTGGCGGAACAGAACAATACAAACCGTTCCAATCTGGTAAATCAGATTCTGGCGGAATACGTTTCCCTCACCACCCCCGAAAAACATATACAGAACATTTTCGAGATCATCGGCAACATGATGGGAAACCGCGGCAACTTTCTGCTGTATTCGCAGCCCAACGATCTTACGATGTCGATCAAAAGTTCTTTGAAATATCACTACCGCCCCACCATACGCTACGAAGTGGAAATGTACCGCACGCCCAAGGAAACCATCGGGCAGTTGAAGATCATTTTCCGTACGCAATCCCCCGAACTATTGGTGGAGTTGACGAGATTTTTTAAGATCTGGATGCAACTCGAAACGATTTACATCAAACAGTTTTTTACAAAGGACGCGATCGAATACAGCCTGGAAAACGGAAAGTTTCTGCGCAGTTTCGCCGTGCCCAACGATTCGGATTACACCGAAGAGCAGATCGGAAACGCGATCGGCCATTATATCGCCACCTTTGACGAAATGCTCAAAGGATTTCTCGGCGGCGAATACGGCTCGATCGAGGCGTTGGAAAAGCGCTATTTGCAATATCTGAACAGCGGCGTTCAGATCATCTGAAGGAGGTGAATTTTTATGAACGCACAAAAATTGACGAAAAAAGCGATGGAGGCGGTGACTGCCGCACAGAATATCGCGCTGGAAAACCAAAATATGCAGATCATGCCCGAGCACCTTTTATACGCGCTCGCGGATCAGGAAGGCGGACTGATCCCTTCCCTTTTGAAAAAATCGGGCGCGGATATCGACTTGTTGCTCGCGCGCCTGGATACGGCGATCGGAAAGATCCCCGCCGTGAGCGGGAGCGGGCGGGAACCCGATAAGATTTATATTTCCCCCGTGACGGACAAAATATTCGCGCAGGCGGAACGGCTCGCGGCAAACATGAAGGACGAATACGTTTCCGTCGAACATATCATGCTCGCCCTCTTCGACTACGCGACGGAAGACATCAAACAGATTTTCAGAGATCTTTCCGTCACAAAAGAAAAATTCCTGGCTGAACTGAAAAAGGTCAAGAGCGAACGGGTGACGAGCGACGATCCCGAAAGCACCTACGACGCGCTTACCAAATACGGATTCGACCTCGTACAGCGCGCAAAAGAACAGAAACTCGATCCCGTCATCGGGCGCGACAACGAGATACGAAACGTTATCCGCATTTTGTCGCGCAAATCCAAAAACAATCCCGTGCTCATCGGCGAACCGGGCGTCGGCAAGACTGCCATCGCGGAGGGGCTTGCGCAAAGGATCGTGCGGGGCGACGTTCCCGAAGGATTGAAAGATAAGACGATTTTCGCACTCGATATGGGCTCGCTCATCGCGGGCGCGAAATTCCGCGGCGAGTTCGAAGAGCGTTTGAAAGCCGTGCTCGGCGAAATCAAAAAGAGCGAAGGCAAGATCATCCTCTTTATCGACGAACTGCACACCATTGTCGGCGCGGGCAAAAGCGACGGCGCAATGGACGCGGGCAACCTTTTAAAGCCCATGCTCGCGCGCGGGGAACTGCACTGCATCGGCGCGACCACGCTCGACGAATACCGCAAATATATCGAAAAGGACGCGGCGCTCGAACGCAGATTCCAGCCCGTCATGGTCGACGAACCGACGGTGGAAGACACCGTTTCCATTCTGCGCGGTTTAAAAGAGCGCTACGAAGTTTTCCACGGCGTGCAGATACACGACCAGGCGCTCATCGCCGCGGCAACCCTTTCCAACCGCTATATCACCGACCGTTTTCTTCCGGATAAGGCGATCGATCTCGTTGACGAGGCGTGCGCGACCATCCGCACGGAGATCGACTCGATGCCCGCGGAAATGGACGACATTTCCCGCAAGATCATGCAGTTGGAAATCGAGGAAATGGCGCTGAAAAAGGAAAGCGATACGCTGTCGCAGGAACGGCTGGCATCCATTCGAAAAGAACTTGCCGACCTTCGCGAAAAATTCCGCGCCATGAAAGCGCAATGGGAAAAGGAAAAACAGGAGATACACGCCGTATCCGACACAAAAGCGGAGATCGAAAAAATCAACGCGCAGATCGAGGCGGCCAAGCGCGTTTCCGATTACGCAAAGGCGGCGGAACTGCAATACAGCGCCCTGCCCGCCTTGCAGAAAAAACTGGAAGAGGCGCAGAAACAGGATTCGCACAAAAAGACGACGTTGCTCCGCGACACCGTTTCCGAAGAAGAGATCGCGCGCGTCGTATCGCGCTGGACGGGTATTCCCCTCGCAAAACTCATGGAGGGCGAGCGCGAAAAAATATTGCATCTCGGCGATATCCTGCATAAGAGAGTCATCGGTCAGGACGAGGCGGTGACCAAAGTGAGCGAAGCGATCATCCGTTCGCGCGCAGGCATCGCGGATCCCGACCGCCCGATCGGCTCATTCCTCTTTTTGGGACCGACCGGCGTGGGCAAAACGGAACTTGCCAAAGCGCTCGCGGAGAGCCTCTTTGACGACGAACACAATTTGGTACGCATCGACATGACCGAATATATGGAAAAATTTTCGGTTTCCCGTTTGATCGGCGCGCCTCCGGGATACGTCGGTTACGACGAAGGCGGACAACTCACCGAGGCGGTGCGCAGAAAGCCCTACTCCGTGGTACTCTTCGACGAAATAGAAAAGGCACACCCCGACGTGTTCAACATCTTATTGCAGGTACTCGACGACGGGCGTATCACCGATTCGCAGGGACGCACGGTGGACTTTAAAAATACCATCATCATCTTGACTTCCAACCTCGGCTCCTCTTATCTTTTGGAAGGCATCGACGAAAAAGGCGAAATTTCCGAAGAGGCGAAAGAACAGGTGGATAAACTTTTGAAGAGCAGTTTCCGTCCCGAATTTTTAAACCGTCTGGACGAGATCGTCTATTATAAACCGCTGACCAAAGACAACGTGACCAAGATCATCGACCTTCTGATCGAAGACCTTGCGGTACGGCTGCGCGACAAACAACTGAAACTGGATATCACCGAGCGGGCGAAAGAATCGATCGTCGAAAACGGATACGACCCCGTGTATGGCGCGCGTCCTTTAAAGAGATATCTGCAGAGCAAGATCGAAACGCTGATCGCGAAAACCATTCTCGCGAACGACCTCGACGCGGGCAATACCCTTCAAATCGACACCAAAGACGGCGAGTTTATCGTAAATATTCTTAAATAAAAAAAAGGGGCTGCCTTACGGCAGTCCCTTTTGCCGTGCAGGACTTTCCCTTGACGGGAAACGAACAGATTCAGCACGAATTGAAAAAAGGTGCTCCGCCACGGCGACAAAGAAAGTGCAATACTTTTGGAAAAGAAAGCGACTCTACTAATCGCATACAAAAAAAGACGGCCGATATTCGGCCGTCTTTTTTAAATATTGGTCAGATAGAAAACTTCTTCCGCGGTCAGTTTACGCACTTTGCCACGCTCTAAAGAACCGAGTCCCATGTCGCCTATTTTGATACGCTTTAAAAAGTCCACGTTCTTGCCGATACTTTCGAACATACGGCGCACCTGCCTGTTTTTCCCTTCGGTAATGGTAACGTGCAGTTTGGTAAACTTTTTATCCGTTTCCACGATGCGCACGTTGCTCTTGCCCGTAGTCTTCCCGTCCAACTCCACGCCGCCGCGCAATTTGTTGAGTTCGGTCTCGCCCACCGTGCCCTCGATCCGTACGAGATACGTTTTGGGGATCTCGTTTTTGGGATGCGTCAAGCGGAAAGCCAAATCGCCGTCGTCGGTCAAAATCAGCATTCCTTCGGTATCGTAATCGAGCCGCCCCACGGGATAAACTCTGCCCACGCCCGCGGGCAAAAAATCCATGACGGTCTTGCGCCCCTTGTCGTCTTTGACGGTGCATACGCATCCCTTGGGTTTATTCATCAGATAATACTGATGTTTGGATTTCATCGATACACGCTGCCCGTCCACGAATACCGCATCGGAATTTTCTTTGACTTCGTCGCCCAATTTGCAGACTTTTCCGTTGATCTTGACTCTGCCCTCTTCGATAATCTTGTCGCACGCGCGCCGCCCCGCGACGCCGCAGCCCGCAAGATATTTGTTGATCCTCATATATCCTCTTTGAAAAACTAATTATTTGCGATATCGCGTAAAATGTCGATAAAGCTCTTTTTCACATTCTCTATACTAACGATTTTTTGCGAAAAAAGCAACTGATTTTCAAGAAGAATTTGCATTTCACCCAACGCGTCGCCGCATTTTACGGGCAGTTTCACCTGTTCGGGCAAATCGAAGAGGATCTGTACTTTGGAAAGTTCTCCTTCCGCCAAAGGATAAGAAAAACCTTCTTTCGCCTCCACGCGGCAGGATTTCCCCTTTACCTCGGTGGGAAGCGTCATTTCTTTTGGTTCAAACAGCGAAACAAGGCTGTATTTCGCAAAGCACTGTTCCAGGATTTCGGCGCTGCGTTCGTACATTGGATGGCAGTTCAAAACCACGGAAACAAGTTGCATACCGCCGCGCTCGGCGCCGCTTACCAGACACCTGCCCGCGATCTTCGTATATCCCGTTTTAACGCCGTTCGCGCCGTCGAACTGGTACAGCATTTTATTTTTGTTCACGAGCACGCGGTTGCCGTTGCCGCCGTCCTGTACGACAACTTTCTGCGTGGACACGATCTCTTTAAACGCGGGATTACGCATCGCCGCACAGGCGATCGTACATAGATCGCGCGCGGTCGTATAGTGATTTTCGGCAGGGAGACCGTGCGGATTTACAAAATGGCTGTGCACAGCGCCGAGTTTTTTTGCCCTTTCGTTCATCACTTCGGCAAACGCCGCGACGCTCTTGCTGTGATAGATCGCGAGCGCTTCCGCGCAGTCGTTGCCTGAGCGGAGCATCAGCCCGTACAAAAGGTCTGATATTTTCAGTTTTTCCCCCGCGACGAGATAGATTGAGGAACCCTCGATGCCGCATGCCTCGGCGGGGATCTCGAACACGTCCGAAAGATCGCAGTCCTCTACGATAATGAGCGCGGTCAAAACCTTGGTCGTGCTCGCCATGGGCATGACCTTATCGCTGTCGTTTTCGTATAACACGCGTCCGCTTTCGGCTTCCATCACGATTTCCGAATAGGAACTTTCCGCGCTCGCGCCTTTGGGCGAAAATGCGGCCGCGCCCACCGCAAACGCACCCGCCAACAGAGCCGTCAGCAAACAAACCGTCTTTTTAGTCATTTTTGTTTACGAACTTCCCCATCAATTCCGACGCTTTGTCGATGAGATTGTCAAGCGGCGCGTCGCCCACGTGGATAAAGCGGCAGTCGCTGCCCGTATCCAGAATGAATCCCGCGGGTTTTAACGAAACGACCGCGCCCGAGCCGCCCGCGAAAGGATAGTTTTCGTCCTCTTTCAAAATTTTGATCTCGCCGTATTCGCCGCCACCCGAAAGATATCCCATCGTCACCTTCGATACGGGGATCAACTGATAGCCGCCCGACGTCGCGATCGGTTTGCCGATGACGGTATTCACGTCCACGAGTTCGTTGAGATTATGAAGGGAGGTTTCCACCATTTCTTCTACTTTTTTGTTTTTTCCTTTTACGCTCATATTCAATTACCTTCTCCAATAAAATTTTCGTCGACGCCATCGAAAGCACGAGCAGATTAAAAATCGCGGTCATACTCACGGATACTTTCAAAGTATCGCTTTCGGGCGTCAGCATCACGCCGCTTTTCAGCGACAGATATTTTTTTTCCGCAAAAAATCTTGCGAACAGCGCGCCCGCCAACGATTCGATAAACGCAGCGGCAAGAACCGCCCCGCCGACGTTTTCGCGATTGCCGATTTCGACGATCTGATGATACGAATAGACTTGAAACCCGTCCGTGATCTCGAACTTTTTTCGCGTGTTTCCCAACTCTTTATACGGCAGCAGGACCGCTTTCTTTTTGGTGAGATGAAAGGCGATCCCTTCTTTGTATAAAGTGGCGTACCCGCCGTAAATTTTGAAAAAACGGAACAGATAGATGCCGAAGCACCCCTTTTTCTCTTTTCCGTCGACAAAGGCATTTACGTTCAAAAAAATCGGAAACAAAAAACTTAAAAATCCGACGAACGAGAGTATGCAAAGCGTATCATCCATACAAGCAGTATTTCCGTCTTTTCATAAATTATGCAATAAAAAACCCGCCGAAGTTCGGCGGGGCGAAATTTGACGTTTACAGTTTTTCGATGATCTTCGTGAGCGCGTATTTGCAGTGTTCGTACGTGAGGCCGCCCTGAAAATAAGCGATATACGGTTCCTTGACGGGCGCGTCCGCAGAAAGTTCGATGGAGGCTCCCTGCACGAAACAGCCTGCCGCCATGATGACGCGGTCCTCATATCCCGGCATATCCCACGGCTGCAACTGCACGAAACTGTCGATGGGCGACGCCTCCTGCACCGACTGGATAAATGCGATCAGTTTTGTATCCGAAGGGAACTGTATGGCGCGGGTGATATCATACGGCATATTTTCCAGCGACGGCGAAGTTTTATAGCCGATCTGATCGAGACAGGCGCCGATGAGGAAACTTCCCTTCAACGCCTGGTTTACGGTGTGCGGAGCAAGGAAAAGTCCCTGGTAAAAATACTGATAACCCGCAGAATAGGAACCGACCTCCGCGCCGATGGAAGGCGCCGTCAGCCTGCCCGCGATTTTTTCGACGTATTTTTGCCGTCCGACGATATAGCCGCCCGTAGGCGCGATGCCGCCTCCCGCGTTTTTGATGAGAGAACCCACCGCGACGTCCGCGCCGTTTTGCGTCGGCTCGCTCGTTTCGACAAATTCGCCGTAGCAGTTATCCACGAAAATACAGCCTTGAAAGCCGCATTTTCTCACGAACGCGCACGCCTCCGAGATTTTTTCCTGCGATAGCGCGTCGCGCCATTCGTAGCCGCGGGAACGCTGGATAAAGACCACTTTGACTTTCGGATTTCTCAGTCCGTTTTCGATGGCGTGATAATCGAATGCGCCGTCTTTCAGATCGGCTTTTTCAAAGGAAATCCCGAAATCTGCGAGAGAGCCCGTATCTTTGCCCGCGATCACGTCCTGCAACGTATCGTAAGGATTTCCCGAAATGGAAAAAAGCGTGTCGCCCGCGCGCAGAAGGCCGAACAGTCCGACGGTCAGCGCGTGCGTTCCCGAAACGATATTGGGTGAAACGAGCGCACTCTCCGCGCCGAATACGTCTGCAAAAACCTGATTGAGGGTATCGCGCCCCTCGTCGCCGTAGCCGTAGCCCGTACTGCCCGAAAAGTGGCGGAGCGCCACGCGGTTTTTATGAAAAGCCTTTATCACCTTTACCTGATTGAAATAGGATATTTCATCCAGTTTCCGAAACGTTTCTTTCAGTTGTTCTTCGCTCTTCGCGATCAGCCGTTCTGCTCCCTGCATAAATACTCCATGATGATATTTTCGTTATCCGCGCAGTCGGGCGCGAGATAGATAAGATGCGGCAGTTTTTTGAAAAAAGTGATCTGCCGTTTTGCATAATTGCGCGTATTCTGCTTGATTATGTCAGACACAGTACTTCTCAAACTCGGATTTTCAATTAGTTCGACAGTTTCTTTATATCCGATCCCCTGCATACTCTGCGCCGTCGGAGGAACGCCGCCGCGCAGCAAAGCCCGCACCTCTTCGACAAGCCCCTGCCCGAACATGACGTCTACGCGCTTTTCGATGCGCTCGTACAGTTCCTTTCTCGGATAATCGAGACAGACTGCCACATAAGGAAACCGAGGGATCGGCTCGTCCTTCTGTTCGGATTTCTTTCGTCCCGTCAATTCAAATATTTCCAGCGCGCGAACGACGCGTTTCACGTCGTTATAATGAAGTTTCGCCGCGCTTTCCGCATCGCATTCCCGCAGGAGAGAATGCAGGTATTCGCGTCCCCGTTCCTTTGCGATGGTTTCATATTTTAACCGCACGGCGGCATCGGCCGGCGCGTTCCCGAATTTTTGCGCAAAGAGCAGCGCATTGATATAAAACCCCGTACCGCCGCAGATGACGGGCGTTTTTCCTCTCTGCAATAAACTTTCGACGACGGGAAGCGCCGCTTTTTCGTAATCGCTGACCGAATACGAATCCGTCGGCTCCGCAACGTCGATCATATGATGCAAAATACCCTCCCGTTCGGACAAAGAAGGTTTCGCGGTGCCGATATCCAGCCCCCGATACACGAGCATACAGTCGGCGGAAATGATTTCCGTTTGCAGGCGTTTCGCCATCGAAACGGCAAGCGCCGTTTTCCCCGATGCGGTCGGCCCGCAGATCACGAGCGCTTTCGTTTCCACTACACGATCCTCTTGAACATTTTTTCGATCTCGTAACGGGAAAGTTTGACGGCGATCGGGCGGCCGTGCGGACACTTCAACCCCATATCGCCGCCGAGCATTTCAAAAAGTTTGCTCTTTTCCGAATCGGTCAGCGCCATGCCGCCCTTGACCGCATGTTTGCAGGCAGTCATCGCCAATTTATCGCGCAGCAATTCGCTGAGCCGAATGCCTTTCAGCGTACCTACGTTTCTAAGCACTTCGGCGAAAAAGTCCGCGAGCGACACGTCCTGCAATTCCATCGGCACAGTAGAAATTTTGAAACTGTTGGATCCGAATTGTTCACACTCGAAACCGATCTCCTCCAAAACTTTGGAATGGTCGGTCAAAAAATCCGCTTCCTGCGCATTCACCGTGAGAACATACGGCAACAGCATAGGCTGTTTGACGACGGCACGCTTGCGCATTTCTTCCCGGAAACGATCAAACAGCAGCCGTTCATGCGCGGCGTGCTGATCGATCAAATAACAGTCGTCGCCCAACTCGTACAAAAGATAAGTCTGGAAAAGACAGCCGCGATAAACTGCATTTTCAAAAATAATTTTCTGTTGTTTCGCCTTTTGTTCCGCAGCGAGGATCAACCGTTTATTTTCCTCGAAAACGTCGGGGGCTTGTTCTTCTCTTTGCGGCTCTTTCGAATTTTCATTTTCACGGTTGCCCGAATCATGCAGCCAGATAGGCGCGGGCGCACGGTCATAACTATAATTCCAAGTATAATTTTCCTGCAAAGGCTCGATTTTCTTTTCCGCAATCACGGAAGGCACATCTTTGGGCGTTTCAATGCTTTTTATGTCAGGCATAGTACTTTGCGCAACTTCGATTTCCTGTTTTTGCGGCGTTTCTTTGGCGCCGACGATATATTCCAGCGCACTGGCGTTGCCGTCGAGCACAGACGATATGATCGAATAGATACTGCCGTAAATGACCTGATTGTTTTCGAAACGCACGTCCGCTTTATTGGGATGCACGTTCACGTCCACCACTTCGGGCGGAATATCGATAAATAAAATATAAAAAGGATATTGCCTCTTCATCAGATAAGAAGCAAAGGCGTTGGATATGGCGGAACCGATCGTGGCGTTAACGACGTAGCGACCGTTGACAAAAGTGCTCTGATACGTGCGGTTTGCTTTGGTAAAGGAAGGTTTCCCCACATAGCCGTGCATAGCAATCCCGTGTTTGACGGCGCTTATTTCGTAACATTCTCTAAGTACGCTCGCCCCATACACGGCGGCGACAGCCTCTTCAAGTCCTCCGCCGAACGATTGCAGACACAGTTTTCCGTCCACAAAGTAGCGAAAGGAAATTTCAGGATTTCCCAAAATAAAACGGGAAACGGAATTGGTGATCTCCGCTTCTTCCCCTTTATCCGATTTCAGGAATTTTGCGCGCACGGGCGTATTGAAAAAGAGATTTTCGGCACATATTTCGGTACCGACGTCGCGCGCACAAGGCAGGATCTCTCCCATTTTCCCGCCGCTGCATGAGATCTGATAGGCGCAGTCGCCGCCCGCCGCGCGGGATTTGACGGTCACGTTCGCCACGGATGCGATACTCGCGAGAGCCTCGCCGCGAAAGCCCAGCGTCATAATGACGTCGAGATCTTCCACGCGCGCGATCTTGCTGGTCGCGTGCGGCAAAAAAGCGGAAGTAAAATCTTCCCTTTCAATACCCGAGCCGTTGTCGGATACGCAGATCCTGTCCTTTCCGCCCCGCTCGATCTCGATAGAAATACTCGTCGCGCCCGCGTCGATGCTGTTTTCGACGAATTCTTTTACCACAGAATACGGGCGGTCCACCACCTCGCCCGCGGCGATGCGGTTAAAAACGGAACTGTCCAGAATATTGATCTTTGCCATAAAACTCCTTTATCTTTTGACTTTTTCGGAAAGGTCGGATAAGACCATAAACGCCTGCATGGGAGAGAGATTATCAAGATCCAATTCGGATAAGATTTTTTCGATTTCGGAAAGGCTCGGTTCCTCTTCGGAAACGGCGATCTCTTCCGTTTGCGCCGCGCCGCGCGCAATATCGTTTTTCTCCAATTTTTTGAGGATCTCTTTGGCGCGCGCTGTCACTTCCGCAGGAACGCCCGCCAGTTTCGCGACCTCGATCCCGAAACTCTTATTAGCGCCGCCGCGCATGATCTTACGCAGGAAGATCACCGTCCCCGCGGCCTCTTTTACCGTAACTTTATAATTTTTGACACCCTCAATCTTATCTTCCAGTTCCGTGAGTTCGTGATAATGCGTGGCAAAAAGCGTCTTTGCTTTGATCTTCTGCGCGAGGTGTTCCAAAACCGCCCAGGCAATACTAAGTCCGTCGAAAGTACTCGTCCCGCGCCCCACTTCGTCTAAAATCAGCAGAGAATCGGGCGTCGCGTTTAAAATGATGGAGGCAACTTCGGTCATTTCCACCATAAACGTGCTCTGGTCGAGGATCAGATTGTCGCTCGCTCCCACACGGGTAAAAATACGGTCGGTCACGGGTATTTCCGCGCTCTTTGCAGGCACGAAACAGCCGAGGTGCGCCATCAGCACGATGAGCGCAGTCTGCCGCATATAAGTGCTCTTACCCGCCATATTCGGTCCCGTGATGATCATGATCGAAGTATCTTTGCCGTCCATCGTCGTATCGTTGGGCACGAACCGCTCTTTGGAAAGAGCCTCCACGACGGGATGTCTGCCGTCGATGATTTTCAAGGGGCCGCCGAGCGGGCCTATCTGCGGTTTGCAGTAATTGCGCTCTTTGGAAACCGCGGCAAAGGATACGAGGCAATCGAGGAAGGCAATCGCCTGCGCGAGTTCTTTGAGTTTGGAAATATTGTCCGCAAGCGCGGACTTCACATCCTCGAAGATCGCAAGTTCAAGTTTGATGCTGCGCTCCTCGCTGGTCAATATCTTTTCTTCGACCTCTTTGAGTTCGTCGGTCACGTAGCGCTCGGCATTGGCGATCGTCTGCCGCCTCTGATAATGATACGGCACTTTATCCTTAAAGGAATTCGTGACCTCGATCATATAGCCGAACACGCGGTTATATTTGATTTTCAGATTTTTGATGCCCGTCGCGTCGCGCTCCCGCGTTTCCATTTCGGCGATCATGCCCGCCCCGCCGTCGCGGATCCTGCGGAATTCGTCGAGGTCCTTATTATAGCCCTCGCGGATAAAGCCGCCGTCCTTGACCGCAACAGGCGCGTTTTCCACGATGGTCGCCTTTAACAGGTCGCGTATTTCGGACAATTCGTGCAGTTCGGAAACGATCTTCATCAGAACGGGCGAAGAAAAACCCGTCAACTGAAATTTAAGGCTGGGAACGATTGCAAGCGAAAGCGCAAGATTTTCGCAGTCGCGCGGCGTCAGATTGTTGTTGGAAATTTTGCCCGCGATCCTCTCGATATCGCGGATCCCTTTGAGCGTTTCGGCGATCCCGATGCGTATGACCGTCGCATTGAAAAGTTCCTCCACGCCGTCCAGACGAAAACAGATCTCTTCCCGCGAATTGAGCGGGTTGAGTATGAGATTCGTCAACAGCCTTGCCCCCATGCCCGTCTGCGTCTTATCCAGAAGCCATAAAAGAGAGCCGCGCTTTTTCCCTTCGTACAGCGTTTTCGTCAGTTCCAGATTTTTGATCGCGATGCTGTCGAGCATCATCGTCTTTCTTCCGTTGAGATATTTCAAACCGTCGAGATTTTTCAGCGCGTGTTTCTGCGTTTCCCGCAGATATTCGACGAGCGCACCGCAGGCGGAGATCGCGATATCTTTGCCCGCAATGCCGAAGGGCGCGAGCGTTTTCGTTTGAAATTGTTCCAAAAGGCTGTTTTCGGCGCGCCGCACGGTGAACGCCCAGGGAACGTAACAGGAAAACGAAGGGAGCGAATTGTATTTCAATACGGGACAATCGCGCGCCGCGAGCAAAAACTCGTCGTTGACGATAATTTCGGCGGGCGATAATTTGACAAGGTTTTCTCCCGCCTCGCTCACGCAATTCCCGCCCGAAAACGAGGACACGCAGAATTCCCCCGTCGTGATATCGGTGTATGCGACGGCGCACTCTTCGCCGCTTTTATAAGCACAGGCAATGAAATTGTTGGAGCGCTCGTCTAAAAGTTCATCTTCGATGAGCGTACCCGCCGAAACGACGCGCACCACGTCTCTGTCCACCATGCCTTTACTCGTGGCAGGATCGGAGAGTTGCTCGCAGATGGCGACCTTTTTTCCGAGCGCGACGAGGCGGGCGATATATGTATCCGCGGCGTGAAACGGAATACCGCACATGGGCGCGCGCTCTTCAAGACCGCAGTCGCGCCCCGTCAAAGTGAGATCGAGGAGCGCGGACACTTCCTTGGCGTCGTCGAAAAACATCTCGTAAAAGTCGCCCAAGCGATAAAACAGGACGCAGTCTTTGTATTGGTCTTTGATCTGAAGGTAATGCCTCATCATCGGAGATAATCCGCTCATCTTTTGAACCTCTTTCCTTTATCGGACGATCTCGCCCGTAAGCGATACGCCCGATGCTTCAGTAATTTTCACGTTTACGAATTTGCCCACCACATTTTCGGACGAAGGAAAATAACCCATGCGCCCGTATTCGTCGCGCCCGAGATAAACACCCTTTTTCCCGTCGTAATCCTCGCAGAGAATTTCCACGATCTTACCCAAATATTCTTTGGATTTTTCACGCGTTTTCGAATTCACCAGAGAAACGAGACGCATGATCCTGTCTTTTTGCACGTCTTCCGGGATCTGGCCTTCCATTTCTGCGGCAACGGTGCCCGACCGACGGGAATACACAAAGGTGAACGCCGTGGAAAAATCGGCGGCATCGACGAGATCCAGCGTCTTTTGAAAGTCCTCCTCCGTTTCCGTGGGAAAGCCGACCATAATATCGGTCGTGATCTGACAATCGGGAATGCGTTTCCGCAACATTTTTACTTTATCGAGATATTCGTCGAATGTGTATTTACGGTTCATTTTTTGCAGGATACGGTCGGAGCCCGCCTGCACGGGAAGATGCACGAGGCGGCATATCTGCGGGTTTTCGGCAATGGCGGCGACGAGATCTTCGGTGAAATCTTTGGGGTTGCTCGTCATAAACCTGAGTCGGAACTTACGCTTGTCTTGGCAGATTTCCCGCAACAAATCGGGGAAATTGAAAGCGCCGTCCGCGTCGTTCCCGTACGAGTTGACGTTCTGCCCCAACAGCGTGATCTCCTTATACCCTTCGTCGAGCAAGGATCTCACTTCCGCAACGATATGTTCGGGACGGCGGCTGCGTTCCCTTCCGCGCACATACGGCACGATGCAATAGGTGCAGAAATTATTGCAGCCGTACATGATATTCACCCAGGCGTTCGGGTAACTGGTGCGGAAAGGCTCGTCTTTTTCGGAAATCTCCCCTTCCTTTTCCCACACGTCCACGACGGATTTTTTGCGTTTCAATTTTAACTCGACGAGTTTTTGCAACTCCTCGAGATTGTGCGTCCCGAACACGATATCGACGAAAGGAAACTTCTTTTTCAGTTCTTCCGCCTTGCCCGGCTGCTGCGTCATACAGCCGCCCACCGCGATCAAAAGATCTTTTTTGGATTTTTTGAGTTTTTTCAGGGCGCCGATGTTTCCATAAGCGTGATTTTCCGCATTTTCGCGGATACAGCAGGTATTAAAGACGACGATATCCGCGTCTTCGCTGTCAGCAGCAGGCTCGTAGCCCATCTTTTTCAGCGTGCCCGCGATTTTTTCCGATTCGTGCACGTTCATCTGACAGCCGTATGTAATGATATGATAATGTTTCTCGTTCATAATTTTCCGTAAGCAATGATATTTCAGATTCCATTATAACTTTTTTTCGGAAATTTTTCAAGTTATTCAAAAATAGAATGGTTAAATAATTTTTATTTTTTTTCTTATACTAACGTAAAAGGGTTGACTATGAAAGTTTTGAGGAAAATATTTATCATCGGCCTGTGTTCGCTGCTCGTTCTGACGGCTGTGGCCGCGGCTTTTTTTCTGATCACGACCAAAGACAGCAAACTCAACGAAGAAAAGCTGACTTTATCCGAAAACAATATCGTGATCTGCGACAACGGCGGAAACGAGATCGCACAGATCTCCGCGAACAAGGCGAATAAAAGCGTAAAAATAGAGGCGCTTTCCGATCATCTGAAAAACGCCTTCGTATCCATCGAAGATAAAAATTTTTATAAGCACCACGGCCTGGACGTCGCAAGAATGGGAAAGGCTTTTTTCAACAACCTGAAAAGCCGCTCCTACAAGGAAGGCGCGTCCACCATCAGTCAGCAATTGATCAAAAATACTCACCTAACCAACGAAAAGACCATTTCCAGAAAACTCAAAGAGATCAAACTGACCGTCAAACTGGAAAAAAAGTATTCCAAAGACGAGATCATGGAAATGTATCTCAATACCATTTATTTCGGGCACAGTTGTTTCGGGATCGCCAGCGCCGCCGATTTTTATTTCGATAAAGAGGCGAAAGATCTGACAGTCGCGGAATCCGCGCTCCTCGCCGCGCTCATCAAAGCGCCCAACACGTATTCCCCTTTCAATCATCCCGAAAAATGTCTGCAAAGGCGCAACCTTGTTCTGACGAAAATGCAGGAATACGGATACCTCAGCGAGAGCGAGGCAAAAATCGCCAAGGAAAGTCCTATCCCCGAAAAGTCGGACAACGCCATCAAATCGCAGACGTATATACAGAGCGTGTACGACGAACTGGAAAACGTTCTCAGCGTTTCCCCGTACGCCATTCTGGACGGGTGCAGAATTTACACTTACATGGATGCCCCCCTGCAAAAATACACGGAAGAACTGAAAACCACAGCCGACCGTTCGGGCAAAAGCATCGTAATTCTCGACAACAAGACGCGCGGCGTCAAAGCATTTTATTCTACCGAAGGCAACAGCAGCAGACAGCCCGGTTCCATCATCAAGCCGCTCGCCGTGTACGCGCCCGCATTCGAAGAAAACAGGATCGTGCCCGCAACCCCGATTCTGGACGAAAAAATTGATTTCGGCGGTTATTCCCCGTCCAATTACAACGACGTTTACAACGGTTACGTGAGCGCGCGCGCCGCGCTTTCCCGCAGCCTGAACGTGCCCGCCGTAAAAATTCTGAACGATTTAGGCATCGAAAAAAGCGAACATTATCTGCGGAAAATGAATCTGCCGTTAAAAGACGAAGATAAACACCTCGCCCTGGCGCTGGGCGGCATGAGCCGCGGTTACACTCTGACGCAACTCGCGGGCGCGTACACCGTCTTTGCAAACGAAGGTTTTTTCGCTCAGCCGCGCTTTATTAAAAAACTCGAAGACAGTCGGGGGAACGTGCTCTACACGGCGGAGATCGCATCGCGAAAAGTTTTCGGCAAGGATACCGTCGGCATGATCAACGATATTTTATACGAAACAGCCAAAACGGGAACGGCGAAAAAACTTTCGAACCTTCCCTTTCCCGTCTGCGCAAAAACGGGAACGTGCGGCACGGAAAAAGGAAACACGGATTCCTACACGATTTCCTACACTCCGGAAGACACGGTTGCCGTCTGGATGGGCAATTACGACAACACCGTGACCGACGTCACGGGCGGCGGACTGCCCTGTCACTACGCATATCTTCTGCACAAAAAAATATATGCCGACAGCGCGCCGAGCCGTTTTGAAGTACCTGGCGAACTCGTATCTTTAAAACTCGATAAATTCGAATATGAAAACAATCATCGCATCGTGCTCGCCGACGAATACGCGCCGACGGAATACGTCGTCACCGATCTTTTCAAATCCGATAAGATCCCGCAGGAAAGTTCCGCGCGCTTTACAAGCCCGCAGATCCAGACGCCCTCGATCCGATATAAAGACGGCAATGTAATCATTGATTTATGTCATGCAGAGTACTATTCATATTTAATAAAAAGACAATATGACGGTAAAACTGAAACAATTTATGACGGAAAATATCAAGAACATTTTACAGACAGAAATACAGTGAAAAACAAAAAGTATACGTATACAGTGACCCCTTACGTGAAAAACTCCGAAGGCGATCTCGTATACGGCAAGAGCGTCGTACTCCCTACCGTCTACACAAAAAGCAAACAAAATTACGATAAAATTCTGGACGATATTCTTGATTAAAAAAAGAGAGGCTTTTCCGCCTCTCTTTTTTGCGCACCCCGCAGCTACTCTTTTTTGACAGAAAAACCGTAGGTTCCCAAAGTTTTCCCTGTCGCCACATAACGATTTTGCACGTAAGCGACCAAATCACCGTCGGGAATAAACAGACGCTTATTATCGGATACATATTTTTCGGAAACCGCGACATTGACGATCTCCGCTACAAACATGACGTGCGTCCCCAGTTCGACCGTATTTTTCACGACACATTCCAAAGCAACGGGACTTTCCGCGATCCGGGGAGCGCGCACTTTTTCGCACGCCTCTTTCGTCAAAGAAAACTTATCGAATTTGTCCACCAATCGCCCCGACACTACGCCGCACCCGTCGCACACGGGCAGCAACTCTTTCGTAACCAGATTGACGACAAACTCACCCGTCTTTCTGATCAATTCATAAGAATAGCGGCTGGGGCGCACGGAAATCGAAAGCATCGGCGGCTCGGAATTCACCGTACCCGTCCAGGCAATCGTAACGATATCCGATGCTTCCATATCTCCGCAGGACACCATAACCACCGATACGGGTGCCAGATCCGTAGAGGGTTTAACATTGATTTTCATACCTTTACCTCCGTTTATGTCACACATAGTACTATTCATATTGAAATTATCTATATAATTCCGTCAAAAATGCCATATCTTTTAACTCTTTCCTCAATTTGCGGTATGAAGGGCAAAACTGTTCCACTTCCGCCCAAAAGTCAGCCGAATGGTTGAGAAACTTTAAGTGACAGAGTTCGTGTACCAAAATATATTCACGTAGCGGCGGGCGCAAAAACAGGATGCGCCAATTTATTTTGATCAGGCCGCGGGAATCGCAACTGCCCCACTTCGCTTTAAAATCCCGCACTTGCAGGTCTTCAGGCATAACTCCGATCTTCTTTCCCAGACGGTAAACGTCTTCCTCGATGCAGGAGGAATAATTCTTTTCCAGCCATTTACGAAGATAAGCAATCTCTTTTAAGCAGACAGTATCGGTGCTTTCGGAATTTTTCGCCGCGCCGAGCAACAATTTCTTTTCGGTGCCGCAAATTAAAACCGTTCGATATTCCTTTACCGAAGCAAAGCGTTGACGCGATTGCTCCTGCTCGGCAAGTTTCTTTTGTATCCAGTCGCTGTGTTCGCCTAAAAACCGACAAAGGCTCTCGTTTGAAAAACGCATCGGCACGCGGACGATCACCCTTCCGTCGCGAACGGTAATCCCGAGAGAACGTCTGGACGAGCGCATTACAGTGTATTCAAAATCAAGCAAAACACACCCTTGCCGAAATCACCGATTCTTCACCGTTTTTTACGCCTTCTACGATAAAGACATCCTTCGAGATCTGATCCCGATAAAAATTCAAAACGTCCTTTTCATGCGTCTGTTTTACGTAGTTGATCTGAAAACTTTTTACGCGCCGCGCAGTCAGTTCTTCGATGGAAAAACAGTTGAATACATAATCGGCATATTTGATATTGTTGACGTGATAATTCAAATCATATTCGGAATGCGCGATTTTCAGCGTAAACGAAGGTTCGATTTTGTCCTCAACGAAAGGAATTCGCCAATCGCAAAAATCCACTGCGCGTTCTTCAATGAATCGCTCCGTTTTCTGATTGATGGCGGAAGCGGGCGCGATCCGCCCCGTTACAGAGTCCAACAGACACCAACGCGAAAGCGCGCGCACGCGCGGTTCGTTATTTTTACACACCAGAAAACTGCGCTCGAAAATGGCTTTATTCGGCTCGTGCGGCCAGGTCGCAATCTGCACCGTAGCGCCGTAATACACCGGCTCGGTCAATTCCACATAAATTTTGGATAACACCCAAAAAAGCCCTCGCGGGCGCAGGTCGGGGTAGCCGACTCCCAGCAAACTGCTATTGATCCCCGCCGTTTCCTGAAAAAAATTCAAGATTGCGGAGGGCTTTAATTCTTGTTTAAAGTCGGTGTCGGAAGTAACGAGTTTATGCTCGCATTCGTATTTTTCGTAAGACATGGATATCGGTTTTGCACTCCTCTTTTTCTCTCCATTATTTTACACCAAAACGAAAAAAAAGTCTATAACTTGCACAGACTTTCTTTTTCCCCACCTCGTTGCCATCCTTTAAATTATATCTGACATATTACTTAATATATTGACAAAATCCGCCATATATTGTATAATACTGCCAACAGGAGGTTGAGATAAATGGATTTTGACTCGAATGATAAAGAAAAAGAAAATAACGAATCCGCTTCCATCAGCAGCGATCTGATCCGCGGGCACATCAATACGATTATCTTGCGTACCCTCTACGACGGGGACAAATACGGTTATGAAATCATCAATGAAATCGAAGAAAAGAGCAAGGGGCAATATACACTGAAACAGCCCACTTTGTACAGCGCGCTCAAACGGCTGGAAACACAGGACTTCGTAACTTCTTATTGGGGCGGCGTATCCAACGGCGGCAGACGCAAATATTTTCAGTTGACCGAAAAGGGTAAAATCGTCGCCGAACACAACCTCGCCGAATGGGAATATTCGAGAACGGTCATCGATAATCTGATCTCCGAGCGGGAATTCGACTTCAATAAACCCGCCCCTGCCGCCGTTGACTTCAATTTACTGAAAAAATCGACCACGCGCGTACGCGGCGTAAAAGGCGAAGACGAAGAAGATATCGATCTCAGTTTTGATTTTACGGAACAGGCGAAAGACGAGCCGTTTTCTGCGGAAAAAGCAATCGAACCCGAACCCGCGGACGAGCCGAGAACCTTGAACGATTCCGACGTGAACGAATTCATGCGCGAACAGAACGCGGCGCAGAGCGAACCGCCTGCGGACGAGCCCTCTCCCCTATCGGAGGAAGAGAAGCAGCGCATCCACGAGAATTACAAATTACTGATGGGCGAAGAAAACGACGCGACCGCGTATTACTATTCGCACATGACGCAGCAACAGCGTTTCGAGCAACAGCGTCAAAGCGGCGCGGCAAGCGAAGAGGCCGCGCCCGAAAATCCAGCCGACCTGCCGACAAACGAAACAGCCTACACGGCGCCGCAGACGCCCGAACAGGACGCGACGTATCTTGAAAACAACGCGATCGCCAGCGAACTTTTATATTCCAACAAGTCGCCCGCCGAGCGCAACTACAAACAGTTACTCGCGAAATTGTACGACAACACTCAGCGCTATCCCGACGAAAGCGAGTATGACGAATCGTATTTCGAAGAGCGCGTTGCCGAGAGCGCCGCTCAGCCCGCTTACGAGCCGCAGCAGACCATGTTCCAAAACGCGCGCCCTGCCGCCGCAGAGCCGCCCGTACAGCCTCAAAACCCCGTTTACGACGCGCCCGCCGCGAATACGGCGAGTACCATCGAGTTCTACGATGTCCGCGAAAAGGCGGAGAACGACGGGCTCAAGGTCAACACCGCAAACAGTTCGCGCACGAGAACGCAGGTAAAGACGGTAGGCAATACTTACGACAAGGGAAAAGTACTGTTTACGACCGCGCTGTACGTTTTTATTATCGCGATCATCGAATCCATCGTATCCATCTGTTTGAAAGGAGTTTTGAAAACAAACGCGGCATACGTCGTTCTGCCGTTTGTAGCGAGTTTCGTCATGCTGGGCGTGTTCATGTTCCTCTATTTAAAAGGCTACGGCAGAAACAGCCGCAAGACGCAAGCGAAATCCTACGTTTCCGCAAGCCTGATCCTCTTTGCGAACCTCGTTCTCATCATATGCCTGATCGCATATCTCATCATCGTCTACAACGAAATTTCGCCTACGTTCACGGATATTCTCAAATACGCGATCTTCCCTTGCGTTTTTGCTTTCAATATTCCGCTGTTCGCGATCTTTTATAACTACAACAGAAATAAACAGTAACGAAAAGAGCACGGCTTGCCGTGCTCTTTATTTTTCGATGGAAAGTATTTTTTCCTTTTCGCAAGGCGTTGCGCCCTTTTGCAAAAACATCACGAATTCTTTGTTTTTGCGTTCGTGTTCGGGAGCCGTGCAAATTTGTAAAGGAGCCAATCCGCAGGACAGCGCGCAGTCGTAAATTTTTCCGATCGCCGCGCGGCGCCGTTTCGCATCCTTGACGATGCCGTGCTTATCCAAAGCCGCGGGGCCGCATTCGAATTGCGGTTTAACGAGCGCATACACGCACCCGCCCGCGCCGAGAATTTCCGAAAATACGGGCAGTACGTAGGTCAGCGAAATAAAACTGATATCCGTAACGATCCCGTCGAGCGCTTCCGAAAAACTATTCTTTTGCAACCCACGCGCGTTTACGCCGTCCATTACCGCAACGCGCGGATCGGCGGCGAGTTTCTCATCGAGCTGACATTCGCCCACGTCCACGGCAAACACGCGCCGCGCGCCGTTTCGCAGCAACACGTCGGTAAACCCGCCCGTACTCGCGCCGATATCCGCAAAAACTTTTCCGCGAACGTCCGAGCCGAACTCGGAAAAGGCTTTCGCCAACTTGAAACCGCCTTCCGAAACATAGTTTTCTTTCGATTCCAATACGGTGACGACGTCGGACGATTTCACCTCGTCGGAAGGTTTTGCGGTTTTTCCGTTTAAAAGAACGAGGCCCCTTTCGATTGCCCGCGCAGCCTTTGTGCGGGAAGAGAAAGCGCCCTCGCTTAAATATTTATCCAGTCTCATGATCATAAATTCCGCTCGCGGACAAAGCGGGTCAGTTCGGAAAGGAACGTACATTCGTAAGGCAGTTCGTCCAACAGTTTCAGGCACAGCCCGAAATGGTAGTCCGCCTTTTCGCGGCTCGCCTCCATGCCGTACAGGGATACGGCGGAGAGTTTGCCGTCATCCGCATCCTTGCCGAGCGTCTTCCCCATCTTTTCGAAATCGCCCGTCACGTCCAGTATATCGTCGGTGATCTGGAACAAAATGCCGAGATTTTTGCCGAATTCTTTTAAGATCGCGATGAGATTTTCGTCGACACCGTACACTTCGGCGGGAACGACCACCGCGGAAGTGAGCATTTTCGCAGTCTTGTTCTGCATAATGAAAGTCAGAATTTGATCGTTGACGCCCTCTTTTCCCTGATAATAGAGATCTGCGGCTTGTCCCGCGATCATGCCCGTCACGCCTGCATTTTCGCAGATCAGGCGCGCCGCCGCGATATACGATTTTCCCTTGCCGCATTCCGAAAAGCAAATGCGGTACGCTTCGTTCAAAAGCGCGTCGCCCGCAAGGATCGCCTGCCCTTCCCCGTACACCTTATGATTGGACGGCTTTCCGCGGCGGAAATCGTCGTTGTCCATGGCGGGCAGATCGTCGTGTATCAGCGAATAGGTGTGGATCAGTTCCAGCGCGAGCGCAAAGTTCGACACATCCGCGATTTTTCCGCCCAGCATCTGCGCGGACGCGAACATGAGCGCGGGCCGGACGCGCTTGCCGCCGACCTGTAAACTGTAACGCACGCTTTCATTTAAAACGTCGGGTTTCAATTGCAGTCCGCCCAGATATTTGTTTAAAATTTTTTCGAATTCATCGACGAAGAAACGCAGCCGCTCTTCAAATTGGTTTTCCAAACTCAACCTCTCATTGCAGTAATATACGTGTTATACAATAGCATGGTGATCGTCATCGGTCCCACGCCGCCCGGCACGGGCGTGATCATGGAAACCTTGTCCTTCACGCTTTCGAAATCCACGTCGCCGCAGAGTTTTCCGTTTTCGTCGCGGTCCATGCCCACGTCTACGACAACGGCGCCCTCTTTGACCATATCCGCGGTAACGAATTTCGCTCTACCGATGGCAACGACCAAAATATCCGCACCCGCGCATACCTCTTTCAGATTCTTCGTCTTGCTGTGGCAGACGGTCACCGTCGCGTCCGCATTCAAAAGCAGCATCGCCATGGGTTTTCCCACGATATTGGAGCGGCCGAGAACGACCGCGTTCTTGCCGCGGGGATCGACGCCGTACTCCTCTAAAAGTTTCATGACGCCGAAGGGCGTGCATGCGACGATGGTCTCGCGGTTCATGGCAAGATTGCCCACGTTCTGCGCACAGAAACCGTCCACGTCTTTGGCGGGCGGGATCAGTTTTAAAATAGCCTGTTCGTCGAGATGCGAAGGGAGAGGCAACTGCACCAGAATGCCGTGGATATTATCTGAGGCGACCAACTCTTTCACTAAATTTTCCGCATCACGCTGCGAGGCGGAAGCGGGAAGATTGAAAGAATACGAGCGGATCCCCACTTCTTCACAGCCTTTGATCTTGTTTCGGACATAGACCTTAGACGCCTGATCGTCCCCGATGAGGACGACGGCAAGCCCGATTTCTTTCCCGCCGTCTTTAAGAGCGGCGACCTTTTCCTTTAACTCGGCGCGCAGTTTTGCGGCGAGCGCTTTTCCGTCCATGATTTTCGTCATACCTTAATTTCCTTTCTTTTCGTTTGCAAGGTAGGCGGCAAGAATGCCGTTGATAAAGCCCGTGCTCTTTTCGGTCGAATAGCGCTTGGAAAGCCCTACCGCCTCGTCCACGGCCACGATATCGGGCACGTCTTCCACATAATTGATCTCCGCGAGCGCTAAAAGCAACGCGCTCTTGTCCGCGGGAAACATACGCTCGTTCGAAAAGCCGATCGCGTATTTATCGATGATCTCGCAAAGTTCCGTCAGATGCGCCGACACTTCGTCCACGAGTTTGTCGGCAAAGGCGGCGTCCTCTTCGGAAAGTTCGTTCGCTTTATAGACGCTGCGTTTCGTTGCGTCGTCCGCGGGATGAAACAAATTGGCAAAAATAATTTTGTACGCACATTCTCTTGCGTTGGTTCTCATAACGTATTCCTTTTACAAGCCAATATTTCCCCTTAAAAACTTTAAGGGGAAATACGAATTTTTGTTCAGTTTTATTCCGAAAAATGTTCTTCCGAAAACTCGACGCCCACAACGTGTACGTTGACCTTGGATACTTTGTATTCGGTCATCGCCTCGACGTTGTGTTTGACCGTCTGCTGTATCTTGAAAGCGACGTCGGGCACGTTGTATCCGTAATCGACCGAAACGGAGATCTCGGCGATGATACCGTCTTTTTCGAAATACAGTTTGAGCCACCTTTTTTTATTGGCGGGAAGAGCCACGCCCTCCACTTCCGCGACGGCAAGTTGCACGATGCCGCTCACGATACCGGAATTATAAGAAACTTTACCCTTTTGTCCGTCGGAGGGAACTCGTTTAAAAAACGCCATTTTTTCTTTACTCCAAGGAATTCTTATGTACATTATAACATATTTTTCAGGTTTTAGATAGTAATTTTTATTAACTTTCCGAATTTATCGGCATAATATTTACGTTCGCGGGATTGCAGCCTGCTTCTTCCGTCAGCACCGTATAGATGGATAAGAAGTCCTCGTATTTGAGTTCGTTCGCGTCCACAAACACGTTCACGTTGTCGGAATCCATACCGATGGAAACGACCGCGTCGTCATACCCCTGCGCTTTGATGTACGTTTCGAGCAAAAGTTCTTTTTCCATGATCTCAACGATCTTCAGTTTCATCGCCATCGCCTCGGTATAGGCGGTGCTCTCCGCTTCGGCGGAGGCGAGAATGGCATCCAACTGCAAGAGTTCTTCGTTGCGCTTGGTCACCCGTTCCGTTCTGTAGGTCGCGAAATAATTCGCAGTGGTCACTCCGTCGCCGTCAATGTTCTCGGTCGCGCCCGCAAGCACGAAATTGAACACCGCCGTTACGGCGAGCAACAGCACAAGTCCTGACATGATAATGATTTTCTTCGTTCTCGACATTTTTCAATACTCCTTTATTTTATTTTCCGCTGCCGTTTTCGTATACCTTGATTATGCTTTTGTTGATATTTAAAACGGATGCCGCGGCGTCGATCAGGTTGAACCTGACCGCCAGATTTTCCGCGCCTTCCGCCACGATCAGTACCCCCGCAATCTCGGGCGGCCGCTTTTCCAGAACGACCACCTCGCCGTTTACGAGCACGGGCGTCGTGACGATCGTGCCGTCCGCTTTTTGCACGGTTTCGTAAGCGATCACCGTTTCGCCCTCGTCGGCAAGGCTGATCATTACCTGCACTTTGCCCACGCCGTCGAGTTTGGAGAGCACGGAAACGAGTTTCGCTTCCTGCTCCGTGGCGTAATCTCCCTTTCCGCTCGCGCTCACATCCTCTTTGTCTTTATAAAATGCATTATAAAGGATAATTATGACAATGATCGCAAGAATTAAGATCACGAGTACTTCCAAAAGTTTACCCGATTGTAATTTAGCCAGCAGTCCTTTCTTCGTTTCCTGTTCCTTCATACACCGTTACGGCCTCCTTATCGATTTTTGCGATCTCGGAAACCCGCGTTCGGAGTTGCTCTATAATCATTATATGCTCGTCATTTCCGTTCATTCCGAAATCTTTTATATTTATTTGAACTTTTCGCACCGAAAACGCATAATCCGCGCATTCCCAATCGGTTACGATCAAAACCTCTATGGAAAACTCTTTTTCGACAATCTTTTTCAGTTCCTCCGAAAAACACTCCGCCTGTTTCCCGAAAAAGTAATCGAGGTAATCTTCGTCCAGAGAAACCTCGGTTTCATTCCCTTCCCCTTTCCCTTCGAATTTCAGATCCGAAACCCAATTTACCAAGGGAACGAGCATGATAAACACGCATAGTATTTTCAGGACTCCGTTGATGAATTTTCCGATCTTCCCCTCGGGCATGATGATGGTGACGAGCGCCGACAGAATGACCGCGCCGCAGATACTCAATATATATGCGCTCACGATTGTTTCCTCAAAAGAGTGTGTTGGACGAACAGATCAATAGCAGCAGCGTGATGAAGTACATGAACGCGACCGCCAGAATGCCCGCGATGAAATAGTTGACCGTGCCGGAAAGCGAAGTCAGAAAGCCGCTGATCTTGCCGTCTCCGACGGGTTCCGTGACTGCGGCGGTCAGTTTCAGAAAGAGACTGAAAACGACCAACTGCACGAACGGTACCAAAATCGCGGACACGAGCAGCAGCAAACTGCATGAGCCGAGCGCGTTTTTGATGAGGACGCTGCCCGCGATCATCAGATCGAAACCGCCGCTCAAAAAACCGCCGATGATCGGCACGGAATTGCTGATGGCATATTTGGCGGCTTTAAACGACAGCCCGTCGTACGTTGCCGAGGTAATGCCCTGCACCGTCAGAAAGACCGTAAAGGCGGTAAGAGAAATGCCCAAAACCCATTTGTTAATACTCTTGAAGAGCGCGGCAAAGTTGTTGAGTTTTATTTCCTCGCTCATGTTTCCCACCATGCAGATAACGACGAGCATGACAGCGACGGGAAGCACCACCGTAGAGATGATATTGACGATAATCTCGCTTAAAAACACGACTGCGGGCTGATATACCGCTACGGAAACACTCCCCCCGCTCGTCGCGATGAGCGTCAAAAGAATCGGAAAGACCGCCTGCATCTGTTTCTGCATAGATCGGACGGCGCCGTAACAGTCGCCCACGACGTCGATCATCGAGGTGAGAATCAATACGAGTATGGCGGCATAGCCGACGAAATAAATCAGTTTGGACGTTCCCGCGCTCATGAACGACGATTGAAACATATGCAGCAGACCGCACAGGATCGCGATCGCGCAGATGACGGCGAACACCGGGAGCATATCTTTCACGCCGCCGAAAACGAGACCGCCGATCGCCGCTAAAAAACTGTCGTAATCCATGCGGAAATCGCCGCTGACGATGGAAGAAATTTTATCTGTGATTGAACCCTTTCCGAAAAAATCTTTTTCTTCGTCGGTCAGCGTTTTCAGGTATTGTTCCAGTTCCTCCAGATCGAGTTTTCCCAAAAGTTCGTCGATACTCTCCGCAAGCCCGCTGCCGTTGCCAGAATCTTCGGCAAAAGCCGCGACGGGCGAAAACGCCAAGAGCAGAAAAACGAAAAGGACGGCGACGACGAGCAGGCGGAGTTTTCTTCTTTTCTTCATATCAGCTCCAAAATATTGCCGATAAGCGTGATCAGGCTCTGAATGATGGGAATGGAAACGGTAAATATGATGATCTTTCCCGCCAGAACCAGCTTGTCCGCGATGCTTTTACTGCCGAAATCTTCCACGATGCCAGCACTGAACTCGACCAGATAGCCGATCGCCACGATCTTTAAAATAATCTTGACGAGAGATTGGTCTATGCCCGTCTTTTCGGCAATGTCCGTAAAGATCCGCAAAGACGCGCCGAGCATATCCAGCGCGAAAATGAGGATGATGACGCCGCCCGCAATAGTCACGGCAAAAGCGAGTTCGGGCTTGGAAGATTTTAAAATGAGCGCCGCAATTGCCGTGACCAGACCGACGCCGATGATTTTCGCCAACTCCATGGCTCAGAACAAATCGAAGATACTTTTGATCGAATCGAATAAATCCGCCACCATGCCGATGACGACGGTCATGACGATGATCAGCCCCGCGAGGCTGACCAGCGTTGCGATGTCTTCCCTCTCCGATTTTTTCAGGACCTGACACACGATGGTGATGACGATGCCGACCGCTGCTAATTTGAAAATGATACTGATATCCATGCTTTCCTCCTAAACGAGTAAAATGGCTACGATCAGCCCGAACAAAAAGCCGAGCTTGGTATAAAGCGCGAAATATTTTTTATATTCCGCCTCCGAATCCGTCTTTTCTTTTTCCAGTTCCGCGCGCACGGCGCCCAGATAATTCCCCTGCGATTTTGCGTCGCTTTTGCCTATCATGGAAAAATAATCCTGCGCGAGCCGTTTTTCCGTTTCCGTCAGATAGGGAAATTCGATGCGGACGGGCTTGAAATTCTTCGCTTTGATCTCCGCGAGTACGGCCGTAAAATCCGTTCCGTATTCATACTTATCGAAAAATGCCGAAAGCGGAATACGCGTATAACTCACCTCTCCGATGAACCGCTCGTTGAAGTTGTGCAGATCGTACATGAAAGTTTTCCGAAGTTTATATTTCCGCGTGAGCGCGAACCCCGCAAGGGAACACAGCGCCACCAACGCGACACATAAGAATATTTTCAGCATATCAGTCCCGATACACGCATTGCAGCGCCGCGTCGTAAATGGCCGCAACTTTGCCGATCTCGTCGAAATCCAACGCGACGTAGCGTTCGAATATGCCTTCCGTCAGCAGCGATCTGAAAATCTCCGAAGAGCGGAGGCTGCCGATATCCTTCATATGCGCGCTTGCGATGACGTGCACGCCGCTCCTCGCGCAGTCGATGACTGCCGCAATATCCTCGGCGCCAGCGATCTCGTCGGTAATGATTACGTCGGGACGCATCGCGCGCACCGCCGCGGTCAATGCGTCCCGTTTATAGGAATAGCGGACCACGTCGCAGAACGCCCCCGTATCGAGCGTAAAGTCGCGCGAGGCGGCGGCGATCTCGTTGCGCTCGTCGTTGATGAGCACGTTGACGATCTGTTTTTGGCAGATCTGCCTGGAAAGATCGCGCAGAATGGTCGTCTTGCCCCGCCCCGGCGCGGAGATCAGCAGAATATTTTGCAAGCCGTTTTGCAGGCATCGGGCGTAGACGGTATCCGCGCAGCCGAGCACTTCGTGCGGAATACGGATATTGAGCGAAGTGATCTCCTTGACCGTAAAAGTTTTGCCGTCCTCGTAGACGAACGCGCCCGCAAGCCCGATCCGCTCGCCTAAGTTTCCCGTCAAAAACCCCTGCCGCAGTTGTTCCGTGACCGAATACACGGAAAACTCGCTCGCGCGGAAGACGATCTCTTCCAGTTCCGCGCAGGTCGCGTTTAAAGAGCCCGCCGCCGTTTCGCTCAGCCCCCTTTCGCACAGGTACGAATATTTCCCCTTATAGTTGACCACGACGGGTTTGCCCGCGCGCAGACGCATTTCGTACAAGTACTTTTCGTTGAGATAGGACAGCGCGTCTATGTATTTTTGATTTAAAAAATCCAACATAACTTGTCCTCCTCAATGCCTTATTATATGTGCGGACAAGCGCGACTATGACGCGAAAGCATAAAAAAAGGGGACGGCATATCGTGCCGTCCCCTTTCGGAAACAAAAATTATTTTGCAAACTCCACGCTGCGGAATTCGCGGATGACGTTGACTTTGATCTGCCCGGGATATTCGAGTTCCTGCTCGATCTTCTTGGCGATATCCTTGGCGAGGAAGAGCGTCTGCGCATCGTCGATCTGTTCGGGCTTGACGATGACGCGCACTTCGCGCCCCGCCTGAATCGCGTAGCATTTGTCCACGCCCTTGAATCCCGATGCGATGCTTTCCAACTGTTCCAGACGCTTGACGTAGTTGGTGCTCGTTTCGCGCCTTGCGCCGGGCCTTGCGCCCGAGATCGCGTCGGCAGCCTGTACCAACACCGCCTCGATGGTCTTGGGCTCCACGTCGCCGTGGTGCGCCTGGATCGCGTTGATGACGTTGTTGCTCTCTTTATATTTTTTGGCGATATCCGCACCGATCTGAATATGCGTGCCTTCCTGTTCGTGGTCGACCGCTTTTCCGATATCGTGCAGAAGTCCCGCCCGTTTGGCAAGATTGACGTCCAGCCCCAGTTCCGCCGCCATCATGCCCGCAAGTTGCGCGACTTCGATGGAATGTTTATATACGTTCTGGCCGTAACTGGTCCTGTATTTGAGCCGCCCCAAAAGTTTGATGATCTCGGGGTGCAGACCGAAAATACCGACTTCGAACATGGCGCTCTCGCCGTTTTCCTTGATCTGCTGGTCCATTTCTTTTTTGACCTTTTCCACCGTCTCTTCGATCCTGGCGGGATGGATCCTGCCGTCGCCGATGAGTTTTTCCAAAGAGATCCTCGCCACTTCGCGGCGGACGGGGTCAAAGCCCGAAAGAATGACGACTTCGGGCGTATCGTCGATAATGAGTTCGATACCCGTGGCGTTTTCCAACGCGCGGATATTTCTTCCTTCCCTTCCGATAATCCTCGCTTTCATATCGTCGTTGGGAAGAGGTACGACGGATACGGTGATCTCCGAAGCGTGGTCGCTCGCGCACTTCTGAATGGCGAGGCTGATGATCTTTTTCGCATTTGTGTCCGCCTCGTCCTTGGCCTGCTGCTCGATGTTGCGCACTTGCAGAGCCACGTCGTGACGGGTCTCGTCCATAATGTTTTCGGTCAGAAGCCGCTTCGCCTCATCCTTTGTGAGCTGGGCGACTTTTTCCAGTTCCTGAATCATCAGATCGTGCTGATGATTGATCTTTTCCTGCATCTTTTTGACTTCGCCTTCCTGGCGAACGAGATTTTTCTGCTGCTGCTCGAGTGCGTCGTTCTTCTTTTGCAGGGCGTCCTCTTTTTTGTCGAGGTTGTCCTCTTTCTGGATCAATCTCTGTTCGAGTTTTTGAAGTTCGTTTTTCTTTTCTTTTGTGTCACGTTCAAATTCGTTGCGTAGTTTTAAGTCCTGTTCCTTCGCCTCTAAGATAGCTTCCTTTTTTAATGCTTTGCATTCGCCTTCGGCGTCTTCGAGCATTTTTGAAATTCTTTGATTGACTTCGCCCAACTTTTTATCGGTCGCATTCTTGTACATGCGGCGGCCGAGGAAAAAGCAAAGCACACCAACTGCTACAACCGCGACGGCGAGTACGGCAATGACCGTAATTTCAACCGTGCCGGCAAGAAACAGGGAGCTTATCGTTTTGGTTACCATAAAAGCCTCCTGTATTTAAAATGAAAAAAATGATACAAATACGCTTTAAAATGTGTGATTTTATATCTCATTTATTATACATGAAACGCATAGAAAAGTCAATGTAATTTTTTAAATTAACAGTTTCGGAGCGAATAAAAAATGACGGACGCGCTTTTTTTCGCACGCCCGCCGGTCCGATCGTTTTTTTTAAGGTTTTTCTTCCAGTTTTTCCAGCCACAGCCGAGACTCTGCGTCCGACGGCATGCGCCAATCCCCGCGCGGCGACAGAGACACCGAACCGATCTTTACCCCGTCGGGCAGGCACGAACGCTTGAACTGCTGCGAGAAGAAACGGCGGTAAAAATTTTTCAGCCATTTCCGGAGCGTATCGTCGGAATATTTTTCTTTGAACGCCGCCTTTGCGAGATACAGCACCTTTTCGGGCGGAAAGCCCCAGCGGACGGCATGATACAGATAAAAGTCGTGCAGTTCGTAAGGACCGACCAACTCCTCCGTCTTCTGCGCGATCTTGCCGTCTTCGGGCGGAAGAAGTTCGGGGCTGATCTCGGTATGCAGAATATCTTCGAGCACGGCCCCCGCAGCGCCGCCCAGCCGCTTTCCTTCGTAGGCGATCAGATGTCTTACGAGCGTTTTCGGAACCGACGCGTTGACACCGTACATCGACATATGGTCGCCGTTGTACGTCGCCCAACCGAGCGCCAGTTCGCTCAGATCGCCCGTCCCTATGACGATGCCGTTTGCATCGTTTGCGATATCCATGAGCACCAAAGTGCGCATTCTCGCCTGCGCGTTCTCGTACGCCGTGTTTTTATTGTTTTCATCGTGGGAAATATCTTTGAAATGCTGCAAAACAGCGTCCTTTACGGGGACGGTGCGCGAGGTCACGCCGAGCGCTTCCATCAGTTTCAGAGAATTTTGCAGCGTTTTATCCGTCGTCCCGAAACACGGCATGGTGACGGCGACGATATCTTTCGGATCTTTGCCGAGCGCCTGAAAAGCGCGCACGGTCACGAGGAGGGCGAGAGAACTGTCCAGCCCGCCCGAGATGCCGATGACTGCCGTGGCGCTGTTCGTATGTTTCAAGCGCTTTTTCAGCCCTGCCGCCTGCATGGACAGGATCAATTCGGCGCGCTCGTCCGCATTCTTTTCGGGAAGAAAAGGATGCGCGGAAATGTTTCTGGTCAAGGGCGCGGGCGCCGTGAGCGTTTCGAAAGAAACCTCTACATAATCGGAAGGCGCGCGCGAATCGGAAAAAGTATTGACGCGGCGGCGTTCGAAACAGATCTTATCCACGTCGATCTCCGAAACCGTCAGTCCGCTTTGAAACAGCGCGCTTTCGGCGAGAATTTCCCCATCCTCGACGATGAGATCGTGACCGGAAAAGACGAGGTCGGTCGTGCTCTCCCCTTCGCCCGCATCCGCATATACGTAGCCGCAGACGGTTTTGGCAGACTGCGCCTTGACGAGCAACCGCCTGTAATCCGCTTTCCCCGCCGTTTCGCTGCTGGCGGAAAGATTGACGATGATATGTGCGCCTGCAAGCGCGTGCGAAACCGATGGCGGCGCGGGAACCCACAGATCTTCGCAGATCTCAGCGGAAACGGTAAAATTCTTCTGGTTGGCGGCACGAAACACCACCCGCGCGCCGAAGGGCACGGTTTGACCTTCCCACTCTACGGTGCGCATCGCGCCGTCGAAGGAAACAAAATTGCGGCGTTCGTAAAACTCCGCGTAATTCGGAAGATACGTCTTTGGAACGAGCGCAAGCAGCCTGCCCCCGCTGATCGCCGCCGCGCAGTTATACAGCGCGCCGTGTGCGAGATACGGCACGCCGACAAAGACGAGCGTTTTCGTGCCCGCCGTGGCGTCTACGATCTCTTTGAGCGCGTCTTTCGCCCCCTCGACGAGGACGCTCTGCGAGAACAACTCGCCGCAGGTGTAGCCCGTGACGCACAGTTCGGGAAAGACCAGCAGTTGCACGTTCTCGCTTTCCGCGGCGCGTATGAGGCGGATGATCTGCTCCGCGTTGTATTTCGCATCGGCAACCCTGATCTCGGGCGTAGCCGCGGCGACTTTCACAAATCCGTATTCCATAAATCCTTATTCTTCGGGAGCCTCTTCGGGCTCCTCCTCTTCCTTTTCTTCCGCGGGCTTGTACACCGCGCGGATCTTATTTTCGATCTCTTTCGCTTTTTCGGGATTGTTTTTCAGATAATCGCGCATCTTTTCGCGGCCCTGCGCCACTTTTTCCCCTTCATAAGAGAACCATGCGCCGCTCTTTGTGATCACGTCGCACGCGGTACCCAGATCGATGAGGCAGCCTTCCTGCGAAATGCCCTCGCCGTACAGAATATCGAATTCCGCGGTCTTGAAGGGAGGCGCAAGTTTGTTTTTCACGACTTTCGCGCGCGTCTTATTGCCCATGATCCCCTCTGCGTCTTTCAGGGCGTCCGCTTTGCGCACGTCGATACGCACGCTCGCGTAAAATTTCAATGCTTTGCCGCCGGGCGTGACTTCGGGGTTGCCGAACATGACGCCGACTTTTTCGCGCAACTGGTTGATGAAGATGACGCAGCAGTTGCTCTTATTGATAAATCCCGTCAATTTGCGAAGGGCCTGCGACATCAGGCGCGCCTGCAAGCCGACGTGCGAATCGCCCATTTCACCTTCGATCTCCGCTTTGGGCGTGAGCGCCGCCACGGAGTCGATGACGATCAGATCCACCGCGCCGCTGCGCACGAGCGCATCGGCAATATCGAGAGCCTGTTCGCCCGTATCGGGCTGCGATACGTACAAATCGTCCAGGTTCACGCCGAGTTTTTTTGCATAGACGGGATCGAGCGCGTGTTCCGCGTCCACGAACGCGGCGATTCCGCCCGCCTTCTGCGTTTCCGCGATGGCGTGCAGAGCGACCGTCGTCTTACCCGAAGATTCGGGGCCGTAGATCTCCACGATCCTGCCGCGGGGTATCCCGCCGATACCGAGCGCGATATCCAGCGAAAGACAACCCGTGGGAATGACTTCGATATCCACGCTTCCCGCCGCGTCGCCCAATTTCATGATGGCGCCTTTGCCGTAGTGCTTTTCGATCTGCAAAAGCACCTGATCGAGCGCTTTCAGTTTGTCGTTGTTCATTGATGACCTCTTTTCCTTTTATTTGATTTGCTTGTAAAGCAGAAACAGTGCCTGATTGACGGCGCGGCGGGTGATTTGTTCCCGATCGCCGTGAAATATATATTTATATACGAACACGTTTTCTTTGCGCCCTACTGCGATATAACACAGTCCCACAGGCTTGTTCGTATTATCCGATTTCGGCCCCGCGATGCCCGTCGTCGCAACGGATACGTTGCAATTTCCGCCTGCCAGAAGTCCCGCAGCCATTTCATACGCCGTTTCGTCAGAAACCGCGCCGTGGTGCATGAGCGTGAATTTTTGCACGCCCAGACGTTTTTCTTTGGCGAGATTGTCGTAGGCAACCACGCTTTCAAAAAGCACGGAACTCACGCCGGGGACTTCGATGAGTTTTTTTGCGACGCCACCGCCCGTAAAGGATTCGGCAATTCCGAGTTTTAATCCCCTCAGTTTCAGGATCTCGAAGACGCGCTCGTTGAGCGGCGTATCTTCGACCGCGTAGATATAATCGTTGAGCCCCTGTACGGCGACGCGCATCACGTCGTCGATGAGCATTTTCGGGGAATTGCTGTCGTACAAAAGTTCCAGACGCATTTCCCCGTCGCACTGATACACGTTGTATAAAAGTTTCTCTCCGCTGATACGCTTGCAGTCGGACAGGACGTTCTGCAATCTGTCCTGCGGCACGCCGACCGTGCGGACGACCATTTTATCATGTTTTACAGAGTACTTCGCGTCTAATAAATCGATGTATTCCGAGCGGATCTCGGCCGCCCCGCGCTCGCCTGCGCGCATTAAAAAAACCGTCTTCGCGTCCAGCGAGATCGCGTTCCCATCGCAGAGTTTCGCTTTGAGCACTTCGAAAACGCGCACCTTGCTTTCGGCAAAGATATGCTCGGGAATGACGATAAACACGTTATCGAAAAAGTTTTTCGCCTCGATGAGCGTCTGCGCGAACGCGGAAGGTTCGTCCTCGCCCAGAATGAAAATCTTGTCGAGAAAATACCCCCCCTCCGAAAGAGCCCTCGCGCACGGCTCGAATTCATCGCCGTAAAAGGGATTTTTGATATTTCTTAAAACGATACACGCGTTTTTCATGATTCGGATTGACTGAAAACCGCCCTATTTTTCACGATATAGGATACGCCCGACCAGATGGTGAGAACGGTGGCGATGCCGAGGCAGACGATACCGATCGCATTGATGATCTCGCCCGCTGCCGCAATACCGAAGAAATTCGCGCCCGCGAGCAGCATGGCGATGGCGATATCCTGAAACGTGGTTTTCATTTTTCCGACTTTATCCGCCGCGAGCACCAGTCCCGTGGACGCCGCTACCATGCGGAATCCGCTGACGATCAACTCGCGCGCCAGAATCACGGCGACGCAAACGCCCGCAAAGACGAGCGTCCAGCCCCCCCATAGCACAGTGAGGATCTCGGGCTTGACCAAAATAAAGATCAGCGCCGTGGAAACGAGCACTTTATCCGCGATGGGATCGAGAAATTTTCCGAGATTGGTGACGAGATTGTATTTGCGGGCGATATGCCCGTCGACGAAATCCGTACACGCGGCGACGATAAAGACGAGCGCGGACACAAAATAATGGTAGGGAAAATCGATAAAGAAGATCGCGCCGAATACGGGAATCATGCAAATGCGGCTGATCGTAATTTTATTGGGTAAATTCATGCTTGAAAATCCTCCGTTTGACCAAATAGATCGTAATCGCCGCAGTCCGTGACGATAATTTCGTACGTTTCGCCCTGCGTTGCCTCGGGCGCGTTGAAATACACTTTGCCGTCGATCTCGGGCGCGCTGAAATACGCCCGTCCCACGAAACATTTTCGTTCGTAATCGATGCCGTCGCAGACGACGGACAGTTTTTTTCCGAGCAAAGTATGTAAGAACGCGCGCGATATTTCCGCCTGAACGCCGTAAAGTTCTTTCACGCGGCGCTGTTTTACGCGGGCAGGGATCTGCCCCTTTAAACGGTACGCCGCCGTATCGGGTTCGCGCGAGTAGGCGAAAAAGCCGCAGTTGGTCAATTTCGCTTCTTTCAAAAACATACCCAGCGCGGCCGCTTCCTCTTCCGTTTCCGTGGGAAAACCCGCGATGAAAGTCGAACGGACGGCAATGCCCTCCACGTTTTCGCGCAGTTTTTTCAAAAGCGCAAGGTATTCTTCGCGGCTCCCCTTGCGGTTCATCAGTTTCAGAATGCGATCCTCGCTGTGCTGAAAGGGAATATCCAGATATTTGACGAGTTTGGGATTATTTTTCAGTTCGGCGATCAACGCGTCGTCGATTTGATCGGGATAACAGTATAAAAGCCGGATACTGCGGATATTTTCGAGTGAGGAAAGTTTTCGGATCAACTCGACGAAACGGCTTTCGCCATGATCCGTACCGTAGCGCGTGGTGTCCTGCGCGACTAAAATGAGTTCGGAAACTTCGCCCAGTTCCCGCGCCTCTCCGACGAGTTTTTCCATGGGCTCCGAACGGTAGCGGCCGCGGATCTTGGGGATCAGACAGTAGGTACAGAAGTTGTCGCACCCGTCCGCAATCTTCAGATAAGCATAGTGTGCGGGCGTGGTCAAAACGCGCTCCGCGGCGCTCTCTTTCCCCTGCCCCACCGCGTTGATACGCCCCTCGGAATAAGAGCGTTCCAGGCTTTCCAACAGTTTGTCGCTGTCCGAACAGCCCAGGAAAACGTCCGCCTCCGTGAGCGCAGGGAACAGTTCTGCCACATATTTTTCGGGTAGACAGCCGCTCACGACGATCTTTTCCAGATTTTTTCCGCGCAGCGCGTTGCATTCCAGCACGGTGTCGAGCGCTTCCTCGCGCGCAGACTGCAAAAAAGCGCAGGTATTTACGATGAGGATATTTGCATCTTCCATCTCGTCGGTGACGGCGTAGCCGCGGCTCTTGATCTCGCCCAAAAGCCGCTCGGCATCCACCCTGTTTTTATCGCAGCCGAGAGAAATCAGCCCGAATTTTTTGTTTTCTAACATATCAGTTTCCAAAATCGCCGTACTTCGCGTCGAATTCTTCCTGCGAAAGGAGCACTTTGCGCGATTTGGCGCCGTCGAACGCGGAAATATAGCCCATGTTTTCCATCCATTCGACGATCTTGCCCGCCTTCGGATAGCCGACCGAGCATTTGCGCTGGATCATGGATATAGACGCCTGTCCCACGGATACGACGTAACGCAGCGCCTCGATATACACTGCTTCCACACTGTCGTCGCTGCCCTCGCCGCCCGACGATTCGCCGCGCTCGCTGTTGTTGATATAGGTCGCGACCGCGTCGTCGTAGTACGCCTCGTTGTGTTCCTTAACAAACTCGACCACGTCCTGCACTTCCTGAGAACTCAAAAACGCGCCCTGCACGCGCGCAGGCATGGTCATGGTGTCCGTCTTGTACAGCATATCGCCGTAGCCGAGCAATTTTTCCGCACCCGTGGAATCGAGAATGGTACGGGAGTCGACTTCCTGCACGACCTTGAACGCCACACGCGTGGGAAGGTTGGATTTGATGATACCCGTAATGACGTCGACGGACGGACGCTGCGTCGCGAGCACCAGATGGATACCCGCCGCGCGCGATTTTTGCGTCAGGCGCTGGATGCGGTCCTCGATATCCTTTTTGGCGACCATCATCAGATCGGCAAGTTCGTCGACGATGAGCACGATCTTCGGCAGCCGCTCTTCCTCGGGAAGAAGGCTCGCATTATATTCGTCGACCTGGCGGACGAGCGTTCCCTTTCTGGTCTTTTCTTTAAAGAGCGAATAACGGCGCTCCATTTCGGCGATCGCCCAGTTGAGAACGGTGATAACTTTGGCAGGCTCGTAGATGATCTCGTTGATCATCAGGTGAGGCAATTTATCGTATATATTGAATTCGACCTGTTTGGGGTCTACAAGTATTATGCGCAATTCCTCGGGACTGTATTTATACAAAAGGCTGATGATCAGCGAATTAAGGCAGACGCTCTTACCCGAGCCGGTGGAGCCGGCAACGAGAAGGTGTTTCATCTTGGCGATATCGCCCGAGATCGCGCGCCCTTCGATGTTCTTTCCCATGCCGAACATGAGCGCCGAAGACTTGGCGTTGGTAAATTCGGGTGAGGTGATGATCTCTTTGAGCCCCACCGTCGTCTTCTGCTTGTTGGGAACTTCTATGCTGATGGAGCCGTTTTCATAATTGGGCTGAATGTTGACGCCGTCGCGCGCGTGCAGGCGCATGGCGAGTTCGGTATCGCAACCCAAAACCTTGGAGGCGGGAATATTCCCGGGAATATCGATGTCATAGCGCGTGACCATCGGCCCCTGCGTCACGCCCACCACTTCGCAGGAAATTTTCAACTGAGCGAGCGTTTCGGTAATCGTGACGATGTTTTCGCGCGTCTCGTCTTCGGAATTGTTCGCCGCGGGCGCGTAATCGCGCAACAGGGAGAGCGGCGGGCTGACGTATTTCTGATAGACGTGTTTGGGCTTGCTCTCTTCGACCGTCGGTTCCTGCCTGACAGGTTCGACGACACGGTCGCGGGAACGCCCCAAAGATGGAATTTCCTCCGTCCGCTCGGGACGAAGGCGCGTCGTTTCCTCCATCGCGGTCGGAATGACCGAATCGAGCGGCTGGTCCGAAAGGTCGTCGTCCGCGTCGAAAATATCCGCGGCAGAGCCGAAAGAATCTTCCGTATTCTTGCGCACGTCGTTCTGTTCGTTCAATTCGAAATCGCTCGCAGGACGCTGAAAGCGCACGGGTTCCTCTGCCGGGCGGGGAACTTCGGTCGCGGCGACTTCGGGCTCGGAAATCACTTTTTTATGAATGCGCTCGCGCTTGACGGGCTCTTCCCGTTCGGGTTCGGGCGCACTGTCTGTAAAGCCTGTGCGGATGCTCTCGTTCGCTTCCGTGCGGCGTGCGCCGAATTCGAAAGGAGGAGGCGTCTGCGGTTCGCTCGGCGCAGGCGCAGGATCGCGGCGGGCGCTGAACTGCGGAAAAGAATTTTCCGCAGGAGGCGTCGCGGCGGGCGACGACGAAACGTCGTTCCTATAATAATTTTTTTCAGGCGAAACGTACGCGGCATAGGGAGTATCGGGCACCGCCGTATCCGTATTGCGCGTGGTGTCCGTAACGATCTTTTTGGGTTTATTGGAATAGGTGATATTGCCGTCTTCTCCGTCCTCATAAAGATTTGCGTAGGAAGATATGGGCGCGGCGGTCGCGGTATTTTCCGTGCGCGTGCTGCGCTCGTGCCCCTCGGAAAACGAGGAAACGTCTTTGAAGTTGTTGGAATACTGTTCGCGCGAAACCGAGCCGCGGTTGGGGTTGTTGAAATACGAATTGGAATCGAAGATCAGATTGTTTGTATAATTCGACCCTATCGGCGCGTCGCTTTGCGGATATAAAATAGAGCGGCTCTGCGCGTAGGGCGAAACGGGTTCCGCCGCGCGCTGCTGTTCGCGGCGCTGCGCCTCGGCGCGCTTATTCTCCTTGTTGATCTCGCGTTTCGTCTTGAAATCGAAGGTCTCCCCCACCGCGAAGAGGCGTTTGGACTGATCGACGGGCGACTGCGGATAAGCGTCCGCCGCGGGGATTTCCGTCTGTGCGGCGGCATAGGGCTGCGGTTCCGAACGGAACGCGGGCGCGGCGGGCTGGGCATAAGCCGTACCCGCATAATTCAGATCATACGCGCCGTTCGTATTGCGCGTGGCGGCCTCGACGGGCGTTTCTGCCTGCTCGCGGCGTTTCTGCGCGGGGCGCGGCGCGGCGAATACGGAATTGCCCGATTTTGCGGCGTAGATGAAATACGCGGTCGCCGCCATCAAAAGCGAAAAGATGATATAGCCCCCGACGGAAGTCGTGAGTTTCACCACGGGATAAACGACGAGACCGAAAATCACGCCTCCGCCCGTCGTCTGGAAAAAACTGTTTTCTCCCGCGCGGTAGCAATCGGAAAGATATTCGCCGTACGAGCCGTAGGCGATCTCCCCCACCGCCGCGGTGATGGTGTGCACGAGACAGACGAGCAGGCAGAAAAACAGTACGCACAGCGCCGTCATTTTTTTGCCCGCGGTGATCCTTTTGCCCGTAATGAGCACGAAACCGAGATAAAAGAGCGCGGCAAGAACGGCATACGAACAGTATCCGAACGTGCCGAGCAAAAAAGAACTGATGGCAAAGCCGACGCTCCCGAAAATGAGACTTCTCGTAATTAAAATCAAAAGCGCGAGCGCGGCGAACAGGACGACCACCATCCCCACCGTCTCGCGGGTCAAAATGCGGTCCTTATCGTTTTGATTGTTCTCGCTTCCTCTTCCTAAATTGTTCAAATCAGACTCCCTTCCGGCGCCGCGAAAAAGGCGCAATATTTCAGTATTTCTATAATAAAGATATTATAACATTTTTGTCGATTTATTTCAATAAAAATGCGCAACTTTTTCCCTCGCGAGGCAAAATATCTTCTGCAAAAATTTAACAAAAAAACCGCCCGCGATCATTTCGCGGGCGGCGCAAGAAAATTTTACGTTACATATCTTCTTTTTCGTCGTTCCAGGAATACATTTTACGCAGTTCTTTACCCACCGCTTCGAGTTGATGGTCGGCCTCGAGCGCGCGCTTGGCGTTGAAATGCGCCCTGCCGTTGTTGTTCTCTGCGATCCATTTAGAGGCGAACGTGCCGTCCTGGATCTCTTCGAGGACTTTCTTCATTTCCTTTTTGGTCTCTTCGGTGATGATACGCTTACCGGTCTCGTAATCGCCGTATTCAGCGGTGTCGGAAATGGAATAGCGCATCATCGAGAAACCGCCCTTATAGATGAGGTCGACGATGAGTTTCATTTCGTGAATGCACTCGAAATACGCGTTCTTGGGATCGTAACCCGCTTCCACGAGCGTTTCGAACCCCGCTTTCATGAGCGCGGTCACGCCGCCGCAGAGAACAGCCTGTTCGCCGAAGAGGTCGGTTTCCGTCTCGCACTTGAAAGTCGTTTCCAGAACGCCCGCGCGCGCGCCGCCGATACCCGCGGCATACGCCAAAGCCACGTCGAGCGCCTTGCCCGTCGCGTCCTGATGAATGGCGACCAGGCAGGGAACGCCTTTACCTGCCACGTACTCGCTGCGCACCGTATGGCCGGGGCCCTTGGGCGCGATCATGAACACGTCCACGTTTGCGGGCGGAACGATTTGTTTGAAATGGATATTGAAGCCGTGCGCAAACGCGAGCGCCTTGCCCTCGGTCAGGTTGGGTTCGATGCTCTCTTTATACAATTTCGCCTGTCTTTCGTCATTGATAAGGATCATGATGACGTCCGCCGCTTTCGCCGCTTCCGCTGCCGTCATGACTTTCAAGCCTGCCTTTTCCGCTTTCGCCCAGGATTTGCTGCCGTTATACAGTCCGACGACGACGTTTACGCCGCTCTCGTGCAAGTTCAGCGCATGCGCGTGTCCCTGGCTGCCGTAGCCGATGATAGCGACGGTTTTACCCTTTAAAACTTTCAGATCGCAATCAGACTGATAGTATATCTTTGACATATTCCAAATTCCTCCGAATGAATTTCCGAATTTTTATATATTATATAACTCTTGCCGTTTTCCGTCAAGCATCGGACGGGCGTTGCGGGCGTTTTTTTTATTTATTTCACAATTTCGGCGGCAACGATTTGATTTTTACGGAAAATCTATGTATAATATCAACGATCGAAGAACGAGGTGGCATTATGAACTTGGAGCGTGAAGAACTGATACTCGCGACGGGCGCGGCGGAAGATCCCGCCATGAAACTTTTTATAGACGCCATGGAAAACGACGACGTCCGCGCCTATGCGCGGGCATACGCCCTGCTGCTGGAACAGGGTTCGCAGCGGAATTTCGCCGAGTATCTCGCAGACAAAATTTTATTCGACGACAACGTGTTCGCGCGGCGCGCGTTCGAGGGAAAACTTTCCCCCGACGTCGTTTCCGCCTTTTCGCACGATCTGGATATTTTTCAGCGTATCGCCGACGCGTGCGACGATCCCCCGCCGAAGATCGGCGCGAAACTCAGCGCGGGATTCCCGAAAATTTACCGAGGGAAGAACAATCCTCTGTTCGGCGGCGAATGGTCGGGAAAACACACTCTTTCCAAACTGAAAGAATTTTTCCGCCAAAACGGGTATGGGATTTTCGTGGGAAACAAAGCCTTTACGTTTGCCGGCGGCGCGCTTGCGCCCGTCAAGTACACGTCGAATATTTCCCTCTACGACCTGAAAGATTACGAATACGAAAAACAACTCGTGGAAGACAACATTATCAGTTTCCTGAAAAATCTGCCCTACTCCAATATGCTCCTGTACGGCGACAAGGGCACGGGAAAATCTTCCACCGTGCACGCCGTTCTCAACAAGTATGCGCACGAGGGACTGCGCGCCGTAGAGATCCCCAAAGAACAGGTCAAGGAGATCAATGCGCTCAAAGAACTGCTCGCGGAACTTCCTTTGAAATTTCTCATCTTCATCGACGATTTGTCCTTAGAGGAAAACGACGAAAAAGTGACCTCGCTCAAAGCGAGTTTAGAGGGAAGCATGAACGAAAAGGCGGACAACGTGATGATCGTCGCCACCTCCAACCGCCGTCACATTCTCAAAGAAAATTTCTCCGACCGCGAAAACAGCGTGCACGCGCGCGATACGATGGAAGAACAACTTTCCCTTTCCGACCGATTCGGCCTGACCGTACTTTTTTCCTCTACGGGAAAGCGGGAATATCTCTCTATCATCCGCCAACTCGCCATTGATTGCAAACTCGGAATGGACGAAGAAAAATTGTTCTCGCTTGCGGAACGCTGGGCGATCGACAAGGGCGGGCGCTCGCCCCGCCGCGCAAAACAGTTTATCGATTACGTGTTCGCCTGCCTTTCGAAAAACTCGGAAATCATTATCTAAAAAGGGACGCCGTCAGGCGTCCCTTTTTTATTATTCAGTCAGTTGCTTTAAAAGAAGTTTTGCCGCGCAGTAAATGTCCCCCGCCCCCAAAAAAAGCACCATATCCCCCGGCGAAAGTACGGGTTTGAGATAAAACTGCAGTTCTTTAATAGATTCCGCATAGAGCGCGTTGGGAAGATTCTGCGCCAATGTGTAGGCGCTCCCCGCGCTGTCAAAATACTCGCGGGCGGCATAAGTCTTGTAGACGACCAGATTTTCCACGCCGCAGAGCACATTCAAAAAGTCGTCGAACAACAATTTCGTGCGGGAATAGGTATGCGGCTGAAACACAACGAACAGCCTGCCCGCACACACCTCGCGCGCCGAGGCGAGCACCGCCGTGATCTCGCGCGGGTGATGGGCGTAATCGGCGATAAACTCCGCCCCCGCAAATTTTCCGAGCCGTTCGAAACGGCGCAGAATTCCGGTAAACTGTTCCAACCCCTGCGCCAAAAGGCGGGGCTCGAAGCGATAATAACGCCCCACGGCGAATGCCGCGAGGGCGTTGTAAACATTGTGTTTCCCATAGACGTTCAAGCGGATCCGTACGCCCTTTTCGCCCCGCTCCGAAACGGTAAACGCATATTTTCCCGCGTGACTTCGGAGATCTTCCGCCACAAAATCCGCAGTTCTGTCGTTTAAAGCGAAGGTGATCGCATCCGGGACTCTTGCCGCCACGGCATCGTCCGCATTGACGATGCGCGTCTTTGCGCGCGTGGCAAAATTGACGAAAGCGGCGTTCAGTTCCTCTTCGTCCTCATAACAGTCGAGGTGGTCCTTATCGCAATTCAAAAGAATGGCGACGGAAGGTTCGAGTTTTAAAAAATTCTTTTTGAACTCGCACGCCTCGGTGACGAAAAACTTATCCCCGCCGCTGTAAAAATTGCCGAATCTCGCGTCTTCGCCGCCGATATGCGCCGTCACATTTTCACAACTGTTGAAGAGTGCATGCATGCACATAGCGGTCGCGGTGGTTTTGCCGTGACTGCCCGCCACGCCGATGCTGTACGGAAAGCCGCGCATGATCTCCGCCAAAAGTTCCACGCGGCTGACGAGCGGGACCGCTTTGCGCGCGGCGGCCAGAAGTTCGCAATTGTCGGGCGAGATCGCCGAATTGAACACGACGAGTTCCGCCCCGTTCACATTTTCCTCCCTGTGCCCTATATAAATTTTTACCCCGTAATTTTCAAGTCGGCAGACCTGTTCGTTTTCTGAGACGTCGCTCCCGCTCACGGTATAACCGCGCTCTTTGAGATACAGAGCCAGCCCGCTCATGCTGATGCCGCCGATACCGATAAAGTGAATATGTTTCAATCGAACCAAAAGCAGAGTATCCATATCATTAAATATATGCTAAAACCCCGAAAATCTGACAATTTTTTCACTTATTTTATTTTTTATTGAATTTTTTTTCAAAAGGTACTTGAAAATTCAAACAATATAGTGTAAAATGTGTTTAGTGAATATTGTTACACTAATAAGGAGGTAGGAAATTTGAAAATTTCGGATGTACGCATTAGGTTTGTGAAAAAAGAAGACAGCAAACTGAAAGCGGTCGCGTCCATAACCATCGATGATTGCTTTGTCGTGCACGACATCAAAGTTATCGAAGGCACTGACGGACCATTCATTGCTATGCCCAGCCGCAAAACTAATGACGGTGAATTTAAGGATATCGCGCACCCTCTGAACACGGAAACGCGCGAAGAGTTGAAAAACGCTATCCTTGCCGCGTACGAACAAGAATTGGCCCACGCTGAGTAAAATTTCGAGATTTCTAAACCCTTCATAACAGTTTACCAGCCGCTGAATGAAATACCCGAAGGTATTTGAATTAAAAAAAGGAGTCGAACGACTCCTTTTTTGTTTTATTTCTTTTTAAATAATCTCTGCACGAAAGTCGGCAGATCTTTATTGTCCCCGCCCCGATCGATCGCGGGTTCGGGATTGCCCTGCAGCGCATAGGTCGGCTGCGGCTGAGGCGCGTATCCCTGCTGCGGCTGTGCGTATGTTACGGGCTGCTGCACGGGCGCAGGCTGCGGCTGACGCGCGAACTGCTGCGGCTGCGCATAGGCGTTCGGCTGCTGCGGCTGGACATACTGCGGCGCAGGCTGCGCCTGTACGGGCTGCGGTGCGGGAGCCGGCTGCGGCTGGCGCGCAAACTGCTGGGGCTGCGCCGCCTGCTGCTGATAGGGCTGGCGGTACACGTCGGGCTGCTGCCCGCGGAAAGTATTGTTGATGGGCGTGCGCACATACGACGGCGCGGCAGTCTGCGCGGTTTCCTGCACCTGCGCCGCATTTTCGGGCAACCCGCGGTTGACAAAGAAATTTTTGCTCGCCTGGTTGCGCTCGTCTTTCATGTTGTACATATTTTCCACGTGCGGGAAGCCCGTGGCGATCACGGTGACCTCCACTTCGTCGTTGATATTGCTGTCGATACAGGCGCCGAAAATGATATTCGCGGAATAATCCACCACGCTCTGTACCAAAGTCGCCGCGGTCTGCACCTCGTCCATCGTGAGGTCGTTGCCTCCGACGATATTGAGTATGACGCCCTTCGCACCCTCGATGGTCGTTTCCAGAAGCGGGCAGTTGACCGCGAGACGGACGGCTTCCACGATACGGTTTTCGCCTTTCGCCACGCCCACGCCCATATGCGCGAGCCCCTGATCTTTCAAGACCGTGCGCACGTCGGCAAAGTCGAGGTTGATGAGGGCGGGATTGACGATCAGATCGGCGATCCCGCGGATACCCTGTTTGAGGATCTCGTCCGCCACGCGGAGAGCCTCTACCATAGGCGTATTTTTAGGAACGACGCACATGATCTTATCGTTGGGGATAATGACCAGCGTGTCGACGTATTTTTTGAGGTTTTCCAACCCTTTCACGGTGTTGTCCATGCGCTTTTTGCCTTCGAAATTGAAAGGCTCGGTGACGACCGCGATGGTCAGGATTTTTAAATCGCGCGCGATCTTCGCAATGACGGGAGCTGCGCCCGTACCCGTGCCGCCGCCCATACCCGCGGTAATGAACAGAAGGTCGGTGTCTTTGACCGCTTCGGTGAGAGTTTCTTTGCTCTCTTCCGCGGCAGCCCTGCCCACTTCGGGATCGGCGCCCGCGCCCAGTCCCTTCGTAAGAGCCGAACCGATAGGAATTTTCACTTCGGCTTTGGATAAAAGCAGAATTTGCTTGTCCGTATTGACCGCCACGTACGAGGCGCTCTGTATGCCCGCCTCGATCATTCTGTTGACGGCGTTATTACCCGCGCCGCCCACGCCGATGACTTTTATTCTCGCAACTCCGGACATATTGTCCATACCGTTAAACATGGTTGATTTTAACCTCCGAATCCGTAAAATATATTAGAAAATAAACTTTTTTCGCGCTTTTCCGTAAGCGCCATATCCAAAAGACTCAAAACCGAACTCTGCGACGCCTTATTGTAATAAGGCAGATTGGGCGCCACGATCTCCACCACTTTGTTGAGTCGGTTGGAAATATGTTCGCGCGCGCCGCGGATATTCGTCACACCCCCGCCCGTCAATAAAATCGGCTTATAGTCGATATTCCGATTATCGCAAAGTTCCAGACACTTATTGATGACCTCGCATATGAGATCCAGCCCCTCTTTCACCTTTTCGTGCACGGCGCTCAAAGGAAGAGAGTACGATTGCAGGCGATCGGTATAATCGATGGTCGCGTCGGGGTTGTCCACACTCGAAAGATTGACTTTTTTCAAGAGTGCTTCCGCAACGTCGAAAGGAATTTCCAGTTCCCCGTCCCGTATCATGCACGCGGTCACATGGCCGCCGCCCACGGAGCAGGCGCTCTGGTAAACGATGCCGTTCCCGCATACCACGGAAAAAGTCATCGACATATAGCCGATATCCAGCAAAATGGCGTATTCGTCGCGCGTTTCCGAGGGGATCAGATACATCGCTTCCGCCAAAGAAGCGGGAAGAAACGAAACTTTTTTTACGCCGTACTGATAGAGAATGTTCGATAAAATATTCTTGTAGTAATCGCTGCACAGAAAATAGGACAGATACCCTTCCAGCGAATCGCTGACCATACCGACAGGGTCGATGGTGCGGCGCTTGTCCGACGTAACGTAATATACGTTAGACTGCTTGATGAGAGAATACCCCGCTTCGCCGCAGGTGAAACCGTCATGATACAAATTCTTGACGTCCTGCAAAGAAATGCGGCGTTTTTTGGGAAAACTCGTCATGTGCCGCATGGTGACCACTTTGAGAAACTCGCCCGGAACGCCGACGTAGATCTCTTTGATCTTGTCGTTGCAACTGAGTTCGACGCAGCGGAGCGCCTCCGAAACCGCGCGGCTGAGTTTTTCCGAATCGAAAAATTCCGCATCGGCAAATCCGTCGTATTTTTCCGTTTTCATGCCCTTGAAAACGAACGTGTTGTTCACCCCGCGCTCACCGATGATGACGGTAACTTCGGACGATTCCACGTCCAGCACGGCTACGCTTCTGCGGTTCATTTTTCCTCTCCGTATTTCTATGTGCGAAAGTGTGGTTGATACAATCACTATTATATAATACAAGCGCGCGTTTGTCAATAAAAATGCGTTAAAAAAACCATTCCCCGAAAGAATTCTTTCGGGGAAAATAATGGTAATTTTATGCGGGAATATCGTTGGTTATGTACTGAACGTTCAATTTTCCGTTATCCTGTACCGCCGCGTTGATGCGCCCGTACGTCTTTTCGCCGTCGGAAAGCGAGGAATACAATTCAAACACTTCCGCAAACATCTCTTCGGTAAACTTTTGGATATTGGTAAAATAGAACTCTACGCCCTCCTGCGTGGAGAACACGGAAATGCCGTCCCGCTCCGCCTGATACAAGACGGAAACGATATTCGTCCGCACGCCGCCGAACGTCTTTTCGAAATAGGCGAGCGCCGCTTTCACGCCCGCAAACGCTTTTTGCTCGCTCTCTTTAACGGAAAGCGTCTGCCCTGCCTCGGCGTTCTGTAACGTAAATCCCGAAACCGCGACGTTGTTGCCGCTGAGGTTGTTGGAAGCGTCGTCTTTCAGGGCGATCACTTCGCCCGACGCGTCGGTGACGGCGTATTTTTGAAGAGTCTTATCGTAAAAGGCGTAGCACTCGTATTTTTCCCGCACGTTCACGGTGATCTTGTTGGGGAAACTCTTTTCCACCGAAAGCACCTTGAAATGCGAATTTTCTTTCCGTTCGAAAATCTCCTTTACGGTATCGGTATCGAAAAACAGGAAATTTTTGCGGAGATACCCGTCCAGTTCGTCCTGTATCTTTTCCGCTTTTTGCTTGGCGTCCGCACTGGAAACGTCGAACCTCGCGTCGATCTGCGTGATGGCGCATACCGAATTGAACGTAATGAGAAAAACGATCAGAAACAGGATGACTGCGTAGACGATGACTAACTTTTTACTGCGCATGCGTGGCTCCTCTTATGTAATCAGAAATCAGATATGTATTCGTTTGATCTTCGCCCCGAGATCTCTGAGTTTGTATTCAAACCCGAAATACCCGCGGTCTATATAACTTAAATCGGTAACGGTGGTATTTCCCTCCGCCGCAAGCCCCGCCAGCGTGAGCGCCGCGCCGCCGCGTAGATCGCTTGCGACCACGTCCGCTCCGTGCAGATTGTTCACGCCGCGAACCAACGCGCTGCGTCCGCGTACCGTGATGTCCGCCCCCATCTTGATGAGTTCGGGCACGTGCTTGAACCGCGTTTCGAAGAGATTTTCCACGATGAGCGTGGATCCCTCGGCAACGCAGGAAAGCGCCGTCATCTGCGCTTGCAGATCTGTGGGAAACCCCGGATAAGGCTGCGTCTCGACGAGATTGGGAGAGAGAGGCTTATCCTTGCTCCTTATATATATTTTATCATCTTTTGCCCATACTTTGCAACTGATTTCGCGAAGTTTATGCAGAAGCGACGCGATATTCTCCGCATCCGCGTTGCACACCTCGATCTCGCCGCCGCACATGGCGGCCGCTATCAGAAAAGTGCCCGCCTCAATGCGGTCTGGAATGGGCGTATATTCCGCTCCGTGCAGCCTGGAAACGCCCTCGACGACGACCGTGGGCGTGCCGCAGCCGTACACCTTCGCCCCCATCGCGTTGAGAAAATTCTGTAAGTCGGAAATTTCGGGTTCGCGCGCCGCGTTCTTTACGATCGTGGTGCCCTTGCCCTTGACTGCCGCCAGAATAATGTTTTCCGTCGCCCCCACGCTGGGACAGTCCAACAAAACTTCCGCGCCGACGATCCTGTCGCACGAGCAATTTATGTAGCCGCCCTCTTCGTCTATCTGCACCCCCAGGCGTTTCAGACCTTTTAAATGCAGGTCGATGGGCCTCAACCCGATATCGCACCCGCCCGGGTAAGCAATGCGCGCGCGTGAAAAACGGGATATGACGGAACCCAGCATAAAGACGGAAGAGCGCAGTTCTTTCGCGAGCGCGGAGGGAATTTCATGGCAGGCGGCGTCGGCGCTGTCGATGATGAGGTCTTCTCCGTCGTACGTCGTTTTGCACCCGAGTTCGTTAAGGATCTGCACCATGTTCATCACGTCGCGGATGCGCGGGCACTTATGTATCTTCACTTGTTCATCGGTTAAAATAGACGCGGCAAGTAAGGGAAGAACTGCGTTTTTAGCCGACTGTATCGCCACGCTTCCGTACAGACTTTTCCCGCCCTCTATAATAAATTTATCCATAATCAACTCCTTTCGTTAAAACCACGAACAAGAAACGGCGGCTTTACGGTTTTCCCCGTATCGTGTGCCGCCGCATTTCGTCGTTTCTTTTTCATACAGCCGTATTAACGTACAAAATTACCTTGTCACCAAGGGTATTTTCTACTTCATAATATGGCGATGAACGAAAAAAAGTTAATCGGGGCTCGCTTTCCCCTTTCGCTTGGAAATATTGAATAAGATCCCCATGGACATCATGGTAAAAATGAGCGCGGTATTGCCCGAACTGATGAGCGGGAGCGGCAGTCCCGTGGGCGGGATGGAGCCCGAAACGACGAGCGCGTTGATGACGACCTGTATCGCGTACACGAGGGTGATGCCTGACGCGGTCAGAAAGCCGAACAAGTCTTTGCTCCTGGCGGCCGTCCGTATGCCGCAGTAAATGAGAAGCCCCGATACGGCAAAGAGAATGACGACCCCGATGAAACCGAACTCCTCCCCGATGACAGAGAGAATGAAATCCGATTCCGCAAAGGGCAGAAAGCGGTATTTCTGGCGGGAATGAAACAGCCCCACGCCGAACCATCCGCCGTTCCCGAGCGCGTACAGCGACTGAATGAGTTGATAGCCTTCCCCCTGCGGCGACGCCCACGGGTCGATAAAGGCGTACAGGCGCTTTAAGCGGTACGGCTCCATGGCGATGAGCACGGGCACGGCGAGCAGCGCGGGGATTAAAATAAACAGAAAATTTTTGAATTTCGCGCCGCCTAAAAACAACATGGAGATCATCAGGAGCCCGATGCACATAGTGATGGACATATTCGGCTCTAAAATGACGAGCAGGCAGATGCCGCCGCCCGCGCCGAGCACGGGCAGCATACCCACGAACGTCTTCATGCGTTCGGGCTTTTCGCTCATATACGACGCCGCGAAAATGACGAAACCGTATTTCGCGATCTCCGAGGGCTGAATGGTCAAAGGCCACAGATTGATCCAGCGCGTTGCGCCGTAATTTTCTTTACCCACGCCGGGAATGAACAGGACGGCAAGCAGCACGACGGAAACGCCGAGCGCCGCCCATTTGAGTTTTTGCAGTTTCGTATACGGGAAAAAACTGACGGCGATCATGCCGACCGTGCCGAGAACGAAGCCCAAAAGTTGTTTTTTGGCAAAGAAAAAGGCGTCCCCGTAAGTCGCTTCCGCAGTGTAGCTGCTCGCGGAGTAGACCATGAGCACGCCGAACGCCGCGATAAGAACGGTGAGCACGGGAATGAGAATATCCCCGTCGCTCATTTTTCCCAAAAGGCGTTTACTCCTCGATCCCGCAAGTTTTTGCGGACGCGTTGCAGATTTGGTTGTCAACGTTTTCACTCTCCAAAGATTTTACGATTTCCTCAAATTTTTCCCCGCGCTCCTCGTAGTTGGAAAAGCGGTCGAAACTGCTGCTGGCGGGACTTAAAAGCACGCACTGCCCGCGCTTTGCCGTCATCGACGCGATCTTCACCGCGATCTCGAAATCGGCGCAGAGGGTGATTTGCGAATAATTGTTTTTGACCGCGCCGTTTAAAAGTTTAAAACGGTTTTCTCCGTAAAGAACGGCGTGCACCACGCGGCTGTCGCGGATCTTCGCGAACAGTTTGTCGTAATCGTAGCCCTTGTCCTTCCCTCCCAAAAGAAGTACGGTATCCGACTGCATACTGTCGATGGCTACGACGCTCGCATCCACGTTGGTGCCCTTGGAATCGTTGACGTATGTAACCCCGTTCACTTCGCGAACGAATTCGATGCGGTGGCGGATCCCTTTGAGCGAGGCGAGCGTTTCGCGGATGATACGGCTCTCCACGCCCGCGATGCGGGCGGCGCACACCGCGGCGAGCGCGTTTTGCAGATTATGCCTGCCCCTTAAAGAAAGTTCGGAAGCCTCCATTACTTTTTCCCCTTCGAAATATAGTCCGCCCTCGAAAAGATACGCGCCGTCCACCCGCTCGTTGCACGAAAAATATTTGACTTTGCACTTGGCGCTGTCGGCAAAACCGCGCACCGTCGCGTCGTCGAAATTCAGGACCGCGAATTCGCTCTCACGCATATTGCGCAGAAGTTTGCGTTTTAAGAATATGTAATTCTCCATGTTGTAATGGCGGTTCAGATGATCTTCGGAAATATTGGTCACGACCGCGACGTGCGGCTGCACGGAGGAGAGCGTTTCCAGCTGAAAGGAGGAAATTTCCGCGACGGCGATCCCGTCGTAGCCCAATTCTTCCACCACCGAACAAAGCGGCAGCCCGATGTTCCCGCAGGCGATCGCCATTTCCCCCGCGGCTTTTAAAATTTCGGAGATCATGGTCACGGTCGTCGTCTTTCCGTTGGTGCCCGTCACGGCGATCATCGGCGCGCGCAGGAACAGACAGCCCAGTTCGCTCTCCCCGATGATCCGCTTGCCCGCTTTTTTAAAGGCGATGGCGAGTTCGTGGTCGATCGGGATCCCAGGACTCAATACCAGCACGTCCGCGTCGCGCACCGCCGCGGACAGATCTTCGGGCCCGAGGATACGGGCGCCCTTCTGTTCCAAGGTCCGCTCGCTCTTTTCCACGGCGCCGCCCGTCACGTCGTCGTACAGGAATACGGATGCGCCGCGCGCCAAAAGGAATTCCGCCGCGGATACGCCGCTGCGGGAAATGCCCGCCACCAAAAATTTTTGCGTCTTGAAATACATTTTATTTTACCCCTCAAAGGATTTTATACGAAACACAGGCACAAGAGTCCCATCGCGGCGGTGATCGCCGAATAGACGAAAGTGATCTTGCTTTCGGAATACCCCTTCATCTGAAAATGGTGATGCAGCGGCGCCATGAGAAAGATCCTGCGCTTGGTCTTTTTATAGTATATTACTTGCAGGATGACGGATATGCTCGAAAGGACAAACATTATGCCGATTATCGCGATATACAACAAATTTCCCGAAAAAACGCTGACCGCCGCGATCAGCCCGCCCAGACTCAGTGAACCAGTGTCCCCCATGAACACGGACGCTTTATTCGTGTTGAAGACGAGATACCCGCCCAGCGCGCCCGCGGCGCAAAGGCACAGAAGGCGCATCTCCTCCCCGCCCGACTGCAATAAGAGGAGAACGCCGAAACACAGAAGATAGGAAAAGGAAGTGCTTGCGGCGAGCCCGTCCAACCCGTCGGTCAGATTGACGCTGTTGACCGCCGCGATGAATACGAGCGCGGCGACGGGTATGAAGAAAACGCCCAGATCGGCGGAAATATGCGTAAACGGAATATTGATTGTCGTAAGTTTATTGAAATAGCAGAAAAACCCCGCGATCAGTGCGATGACGAGTTGGAAAACGATCTTCTGATAGGCTTTCAGTCCGAGGTTGCGCTTAAAGCGCACCTTGATGAAATCGTCTAAAAAACCCACGACCATATAGGCGAGCGCGAGCGTGATACAAACCGCCGCCCGCTTGTCCGCATAGATACCGAAAAAAATGCTCACGAGGGCGATGGCGAGCATGAACGCCACGCCGCCCATCGTGGGCGTACCGCCCTTGGATTCGTGTTCCTTGACGTAGCCGAGAATGTACTGCCCCGCCTTGATCTTGCGCAGGAGCGGAATGACGGCAGCGCACAGCGCCGCCGATACCGCCCCCGATGCCAGAATTATCAAAAAATCAGTTCTCACGTTTTTCTCCGCCCGAAGTTTTTTCCCGCAGAATGGACCTGATCACGGAAACGTCGCTGTATATATGGCGCACCCCCATGATCTCCTGGTACGTTTCGCCGCCCTTTCCCGCGATAAAGAGTATATCGCCTTTCGAGAGCATGTTTATACCGTAGTCGATCGCCTTTTCGCGGTCGGCTACGATGACGTAATTTTTACTGTGTTCTCTGAGTCCCTCTTCGATCTGCACGATAATGTCGAAAGGATCTTCGTAACGGGGATTGTCAGAAGTGAGCACGGTAAAATCGGCGAGTTTACCCGCCGCGGCGCCCATGATCGGACGCTTTTGCCGGTCGCGGTTGCCGCCGCAGCCGAATACGCATATGAGGCGCCCCTTGCAATGCGGTTTGAGGGCGCAGAGCGACTTTTCCAATCCGTCGGGAGTATGCGCAAAATCGACGAAAATATCCGCGCCGCGGTAAGCCGTCACGTATTCCAGCCGTCCGTTCACTTTGTCGAGCGCCGCCAGCCCTTTGCCGATCTCTTCGGTGCCGACGCCCAATAATTTCGCGCAGGCGGCGGCCGCCATGGCGTTGTAGACGTTGTGTTTTCCCGTCATATGCAGATCGATCTCGTACAGATCGTCGAACAGGTTGAGCACGAATCTGCTGCCGCGCACGCTCTCGCGCACGTCGATCGCGAACACGTCCGCGGGATTTTCCAGCGCATAGCCGTACGTCCGCACTTTGCCGCCCGTGAGCGAGGCGCCCACCGCATCGTCGGTATTGACGATCGCCAGATTGCAGCGCTCGGGCGTGAACAGGCTCTTTTTGGCGGCGGCGTAACTCTCCATATCTTTGAAAAAATCCAGATGGTCTTCCGTGCAGTTGGTAAAGATACAGCAGGCGAAACGGATCCCTTCGATCTTATCGAAATAAACGGCGTGCGCCGAAACTTCCATGACCACGTATTCCACGCCGCATTCGACCATGTCGGCAAAGGTCTTGTGCAAAAAGATGGGATCGGGCGTGGTGAGCGCGGGCGCGATCTCGCGGTTGGCGTAAAATACGCCGAGCGTGCCGACCAGCGCGCAGTTTTTCCCCGCCTTGTTCAAGATCGAGGCGAGCATATGCGCGGTAGTCGTCTTTCCGTTGGTGCCCGTAATGCCGATCATTTTCATTTTCGCCGCAGGATTGCCGTAAAAAGCGCGGGCGAATTCGCTCATCGCCCTGCGCCCGTTTTTCACGACGATCTGGCAGACGGGCAGATCGCATTCGCGCTCGCAGACGACGGCGACGGCGCCAGCCGCCACCGCTTCCGCCGCAAAATCGTGACCGTCGCTGTCGCCTCCCTTAAAACATATGAACATATCACCGTCCATGATATGTTTGCTGTCCGCGGACAGGCCGCCGATCTCGGCGTTTCTTTCGTGGATGACCTTTTCATACTCTACTTTTTGCAGCAAATCGTTCAGTAACACAATCAAACTCCTTTATTCGAAGGGGGCAAGCCCCTTTACGTCGATGATGCCTTGGAAAATCGTCTTCGCATAGGGAGCCGCCACCACGCTGCCGTAATAGGCGCCCTGCGGTTCGTCCACAATGATGAGCGCGAGATACTGCGGGTCGTCGGCGGGGAAAAATCCTAAAAAGGAAGAGACGTATTTGCCCGACGCGATCACGCCGTTTTCGTATTTCTGCGCGGTACCCGTCTTGCCGCCCACGCGGTAGCCCTCGATATACGCTTTGTTTCCGCTCCCCTTTGCGACCACGCCTTCTAAAAGCGACGCGGTAATGCGTGACGCCTCTTCGCTGACGGTGCGGTTTTTGAGCACGGGCGAGAACACCTCGCGGATATTGTTGTCCTTGGAAGAAATTTCTTTGACGAGCGAAGGCCGGTAATAGTAGCCGCCGTTGACGACCGCCGCGCCCGCACAGGCGAGTTGCAAGGCGCTGACCGCTATGGTCTGTCCGAAACCGATACGCGCCAGATCGCAGTCGCGCACCGCGCTCTCGGTGAGAAGCATGCCCTGCGCTTCGCCCGAAAAATCCAGTCCCGTAGACTTGCCGAAATTGAATTTTTCCAGATAATCGTAAAAAGTTTCCGTGCCGATGGAGAGCGCGATATCCACGAAACAGGGGTTACAACTGTTGTTGAGTGCCTCCGCGAGCGTCTGGTTGGAATGCTTTCCGTTGGCGTGATTGCTCCAACACTTGATGGTCGTGCCGTCTACCGTGCGGGTGCGGCTGCTGTTGAACACGTGTTTGAGGGAAAAAGCGTTCGAATTGCCGCGCAGGTTTTCTTCCACGTTGATCGCGGCGGTCACGATCTTGAACGTCGAGCCGGGCTCGTAAATATCGCTGACGAGATTATTTCTGGAAAGCGCGTTCAAAAGATCGTTGTCATCTCTCGGCACGTCGTTGAGGTCGTATCCCGGATAGTTGACCATTGCGAGCACCTCGAACGTGGAGGGATCGAGCACGATGCACTGCGCGGATGCGGGCGAATAGGTTTCGAATGCGTCCGCCATGGCGCTCTCCGCGATCGCCTGTATCTCGTAATCGATGGTCGTCTTGACGTTCAGCCCGTCGGTGGCGGGAACGTAATACATGGTCCCCTTTTCCAGTTCCTTGCCCACGAGGTCGGTTTCGTACAGCACTTTGCCGCTCGTACCCGCGAGATATTTGTCGTAATATTTTTCCAATCCCGTCAATCCCGAATTGTCCGTCGAAGTGAAGCCGAGCACCTGGCATAAAAGATCGGCATAGGGATAAGTGCGCGTATTGTCGCGGGCATAGTATACGCCCGCCAAATCGAATTTTTCCAGTTCCTCCACCAGACTCTTATCCACGTGCTTGGCGACCGTCAGTTCGGAAACCGCCGTGGTGGTGAGTTTGGTGAGGAACGCGTCTTTGTCCAAAGAAAAGATGGAAGAAAGGACTTCCGCCGCGTAAGGTTTGTCGGATACGGCGTTGGGGCGGGCGAACACGCTGTAAGAAGTCACGTTGCCCGCGAGCACCGTGCCGTTCCGGTCGGTGATGGAACCGCGCTCGGCGACGACGGGGATCTCGCGCGTCCACTGATCGGAGGCAAGATTTTTCAATTCGTCGCTCCAGATGACCTGGATATAGAAAAATCGGGAAAAAATCAACAAAAAAAGAAAGGCTATCGCCATAAACACGGCAAATAACCTCTTTCGTAAAATCGTTGCGGAATATTCGGAATTGTACTTTCGGATAACAGTCACCTCTTCGGTTTATTAAAAAAATCAGCCTCCAACAAGCGAACACTCGTCGGAGGCTGTCGTTTCAACGTTTTTCAATCGCCCATGACCATGCCGAATTCGTCCTCGGCGCGCTGGATGATCGAATCAGCGGAAGTGAGTTCGTCTATCTTTTCCTGTACCTGCGCGTACTCGGTCATCGCGGCGTTGAGCGCTTCGCGCTTGGCTGCCGCGTCGCTGTCCAACGTCTTCAACACGCTCGTGTTGATGATGATGAGCGCGAGGATGACCATGACTGCCAACGAATAGACGAGCATCAAAACTTTGCCTTTCGCGGTCATGGAATAGGACTTTTTGTTTTCGACGCGTTCCTGCTGTTCCTCTCTGTAAAGATTGTTCTGATATTGAATTGTAGTGGCGGTAGGCATGAGATCGGCTTCCACCACGAACGCCTGCTGTTCGGGAGCATACGTATTCTGCTCGGGCTCGGCGTACGTTTCGGGCGCATAGACCGGCTCGGCGTAAGAAGCCGCGGGGATCTCGGCAAAACTTCTCTTGGGAGCGTTGTAAACGGAGTCCGCGCGGAACAGATCTTCGGTCACGCGCTGGTGCTCGAAAATTGGTTCGAATACGGGCGCCTCGGCCGCGCTCTCCGCGACGACCTCTTCTTCTCTCTTATATTCGGGATTGATCAGTTTCTGATAGTTGTCGCTGATCTGAGAGTTGAAACGCATGGCTTTTTCGTCTTCCGTCAAAGCGGCAGACTCGTCCCTTCCGCTCAATTTTCCGTATGCTTTTAAAGAACTTTCCTGTTCGAATTTTTCCTGTGTATTTTCTCTTTCTAATGTCGGAAACAACGTTGCCATCTTGTCCCTTCTCCTTATATATATTCTCAGACCCGTTCGGCTATGCGCAATTTTGCGCATTTGGAACGCGAATTATTTTTCTGTTCTTCTTCGCCCGCAACGAGCGGCTTTCTGCCGATCGAAACGATCTCGCGTTTTTTTCCGCAAACGCAGACGGGTAAACTTTTATCGCACACGCAGTCCGTTTCCAGATCGCGGAAGGCGTTCTTGACGATGCGGTCCTCTAACGAATGGAAAGTGAGGATGCAGATCCTGCCGCCCTTTTTCAATTTTCTCGCGAGCCCCTTGACGGTTTCGGACAACTTGTCCAACTCGCCGTTGACTTCGATGCGGATCGCCTGAAAAGTTTTTCTCGCGCACGGGCCGTTCTGCTTGAATTTTGCGGGAATGCTCTTTTCGACGATCTCTACGAGCCGCCCCGCCGTTTCCACGGGCGCCCGCTCCCTTTCCTTTACGAGATTGAAAGCGATCTTTTTCGCAAATTTTTCTTCGCCGTAATCGCGCAGAATTTCATACAACGACTGTTCGGAATATCCGTTTACGACCTCTCTTGCCGAGAGCGCCGCTTCGGGATCCATGCGCATATCGAGAGGCGCGTTTTTCTTCATGTAGGAAAAGCCGCGCGTTTCTTCGTCCAACTGAAAACTGGAAACGCCGAAATCCAGAAGGACTCCGTCGAGTTCGGAAACGTTTGCCTCTTCCAATACTCTTTCGTAATCTTTGTAGTTGCTCTTGAAAATGCGGAAACGATTGCCGAATTCTTTGAGTTTCTCCCCCGCCGCCGCGATCGCAAAGTCGTCCAGATCGGTAGCGATCAAACGTCCGTCGGGCGCGCTGCGTCTGAGAATTTCATAGGAATGCCCGCCGCCGCCGAGCGTGCCGTCGAAATAAACGCCGCCGCTCTTTATATCCAGCCCCGCCATGCATTCTTCGAGCATAACGGGCTTATGCGCAAATTCCAGCATATCAGTTGTCCGTCTTCAAGGCTTTGAGTTTTGCAAACACGCTCTTGACGTCCTTGTGCTTATTCCGCTCCTCAAAGTTTTTGAGCGACTCGATACGAAGAAAAGAAGCCGCGCCAGTGATGACGATGTCCTTGTCGATTTCCGCAAAGTCTTTGAGTTCGCCCGGAATGACCACCCTGCCCTGGTTGTCCTCCGTCACGTCGTACACCATCGCGGTGAAATCGGAGATCGCCTCCTGCATTTCATCGTCGAAATAAGATACGTCGCCGAAACTGTCCAGAATCTTCCGATACTCGGAAAAAGGCATTACATAGATACTCTTGTTCGGACCGAATGCGAATTTGTAATCGGTGCCGAGGTCGGCTTTGAATTTCGCCGGTATTCTTATTCGGTTTTTCGCGTCCAACTGATGGTTGAAGCGCCCGTTGAAAGAATACATCAGAGTACCCCCGCTGTTTGATGAATTTATTATATCACCACTTTTGACCACTGTCAACCACCTTTGCTCACTTTTTTCAAAAAAATTCATAAAAAAAGGGGAAGAATCCCCCTTTTACACGCAAATTTATGTTTTACGAACAAATGTTCGCATTATAAACGGGCAAAAAACACGGTTTTATTTTTAAAAGCGGCGTTTCCGACGAAAAAAACCGCGTTTTTACGGCAAAAATCGCCATTTATTGCCATTTTGTCGAACAGAGATTCCTCCTGTTTTACCGCATTTATCGATAAACCACCGTATCCACTCTTCTCTTTTTGCCCGATTTTTCCGAGGATTTTCGATAAGTGGTCGGCCGTCCCTGCATTTCCGTCGAAAACGGGGCATCTAAGGCGCGCTGCAATCTGCTCTTTCAGAAAAATATAGTGCGTGCAGCCGAGCACTGCGCCGTCGAAATGCTGTTCCCCTTCCGGCAGATGGCGGGAAAGATCGACCTTCGAAAGATCGAAAATGTTGTTTTCGATCTCGCCCGCCAGATCCCGCGGGCAGTAAAAGGTAAAGCGGCAGGCGCCGGAAACGCTTTCGGCGAGCGCGCGGAACTTTTTGCTCGAAAGCGTGGCGCGGGTGGCGAGTACCAACACGTTCTTGCACGCCTTTGCCGCGGGTTTGAGCGCGGGCTCCACGCCCAAAACGGGAAAGGGACAGCGCGCGCGCAGCGCGGCGGCGCATTCCGCCGTGACCGTGTTGCAGGCGAGCACCGCCGCTTTGAGCGGAAAACGCGAAAGATATCCGAACGCCGTAAGCGTCAGCCGTTCGATCTCTTCGGGACTTTTATTGCCATACGGCGCGTTCGCGTTGTCGCCGAAGTAGAGAAAACTTTCCCCCGCGAGTTGCTGCGCGCATTCTTTCAGGAGCGTCAGCCCCCCGATGCCGCTGTCGAAAAACGCTATATAACCAGGCTCCATATCGCCGCGCCTCCTCTTCGTTCTCTTGAAAATATATTGGCAAAAGCCGCAAATAATTCCTGTTTTTCAAGCAAAAACAGTTTACAAGCGTTTTTTTTTATGATAAAATAGCTAAAGAATTTATCGATCTTTATTGAAAGGAGAAAAAAAGTGCCTAACATTAAATCTGCTAAAAAACGCGTGGTCGTCAACGAAAAGAAAAATTTGGAGAACAGGATGGTCAAATCCACGGTCAAGACCGCGATTCGCAAATATAACGACGCGCTGGCAAGCGGCGACGTTGCCGCAGCCGAAAAATTGCTGCCCGAAACCGTTTCGGTGATCGATTCCGCCGTTTCCAAGGGAATCCTGCATAAGAACAACGCGGCGAACAAAAAATCCGCTTTGGCAAAGAACCTCAACGCTTTGAAAGCGAAGGCGTAAACGTTCAAAAAAGATTGTCAGAAGGCGTAGTCGGAAGGCTATGCCTTTTCGTTATGTAAAAATTTTTCAAATCTGCGCAAAAGAGGGAAAAAGTAATTGTTTTTTTCCCTCTTTTACTATATAATAAGTCAATAAAATACGGCAGGATAAGGATATGAAAAAATTGAGCAAAGACGAAAAGATCATCGAGATCGTGAACGTTTCCAAGGTGTTTTCGGAAACGGTGGCCGTGGATAACGTCAGCCTGTACGTGCGAAAGGGAGAATTCATCACCTTTTTAGGCCCGTCGGGCTGCGGCAAAACCACGACGCTGCGCATGATCGCGGGCTTCGATCTCCCCTCTTCGGGAAAGATCCTCTTGAACGGAAAGGACATCACCGATCTCCCCCCCAACAAGCGGCCCGTCAATACCGTATTCCAGCGATACGCGCTCTTTCCTCATTATAATATTTACGACAATATCGCGTTCGGGCTGAAACTGAAAAAAACGCCCGTCACCTACGTGAACGACGCGGGCGAAAGTTATACGAAATTGCAGAAACTCACCCGCAAAGAGATCGATGAAAAGGTGAAAAACGCGCTTGCGGTCGTAGACCTCGAAGGGTTCGAAAAGCGCAGCGTATCCACCCTGTCGGGCGGGCAGCAGCAGCGCGTGGCGATCGCCCGCGCCATCGTCAACGAGCCCGAGATTTTGCTGTTGGACGAGCCGCTCGGCGCGCTCGACTTGAAAATGCGCAAGGAAATGCAGATCGAGCTGAAAGCCATGCATAAAAAACTGGGCATCACCTTCATCTACGTGACGCACGACCAGGAGGAGGCGCTCACCATGAGCGACACCATCGTCGTCATGAAGGACGGCTGCATCCAACAGATCGGCACCCCCACCGACATTTACAACGAGCCCGCCAACGCCTTCGTCGCGGACTTTATCGGCGACAGCAACATTCTGAGCGGCACCATGGTGCAAAACCTTACGGTGCGTTTCTGCAACCGTAATTTCGCGTGCGTGGACGACTTCGCCCGCAATGAAAAAGTAGACGTGGTCGTGCGCCCCGAAGATATCCGCATGACCGATCCCGAGAACGGCATGATCCAGGGAAAAGTGATCGGCGTCGTATTCAAGGGCGTGCACTACGAGATCACGGTAAAAGTGGGAAAGACCGAACTCATCATCCAGAGCACCGAGAGCCGTACCGTGGGCGAAATCATCGGCATGAATATCGCGCCCGACGACATTCACATCATGAAGAAGGAGTTTTCTTCCAATAAATACGACGGCTACATCACCAAGAAAAACACGGTCGTGTTCGGCGACGGCGAATTCGACTGCGACCTCACGCAGTTGTATCCCGCGTCGCATATGGACGAGGAAGGCTACCTCGTGACCGCCGCGGGCGAAAAACTGGATCTGACCGACGTGGACGTGACCGTCGAAGTGGGGCTTGGCGATATCGAGATCAGCGACAATGCGGACGAAGGCGGCGCGCGCGGGCACATCGTTTCCATCATCTATAAGGGCGACCACTATCAGTTGATCGTGCGCACCGAGGAGAACGAGGAAGACTACGTGTTCGATACCGAAGATCTCTGGAACGAAAACGACTACGTGAGCGTGAAGATCCCGCCCGAAAAGATCCGTTTGAAACTCAAAGAGGAGGCGGCAGTTAAATGACAAAGATACAATTTTCCAGAAAACAACTGTGCATTCCCTACGCAGTGTTTCTCGCGCTTTTCGTCATCGTGCCCATGCTGCTCATTCTGTTTTACGCCTTTACGGGCACGGACGGGCGGTTCACGTTTGAAAATTTTCTGAACTTTTTCACGAGTACGGCAAAACTGAGCACGCTTCTGATGAGTTTTACCATCGCCATCATCACGACGGCGTTCTGCCTCGTCATCGCCTATCCCGTCGCCTACCTTCTGGCACGCAGCAAGTTCAAGCGCAAAAACGTGCTTTTGATGCTGTTCATTCTGCCCATGTGGATCAATTTCGTGCTCCGCATCACGGCGCTGCGCGAACTTCTGGATTGGGTGGGACTTCTGGGTACGCAAAATTATCTGAATACGATCATCGGCATGGTCTACGACTTTCTGCCCTTTATGATCCTGCCCCTGTACACGACGCTGGAAAAACTCGATACCAGCCTGATGGAGGCGGCGTCCGATCTGGGCGGAAACGCCTTTACCGTGTTCACGAAAGTGACCTTTCCCCTCTCCATGCCCGGCGTCATCAGCGGCATCACCATGGTCTTTATGCCGAGCATGACCAACTACGTCATCAGCGACACACTCAGCAATTTCAATATCACCATTCTGGGAAAACTCATCGACGAATACTTCACCACTTATAACAACTGGCATATGGGCTCGATGATCTCCATTATTTTGCTCATACTCATATTCATCACCATGGCGCTGACGGGCGGGTTCCGCTCCAACGGACAGAAAGACGCGAGGGGGGCCCATTTATGGTAAAGAAAATTCTTTCCGTCGCGTTCTGCGCGCTGGTGCTCGTATTCATTTACGCCCCTATCCTTCTTTTGGTCGTGTACAGTTTCACCGCCTCGAAGATCATCGGGCAATGGACGGGCTTTTCGCTCGATTTATACCGCCAACTGTTTAAAAACGCCGAGATCATGGGCATACTGTTCAATACCGTATGGCTCGCCTTAGCGGCGGCAGTGCTCGCAACCGTTCTCGGTACGGCGGGCGCCATCGGCATCTTTTACAGCAAAAAGAAAGTTTCAAAACCCATCGAGGGCGTTTCGCAGATCCCCGTCATCAACGCCGAGATCGTGACCGCCATTTCGCTCGCGCTCCTCTTTTCCATGATCGCGCTGTACCGCACGTATTTTTCTTTGCTCATCGGGCACATGGTGCTGTGCACTCCTTTCGTGGTTTTGTCCGTTCTGCCCAAACTCAAACAGATGGATCCGAACACGTATGAGGCGGCGCTCGATCTCGGCGCCTCCCCCAGCCGCGCCCTGTTCAAAATCGTCATTCCGCAGATTTTTTCGGGCATCCTTTCGGGGTTCATGCTCTCGATTACCCTCTCGCTCGACGATTATATCGTGACGGCGTTCACAAAGCCCAAGACGTTCGACACCATCAGCACCTACGTCTATAACGCAGTGCGCAACGGCACCAACAGTTCCACGCCCGCGCTGCGCGCGCTGTCGGCGCTCATCTTCGTCGTAATGATCGCCGCCGTGCTCGTCATCAACTTGCGCGCCAGCCGCAAAAAGGAGGGCAAAGGGCTATGATCGCAAAACGGTTTATCAGTCTCTTTCTCTGTTTTCTGATGCTCGCCGCAGTCGCCTGCTTTGCGGGGTGTTCCCCGAAAAAAGGAAAAGAAGTACTCAAAGTGTACAACTGGGAAGATTACATTTCCGACGAGGACGACGAGGAAAGCGGATTGAAAGATCTTATCTCCGCATTCGAAAAAGAGTACGGCGTCGTTGTGGAATACTCCACTTTCGGCACCAACGAAAATATGTACAACGAATTGAAGATCAACGCCACGGGCTACGATCTCGTGTGCCCTTCCGACTACATGATCATGCGCATGATCAAGGAAGACATGGTCGAACCTTTTTCCGACGGGTTTCAAAACGGCGAGTATCGCACGTACGCTTCGCCCTATCTGCAGGAACTGTTCGAAAAAAACGGTTGGTCGGATTACGCCGCCGCATATATGTGGGGCACGATGGGCTTCGTATACAATCCCGAATACGTGGACAAGGAGGACGTTTCTTCCTGGGGCGCGCTGTGGATGGACAAATACGCCAACCAGTCCACGATCAAGGACAGCGTGCGCGATTCCTATTTTCTGGGGCTCGCCTACGTTGCGAAAGACGAACTAGACGCGCTTGCCGCAGATTTTGCCGCAGGGAAGATGGGCGCGGAAGAATATAACGCGAAACTTACCGAGATCATGAACCGCACGGACGAAGACACTTTGGACGCGGTCAAAAAACAACTCATCGCGCTTAAAGATAATTTGTACGGATTCGAAGTGGACAGCGGCAAACTGGACGCGGCGTCGGGCAAGATCAACATCAATTTCGCATGGAGCGGCGACGCGGTCACCGCAATGAACGAAGGAGAAGAAGGCGACCGATTTTTGAATTACTCGATCCCCTCCGAATGCAGCAATATCTGGTTCGACGGCTGGGTGATGCCCAAAGGCGCGAACAGAGAACTCGCGGAAAAGTTCATCAACTTTATTTCCCGCCCCGAAAACGCCGTATGCAACATGAATTTCATCGGATATTCGAGCGCCATCGCGGGCGACGAAGTATTCGAATGGGTACAGGAAAATTACGGCGCCGATGGCGCGGACACGGTCCCCTACGATCTGAGTTACTTTTTCGGAGAAAATAAAAGTATTTCTGTAAAAGCAGAGGATCTGGACCGCCAGATCTCCGCGCAGTACCCTACCGTTGAAGTGATCGAGCGCTGCGCCGTCATGCAATACTTCGACGACGAGACTAACGCCGCCGTCAACGAAATGTGGGAAGAAGTCAAGGGCGTGCCCATCCCCTTGTGGGCGTATATCGTGATCATCGCGATCGCGGCGATCGCCGCGGGCATCGCGCTCTCCTATCTCTATAAAGGCAAATCTTCAGGGCACAAGCCCAAGAAAGGCTACCGTATTCTCAAAGAAGGCTGACGATCGCGCCGGCCGCACAAAAACGGGGGTATAACATGAAAAAACTGGTAATCATAGGCAAGGGCCCCGCGGGCATTTCCGCGGCGCTATACGCCGTCAGAGGCGGCCTGGACGTGACGATCGTTGCCAAGGACGGAGGCGCGCTGCAAAAGGCGGATAAGATAGACAATTATTACGGATTCGACGGCGGTATCTCCGCGCGAAAACTGTTGGAGGACGGCGAAAATCAGGCGCGGACGCTGGGCGTTCAGTTCGTGACCGACGAAGTGGTCGGCGTCGAGTTCGCGGAAAGCGGATTTGCCGTCAAGACGCTTTCGAAAGATCTGGAAGCGAACGCCGTCGTACTCGCCTGCGGCACTTCGCGCAACGTGCCGCCCATCGAAAACATTGAAAAATTCGAGGGCCGCGGCGTGAGTTACTGCGCAATCTGCGACGGGTTTTTCTTCCGCAAAAAAAAGGTGGGCGTCATCGGCAACGCGGGATACGCCAAGAGCGAATACGGCGTTCTGAAAAATATCATCGACGACGTGACCATTCTCACCGACGGCGAACAGCCCTCGTTCGACTCCCTCCCCTTTACCGATAAAAAGATCAAATCGTTCGAAGGGGGCGAAAAACTCGAAGAAGTCGTGTTCGAAGACGGCACGCGCGAAAAGTACGACGGCGTGTTTGTCGCATGCGGCTCGGCGGGCGCTTTCGAACTTGCCAAGAAACTGGGCCTGGAGATCGACGGCAACAAGATCGTGACCGACGACAAGCGCGCCACCAACATCCCCGGCGTATACGCGGCGGGCGACTGCGTGAAAGGCTTACAGCAGATCGCCAAAGCGGTATACGACGGAATGCTTGCAGGCACGCAGGCGATCCAATATCTGAAAAAGAATTAAACATTACAAAACGGCGGCAGTGAAAACACTGTCGCCGTTTTATCAAAATCAAATCGCGCCCCATATTTACGCGTTTGTTTTCTCAATTTGATTGATCTCAGTATAACACGTTTTAGAGTTTATGTCAAGTATTTAACGGTATAAACAAATAACGACCAATCGCGAATTATGTCACACATAGTACTGTTTAAATGCCTGAAATGTACTTTTCCGCATACAAAATATCCTCTTCTTCCGCCTCATTCACATCGAAATAAGGAAATTGCATTTTTATTTTTTCATACTTTTCCAGACACAATTTCCGAAAAGGCAGAAAGCGAATCCCCTCGCTGACGCGATGGGAACGGTATAATTTTTGAAGAGCAAAGAGCGCGGCTTCGGAATCGTTTTTCGAAGGGACTAAAACATTAGTCAACTCTACCCTCGCCCCCAACGCATCGCAGACGGAAAGAAAAGCGTCATAAGCGGAAAGGTCTGCATTCTCCTGATTTTTGACGTCGCAGATGATATATTCCGCAGCCGCGATCAATTCCGCATCGGCGATCTGACCGTTGGTTTCGATACATACGGGAACGCCGTGTTCCGCGAGCGCCCGTATGACGGCAATCGCAAAATCTTTTTGCAGGAAAGGCTCTCCCCCCGATAAAGTAACGCCGCCCCGTTTCAGATACGGTTTATAGCGGAGTATCTTCTGCACGAGCGCTGACACGCCCGTGCGCGTTCCCTGCCCGAAAAGCGTTTCGGGATTATGGCAGAACGGACAGCGAAGATTACAGCCGGAAAAGAATACGACCACGCGAAGTCCCTTGCCGTCCACGCCCGAGCCGCTGTAAATTGAATCGATATAACCGAATTCCCCGCCCGAGTTTTGCTCGGACGGGGCGTTTTTATACTCTTTCATGATACGTACGTTTTAAAACTTCCAACTGGTGCGCTTTGGACAGTTTGTGGAAATTGACCGCATACCCCGAAACGCGGATGGTGACGTTGGGATACAGTTCGGGATGCTCCATGGCAGCCACAAGTTTCGCGCGGTCGAACACATTTACGTTGAGATGGTGCGCCCCCTGCCCGAAATATCCGTCCAGCAGATCACACAAATTCTCCGCGCGCTCCTCGCGGTTTTTGCCGAGCGCGGAAGGCACGATGGAAAAAGTATTGGAAATACCGTCGCGGCACGTTTCGTAAGGCAGTTTCGCGACCGAATTCAAAGACGCCAGCGCGCCGCTCAGATCGCGGTTATGCATGGGATTCGCACCGGGCGCGAAAGGTTCGCCGGCCGCTCTTCCGTCGGGCGTCGCCCCCGTCTTTTTGCCGTAGACCACGTTGGAAGTGATAGTCAACACGGAAAGCGTGTGCAGAGCATTGCGGTAAGCGGGCGTCTTTTTGAGTTGCGAGGAAAAACTTTTCAGAATTTCCACCGCAATATCGTCCACCGCATCGTCGTCATTGCCGTATTTGGGGAATTCACCCTCGATCTTAAAGTCGTAGATCAATCCCTCGTCGTTGTACACAGGCGTCACTTTCGCGTATTTGATGGCGGAAAGCGAATCCGTGATGACCGAAAGTCCCGCCACGCCGCAGGCAAGAAAACGCTCCACTTCGGTATCGTGCAGCGCCATCTGAATTTTTTCATAGGCGTACTTGTCGTGCATATAGTGAATGACGTTCAGAATATTTACGTACAGATCGCACATCCAACTCTCGTATGTACGGAATGCTTTCCACACTTTTTCATAATCGAGCGGGCCCTCGAATCGTTCGCCCGCGGGCGCGATCTGTTTGCCCGTCTTCTCGTCGCGGCCGCCGTTGAGCGTCAAAAGCAAAAGTTTAGCGAGGTTGACGCGCGCGCCGAAAAACTGCATCTGTTTCCCGATCTTCATAGCGGATACGCAGCAGGCGATGCCGTAATCGTCGCCGTAGAGCGGGCGCATCACGTCGTCGTTTTCATACTGAATGGAATCGGTGTCGATGGAAACTTTGGCGCAGAAATTTTTAAAAGGCTGCGGCAGGTTTTCCGACCAGAGCACCGTGAGATTGGGTTCGGGCGCGGCGCCCAGCGTATACAGCGTGTTGAGGATCCTGAAAGAAGTTTTCGTGACGAGCGTCCTGCCGTCTTCCCCCATGCCGCCCACGCTCTCCGTCGTCCAGGTGGGATCGCCGCCGAACAGATCGTTGTATTCGGGCGTACGCAGTTGCCGCGTAATGCGCAGTTTGATGACGAAATCGTCGATGATCTCCTGCGCCCCCTCTTCGTCCAGAATCCCCGCGGCGATGTCGCGCTCGATATAAATATCGAAGAAAGTGCTCACGCGCCCCAGGCTCATCGCCGCGCCGTTCTGCTCCTTGATGGCGGCGAGATAGCCGAAATACGTCCATTGGATCGCCTCTTTCGCATTTTGCGCGGGACGGGAAATATCGAAGCCGTACAGACTTGCCATTTTTTTCAACTGACCGAGAAATTCGATTTGTTTGTAAAGTTCCTCCAAAGCGCGGATATTGTTCTCATCCATCAACTTTTTGCCGTACAGTTTCCGGTCTTTTTCCTTTTCCTCGATGAGTTTATCCACACCGTAGAGAGCGACGCGCCTGTAATCCCCGATAATGCGCCCGCGGCCGTACGCATCGGGAAGTCCCGTGATTAGCCCCGCGTGGCGGGCGGCGCGCATTTCGTCGGTATAGACGTGAAAGACGCCGTCGTTATGCGTGGTCTTGTATTTGAATTCCGTTTCGATGAGGTCGGACAATTTGTAGCCGTACGCTTCACACGCCTGCCGCGCCATGCGGATCCCGCCGAAGGGATTGACTCCGCGCTTTAAGGGTTCGTCCGTCTGCAAACCGACGATCAGTTCGTTTTCGCGGTCGATATAGCCCGCGGGATAGGATAAAAGCGAAGATACCCTTTCGGTATCTACGTCGAGCACGCCGCCTTTCTCGCTTTCCGCTTTCAAAAGCGCGTTGACTTTTTCCATCATTTGATTCGTGCGCGCGGTGGGTTTTGCCAAAAACGCCGCGTCGCCCGTATAAGGCGTATAATTCGTCTGAATAAAATCCCTTACATTGATCTCCTCTTCGTACTTTCCGTGTTGAAACTCTTTTTGCATGGCACGCTCCTTCTTTGGGATGAATTTTGGGATAAAAAAACCCGCGCAGATCTATCGATACTGCCCAGGTGGTCGACAAAAATTTTTTCCGCTCCCACGCAGTGACCTGCTAAACCCACCAGTTGCGGAAAAATTCGTTTTATACACTACATCTTGTGTGCGCATTTATTTTTTTATCTATATAAAGTATAATACAAAGCCCCTTCTTTGTCAAGGAAATCACCGAAGTTTTTTCGGGAATTTTCCTTATAAAAAGAGCCCCGAAAAATCGAGGCTCTCAGGTTTTAAAGCAGTTTTTTACGTTGTTCGTCAAACGGCAACGGGCTTAAATATTTGGGCGCTATATCGAACGCGGTGACGGCGCCCGAAATCCCTTCGCGGTTCATGCGCGCGACCGCCCGCGCATAGGCGACCAATACACCCGACGTAAACTCGGGATTGCTCTCCAGTTTCAGAGAAAGTTCCAAAAGAAAATCGTTGTCATTCGCGGATTTACAGGAACGGAGCACGAACCCGCCATGAGGCATGCCGCCGTGCTTTTCGTTCAACTCGGCCTGAGAAACAAAATGCACTTCCGTATCGTAATCGGCAAAATAGTTGGGCATGGTCTTGATCTCTTGCTCGATACGTGCAAGATCCGCGCCATCTTCGGCGACCACGTAGCATACGCGCGTATGCATCTGCCGCGGCGTAAAGACGGGATTTTCGCAGCCGCGCACTTTTGCGAGCGCGCTTTCCACGGGCACGGTGTACTGTTTGGCGTCTTTCACGCCCTCGATGCGGCGGATCGCGTCGCTGTGTCCCTGGCTGACCCCCTTGCCCCAAAAGGTATAGGTGTTGCCATCGGGCACGACCGAACCGAAATAAATGCGGGCGAGCGAAAACAAGCCCGGATCCCAGCCGATACTCATGGCGCCCAGTTTGCCCGAACGTTTTCCCGCCTCGTCGAGCGCCTCGAAATACTGCGGCACTTTGGCGTGCGTGTCGAAACTGTCCACCGTATTGAAATCGCGGATGGTTTCCACAGACTGTACGGGCAGATCGGTAGCGCTGCCGCCGCACAGGATCATGACGTCGATCTTACCGACGTAATTTTGTATATTTTCAACGGCATCCACTGCAACGGGAAGGACGGTACGCACGCTCTTCGGATCGCGGCGGGTGAATACCGCCACCGCTTCCATATCTTCGCTTTGGGAAAGCGCGTACTGCACACCCTTGCCCAGATTACCGTACCCGACGATGCCCACTTTGATTTTTTCCATAAAACAACTCCTTTTGATCGGTTTATTTCCTGCATCAATATACCACCGAAAGGCAAATTTTGTCAAGCAACGGCGTCCTTCGCGTGTTTCGATTTACTTATATCCGACTTTCGTTTCAATTATATCCGTTCGCGCGCGAGCACGTTCCCGTCGAAATCTTTGAGCGAAAGTTCGCCCTTTTCCAAAATCAGATACGAGCGCGGCGTATCGTTTTTGGGAAGAGATACGGAGCCCGCGTTCGCGACCAGCACGCCGCCCTTGCGGCGGATAAATCCCGTATGGATATGGCCGAACACAAACGCATCGCCGCAGTTTTTCGGAAGCCGATCGAAATCGAATTTGTCGCCGTGCTGCAAAAATATCTTTTTGCCGTCGGCATAGATCTGCGCTTCGTGCACAAACTCGAAATCGGAGATGAGCGTATCCACGTCGCTGTCGCAATTTCCTTTGACGACCGTCAGGCGGTCGGCGAGCGGATTCAAAAGAGCAGCCACGCCGAGCGGGCGGTAGCCTTCGGGCAGTGGGTTGCGCGGCCCGTGATTATAGATATCGCCCAGAAGTATCATCTGCTCTGCCCCTTCTTCGGCAAATCTTTGCAACAACTTTTGTAAATAAAATTCCGAGCCGTGAATATCCGACGCGATGAGTATTTTCATAGAAACCGCCTTTTACCGAACAGTAAATTTGTAAGCCGTGACCGAATGATAGATTTGGTCTTTATCGTAGACGGGACTGCCGAGCGCGGCATACGAAGGGCAGTTGACCGCGTTGGGAAGAAACTGCGTTTCCAGACAGAAACCCGTTCTCTTTTTATATTTTTCCGTATCGAGCATATTTCCCGAATAGAATTGCAGTCCGGGAAGATCCGTGCAGACCTCCATCGCGACGCCGCTTTCCGCACCCGCAATTTCCGCGACTTTACGATATTCGCCGCGCCTGTTCAGCACGTAGTTGATATCGTAGCCGCCGCCGTTGGCAATGTCGCAGTCGTCGGTGCAGCCGATGTCTTTCCCCACTTTTTTGGGTTTGCGGAAATCGAAAGGCGTACCCTCCACGTCGCGGAATTCGCCGTGCGGGATCAGTTCCCGATCGGCGGTCGTCACGCGGTCGGCGTCGATATACAGAGTATGCCCGAGAATATCGCCCGAGCCTTCGCCGTCCAGATTGAAATACGTGTGATTGGTAAGATTGATCAGCGTTTTCCGATCGGAAACCGCTGTATATTCGATTTTCAGTTCGCCGCCTACAAAGGAATAGCGCACTTCCATGCGGAGATTTCCAGGGTAATTCTCCTCGCCGTCCGCGCTCGTTCCCGACAGCACGAGTACGCCGCCTTCCGTTTCGGCGTCGAATATTTTCGTGTTGAATCCCTTGTGCCCGCCGTGCAGATGATTCTTTCCGTCATTGCAGTTCAACCGATATTCCCTGCCGTCGAGCGTGAATTTCCCTTTGCCGATACGGTTGCCCACGCGGCCGATGAACGCGCCGAGATAGCCGCCGTTCGCGTCGTATTCCGACGGACTGCCATAACCCAGAACGACATTGTACGTCTTGTTCTCCCGCCCCTGAACGAGCAGTTTCTGTACGATACCGCCGTAATTCAGAACGGTCGCGCTGTTTGCGCCGTCGCGCAAAACATACGCGCGCACTTCTCTCCCGTCCGCCGTTTTGCCAAACGCTTCGCTCGTGATCATAAATTCTCCCTCCTGCTGAAAAACGGAGAACGGTTCAACGTTCTCCGTTCTATTATAGCATTTCGTTTCCGCTTTGTAAACGGTAAAGCGGCATTTTTACGCCCGATTCTGCGGAATATCGGGAATGGTCGCAAAGCCCTGCGCCAAGTCTTCGTCCGTAGGAATCGTGTCGGTCATCGTCTTATCGTTGTACTGCTTATAAGCCGCAAGATCGAAGTAGCCCGTGCCCGTGAGCCCGAAGAGGATCGTCTTCTTTTTACCCGTCTTTTTGCATTCCAGCGCCTCGTCGATGGCGACGCGGATGGCGTGGCTGGATTCGGGCGCGGGAAGGATCCCCTCGCACTTGGCGAACATGACCGCCGCGTCGAACACCTCGCTCTGCCTGACGGACACGGCGCGCATATAACCGTCGTGATAGAGTTGGGAAACGATGGGGCTCATGCCGTGATAGCGCAGACCGCCCGCATGATTGGGCGAAGGCATGAAACCGCAGCCGAGCGTGTACATTTTCGCGAGCGGCGTCGTCCTGGCACTGTCACAGAAGTCGTAGACGTATTTTCCGCGCGTGAGCGAAGGACAACTGGCAGGTTCCACGCCGATAAAATCGATCTCATTTTTCCCCTGCAGTTTATCGCCCATAAACGGCGCGACCAGTCCGCCGAAGTTAGAGCCGCCTCCGATGCAGCCGATGACCGTGTCGGGCCGCACTCCGTATTTATCCAGAGCGATCTTACTTTCCAGACCGATGACGGACTGATGCAAAAGCACGTGATCAAGCACGCTGCCGAGAACGTAGCGGCAGGAATCGGACTTGACCGCCTGTTCCACCGCCTCGCTGATGGCGCAGCCGAGCGAGCCGCCCGTGCCGGGATGCTCCGCCAGAATTTTGCGGCCCGCCTCGGTGGTATCGGAGGGAGAAGGAATGACGTTCGCCCCGTAGGTGCGGATGACTTCCTTGCGGTAAGGTTTCTGTTCGCTGGAAACTTTGACCATATACACGGTCAGATCGATGCCGTAGAATGCCGCCGCCATCGAGAGCGCCGTGCCCCACTGGCCTGCGCCCGTTTCGGTCGTGATGGACTTTAACCCCTGTTTTTTCGCGTAATACGCCTGCGCCGCCGCGGAGTTAAGTTTGTGCGAGCCGGAAGTGTTGTTGCCTTCGAACTTATAATAGATCTCGGCGGGCGTATCGAGGATCTTTTCCAGAAAATACGCGCGGACCAGCGGCGAGGGACGGAAAGTTTTGTAAAAACTCCGAATATCTTCGGGAATATCGATGTAAGCGTCGGTATCGTTGAGTTCCTGGTCGATACAGTCGTCGCAGAATACGGGACGCAAATCGTCTTTGGTACACGGCTGCAGCGTCGCGGGATTCAAAAAAGGCGGATGCGGATTTTTCATAAACGCCTTTACGTTATACCATTGTTTGGGCATCTCGTTTTCGGACAGATAGATCTTGTAAGGGATGTTGGTGTTTTTCATGGTTTTGTTCTCCTTTTTCATTATTTTTTTGCCCCGTTCCGAAAAAAAGGTAAAAATAAACACGGTCAAATTCGCTTGGGACGAATAAACCGTGTTGCCACCCAATTTCACCGCGCTTTTCGGCGCAGCCTCCGAACAGGTACTGTCATACCCTCTTTCTGTAACGTGAAAGCCACGTCGGACACTACTTGAACCGTTCGTTCGCATCCGCCCTCGGTAATCCATTCATATCGCATCAAACTGCCTTTATCCCACCGCCAAAGGCTCTCTGAAAAGTTTGTAACAGCGTATTACTACTTTACCTCATCGGTTTATTTTTCTACATCATACCACGCCGTTTCGGAAATGTCAAGAATTTTTTTGCAATTTTTTTTGCGGGATTTTCGTCCGATTTCTCTATTATAAAAATTTATTTTTAAAATCTGTTATCCTTTTTGAAAAAATGCCGAAACTGTTGATATGAAAAACTTTTTACCACGCGTTTTAAACGTTCTGTTCTGTTTATGCCTGTGCCTGCCCTTTCCGTGCTGCGCGACGACGGCGGATGTGACGACGCAAAAGGCCGTTTACCTCACGTTCGACGACGGCCCGACCGACTCCACCACACCGAAAGTTTTATCAGTACTCAAAGAAAAAGGCGTATGCGCTACCTTCTTTGTCGTGGGAAGGCAGATCTCCACCCGCAAAGAAATTTTGAAAAGCATTGCCGAGAGCGGAAACGCGATCGGCATTCATACCCAAACGCACGATTACCGATCGATATACGCCTCGGCGGAATCGCTCGAAAAGGACATTCTGGAATGCAAAAAATCCATCGCCGAAGTTCTGCCCGATTACGAGGTCAAGACCTATCGTTTTCCGGGCGGCTCCTCCACCGTTTCCGAAGCATTGAAAAAGGTGCCCGAAAAATGCGGGTTAAGGTTTTTCGATTGGAACGCGGAAACGGGCGACGCATTTCGGCGCACCGCCGCGCCCGCCACGCTGTTCCACGGCGCGGTCGAAACGGGTTGCGATAGAGATTTGATCGTACTTTTGATGCACGACGGCGTGAACTATAAGAGCACGGTCGCCGCACTGCCCATGATCATCGATTATTACAAAGAAAGAGATTACGCCTTTCTGACGTTGGAAGAACTGTTGTAAATAACCCCTGCGGAAATTCCGCAGGGGGTTTCTCATCCGTTCATTTTCAGCGTGCCGCAAAGTTCTTGCACGCCCGCGATTCCGTGCGCGTCCAGCCAGGCGTTCATGCCTTCGATGATCTTAGGCATGGCGAGCGTGTCGGTAAAATTCGCCGTACCCACCTGTACCGCGCTCGCGCCCGCCACGATAAATTCGAGGGCGTCCTCCGCGCTGACGATCCCGCCCATGCCGATGATCGGAACGGAAACCGCCTTAGAAACCTCGTACACCATGCGAAGAGCGATCGGCTTGATCCCCGCGCCCGAAACGCCGCCCGTGTTGTTGGCGAGCAGCGGCCTGCGGCGTTCCAGATCGATCGCCATGCCCGTGAGCGTATTGATGAGCGAAACGCAGTCCGCCCCGCCCTTTTCGGCCGCCGCGGCGTTCGCGGCGATGCTTTCCACGTTGGGGGAAAGTTTGACGATCAGCGGCGTCTTTTTCAGATTCTTTTTGCTCGCCGCCGTGACGGTATACACGCTCTCGGGGCGGATACCGAATGCCATCCCCCCGCATTTTACGTTGGGGCAGGAAATGTTCAGTTCTATCATATCGACTTTTCCGTCCAGACGGGCGCAGATCTCTTCGTAGTCCTCGACGGTCTTACCCGCCACGTTGGCGATGATTACCGTGTTTTTACTCTTCAAGAAATCCAGATCTTCGGCAAGAAACGCATCAAGCCCCGGATTTTGCAAACCGACCGCATTTAAGATGACGCTCCTGCCTTCGGCGATGCGCGGCACCGCGTTGCCGAGCCGCTTTTCCAGCGTCAGTCCCTTGGTGCTGATCCCGCCCAACACGCCGATATCGTACAGCGCGTCGAACTCTTTCCCGAAACCGAACGTGCCCGAAGCGGCGATGACGGGATTTTTAAATTCCACGCCGCATAAATTGACTTTCAGATCCGCCATCAGATCTCCACCTCCCCGATCTCGAACACAGGCCCGTCCTTACATACGCGCGCGTTTGCCGCGCCGCCCGTCTTTTTGCATACGCAAACGAGGCAGGCGCCGATGCCGCACCCCATGCGCTCTTCCAGCGAAACATAGCAGGGAATTTTCAAGCCGCGCTCCGAAAGCCCCGCTTTCAGCGCGCGCAGCATGGGCGCAGGGCCGCAGGATAAAATGACGTCGGGTTTCGCGTTACCGATATCGTCAAAAAAAGCGGAAACGGCGTTGCCGCGCTTTTGGTAACTTCCGTCGTCCGTGACGATCTCGGACTTTTCGGACAATGCACGGAAAGTTTCTTCCATGCAGACCGCGCCGCGATTGCGAAATCCCATATAAGAATAAAAGCGCTTGTCGGAACGTTCGTATTCCCGAAGGACGGAAATCATGGGGAATACGCCCACTCCGCCGCCGACGAGAGCAATGCGCTTTTCGTTTTCTTCGAGCGTGAACCCGTTGCCGAGGGGCAGAACGCACGAAAGCGATTCGCCCGCCCTTACTTTCGAGAGCGACTTCGTTCCGCTGCCTTTCAGTTGGTAACAGACAGTCACGCTCTTCTCGTCGTATTCGCAGATCGCAAGCGGTCTGCGCAGCAAATGCGCGCTGTCGCCCACAGAAATATTGACGAATTTTCCACAGCGCAGACAGCACATTTTTTCGGGCAGCGAAAACTTCAATTTATAGATCCCGTCCGCAAGCGGCGCGTTCTCCAAAACTTTTACAATGAGTTCCTTCATGCTAATTTCCCTTCAATTCATCGGTTTATGTGTGACATAGTACTTTGTAAAACCCGATTTTAACCCTTTATCGCTTGGTTTAAGTCGTTTTTCATGTCGATACTCGCAAGCCGCGCCGCTTCGGAATAACTCTTCCCGTTATACTTTTCCTGACGATACGCACAGAGGATACCGCGGGAAGAATTGACGATGCCGCCCATTCCGTCGGCATCGAAACACACTTTCAGATCGCGCGCGGTGCCCCCTTGCGCACCGTAACCGGGGATCAGGAAAAAGGTATGCGGCATTTGTTTTCGCAAGATCTCCGCCTGCGCGGGATGCGTAGCACCCACGACCGCACCGACGTCCGAATAGCCGTACTTGCCGCGGCAATTTTTGCCCCATTCCTCGACCAACTGCCCCATATATTCGTACACCGTTTTTCCGTCCGAAAGCCGCATATCCTGCAATTCGCCGCTCGAAGGATTGGAAGTCTTTACGAGAACGAAGATCCCTTTGTCGCGCTCTTTCATCCATTTGAGAAAGGGAACGATGCCGTCGGAACCGAGATAGCCGTTGACGGTCAGAAAATCCGAATCGAACGCCGTTTCGGACGCGCCGTTTACGAAAGTCTTTCCCAGATACGCCTTGGCGTAGCATTCCGCGGTCGCGCCGATGTCGTTGCGCTTGGCGTCGGTCATGACGTACATTCCCTTTTTCGACGCGTAGGCGAGCGTTTCGGCAAAAGTCTTCATGCCCTCTACGCCGTACATTTCGTAATAGGCGATCTGCACCTTGACGGCGGGGACGATATCGCAGATATTGTCTATAACGTTACGGTTAAATTCGGCGATCGCCTGCGCCGCGCCGCGAAGATCCGCGACGCCCGCCCGCAATTCGTCGGGGAGATAATCGAAATTCGTATCCAGTCCCACGACGGAAGGATTGTCCGTCTGTTTGATTTTTTCTATCAGTCGATCGATCATGTTATACCTCAATACTGCGCGCCGTATTCTTTCAGATAGGCGCGGATGGCGCTCACGTGCTCTTTGCCCTCGATGACGCCCTCTTCGATCGCCTGCAATATATCCAATATGTTGACGATGGAATACACTTTGACGCCGTGTTCGAGATAGGCTTCCTGCACTGCCGAACGCTCGCTGCCGAGGCCCTTTTCCATGCGGTCGACCGTGATGACCATGCCCGCGACCTCCACATTCGCCGCGCCCTGCAATTTGGGGAGCACTTCTTTGAGCGCCTTGCCCGACGTCATCACGTCCTCGACGATGACGATTTTTTCGCCGTCCACGGGCTGTTTGCCCACGAACATACCGCCCTCGCCGTGATCCTTGACCTCTTTGCGGTCAAAACAAAAATTGACGTTTTGACCGTATTTTTCATAGAGTGCGAGCGCGGCGGAAAGCGCCAGCGGCACGCCCTTATAGGCGGGTCCGAACAGAGTGTCTGCCTGCAAGCCGTTTTCGTGCATACAGTCGGCGTAAAATTCTCCGAGTTTTTTGAGTTGCGCGCCCGTCTTGTATTCGCCGCTGTTTAAAAAATAGGGAGCGATCCTGCCGCTCTTCAATTTGAACGTGCCGAATTTCAACACGCCGCACTCGGCGAGAAATTGAATAAATTGCTGTTTATAAGTCATGATTTTCTCCTTACGCTCTGTATTTCACGTCGCCGTCTACGATCGTGCAGCGCACTTCGCCGTACACTTCGGCGCCGCCGAACGGCGTATTTTTGCCTTTGGAAACAAATTTCGCGGGATCGATCGCGTATTTTTTATCGAGATCAGCGATCATGATATCCGCCGCGCCGCCCTCTTCGAGCGCCCCCCCTTCCAGATGCAGAATGCGCGCGGGCGCGGCGCTCATGCGCTCGGCAAGTTGTCCGAGCGAAAGAACGCCCGTTTTGACGAGATTGGTATAAGAGAGCGCAAAGGAAGTTTCGATGCCGCTGATACCGAACGCCGCGAGATTGTATTCCACGTTCTTTTCGTCGGCATGGTGCGGCGCGTGATCGGTCACGATGCAGTCGAGCGTGCCGTCGCGAAGCCCCTCTCGGATCGCCGCCAAGTCCTCCGCCTCGCGGATGGGCGGGTTGACTTTCGTGTTCGCATCGAAAGAAGTGATCACGTCGTCGGTCAAAGTGAAATAGTGCGGGCAGGTTTCCGCGGTGACGCGCACGCCCCGCGCCTTCGCCTCGCGGATGATCTGTACGCCACCCTTGGTGGAAACGTGACAGATATGCACCGCGCGCCCCAGCGTTTCCGCCAGAATGATCTCGCGCGCGATCATCACTTCTTCCGCCGCGCGGGGAATGCCTTTCAAGCCCGCGAGAGTGCTGTTGTAGCCCTCGTTCACGACGCCGCCGTCCACTAGATCCTTGTCCTCGCAGTGCGAAAGGCACAAAAGATTGAAATCGGACGCGTATTCGATGGCGAGGCGCATGATCTTCGCGTTGGAAACGGGCCGCCCGTCGTCGCTCAACGCCACGGCGCCCGCTTCCTTCATCTTGCCGATCTCCGCGAGTTGTTCGCCCTTTTCGCCCACGGTGATGGAACCGATCGGACGCACTTTCGCCAGATTTACCTCTTTGGAACGCTCGACGATATAGCGCACGATCGCCGCGTTATCGCAGACGGGAGAAGTGTTCGGCATACAGCAGACTTGCGAAAAACCGCCCCTGACCGCCGCCGCGCTGCCGCTGGCAATATCCTCTTTATACTCGAAACCGGGTTCGCGCAGATGCACGTGCATATCGATGAGCGCGGGAAAGACGTATAATCCCGCGGCGTCGATGATCTCCGCCTTTTCGTCGTCGATACGTTCCGCGATCTTCGCGATGCGGTTCCCCTCGACGATGATATCGCAGATCTTGGTTTGTTTCGGAAATACGGCGCTGCCGCCGCGGATGAGGATCTTTTTCATTTGGCCGCCTCCTTATTTTGTCTGGCAAGAAGGAACAAGAGAGCCATTCGGACAGCCACGCCGTTCAGCACCTGTTCCGTTATTTTGCTGGAATCCCCGTCGATGACGGAAGAAGTCAGTTCCACGCCGCGGTTGACGGGCCCGGGATGCATGACGATATGTTCGGGCGCGGCGAATTTCAGTTCGGAATCGTCCACGCCGTAAAAACGGTTGTATTCGGACAGGGAGGGAAACAGCCCACCCTGCTGACGCTCCAACTGGATCCTGAGTCCCATCACGACGTCCGCGCCCGCGATCGCCTCGCGGCGGGATTTCGCCATGACCGCGCCCATGCGTTCCATGCCCTGCGGAATGAGCGTCGCGGGGGCGTACATATACACCTTCGCGCCCAGTTTTGTCAATCCGAACAGATTGCTTTTCGCCACGCGGGAATGCTTGATATCGCCCAAAATCGCCACTTTCAGTCCCTTGACGGAACCGAATTTTTCGCGCATGGTAAAGAGATCTAAAAGCGCCTGCGTGGGATGCTCGTTCATGCCGTCGCCCGCGTTGATCACGCTCGCCCGCACGTTTTTCGCAAGCAGGTGCGGCGCGCCGCCCATGGGATGGCGGATCACGATGACGTCGTTTTTCATTGCGTCCAGCGTCTTGCCCGTGTCAATGAGCGTTTCGCCCTTCTGCACGGAACTGGACGACGCGGAAACGTTCACCGTACCCGCGCCCAGATATTTGGCGGCGAGTTCGAAAGAAACGCGCGTGCGCGTGCTGTTTTCGTAAAAGAGCGTCGTGACCGTGCGCCCCTGCAAGTGCGGCAGTTTCTTTAAATTCTGCGTCAAAAGTTTTTTCATATTGACCGCGGTGTCGAGAATGAGCATGATATCCTCGGCGCTCGCGTCGCACAGCCCAAGCAAATCTTTTCCTAACATATTTTCACCTGTTTTACAATGTTCTTCCGCGGAGCGTCAGACTGTCTTCGCCCTCGATCTCCGCAAGCGCCACGTCCAGAAATTCCGAACGCGCGGTGGGGATATTTTTACCGACAAAATCCGCGCATACGGGCATTTCCCGCCCGCCGCGGTCGGCAAGCACCAAAAGGCGGATACTCGCGGGCCGCCCCAAGACAAAGAGCGCCTCGATCGCCGCGCGCACGCTGCGCCCCGTATGGAGCACGTCGTCGCAGAGGATCACGCTCTTTTTATCGATGGAAAACCCCAGATCGTTGGCGCACGCGTCGGGCACGAAAAAGCCGCTCACCAGATCGTCGCGGTACATGCCGATATCGATGCCCGCCGTATCGGGACTGACGCCGTACGAACTTTCCAGCAGTCCGCAAATGCGCCGCGCGATGATCTCGCCGCGCCGCTTGATCCCGACAAGACAGAGGTTGTCCGCTCCCTTGTTTTTCTCCACGATCTCGTGGGAAAGGCGCGTGAGCGTACGGCGGATCGCCGCCGCGTCCATCAACAGCCGTTCTTCTTTCATATACAAAAATCCTTTTTTCGATAAAAAAATGCCTGCGTACAGAATACGCAGGCTCATTTCAAACAGAGGAACCAATCATCCCATGGAATCACAAGTTCAAAACCAACTTTGCGGCATCCCGTACCGTATCTTTAAAGTTCAGTCTTATCGCTTAACAGTATATCATAAACGCGGCGCAAAGTAAAGCGCCTGCCTCAATAAATTTGCGTGAGTTTAAAATCCAGAAGATCGCAGGAAGTCAAAAAGTACCGAATACCGCCCCTTTCGCATACGAACGGATAATTGCCCGCGCTCGCGTGCAGATGCCCGTACACGACCTTTTCCACACCGTTTTCCTCGAACGCTTGGGTAAAGAGCGTTTCCTCCCGCTTGGCGTTGAAGGGCGGATAATGGATCATGCAAAGCAGCCTGTCCCCTTCCTCCCGCACGTTTTTTACGCTGTTGAAAACGAGTTTGAACCGTTCACCCTCGCGCTGATAGATCTTTTTATCCGCTTCGGTAAAATCCATACTGCCCGGGCACGTCCAGCCGCGGGACCCGCAGACGACGAGATCTTCGAACTTCACGCAGTCGTTCTGCAAAAAGAAAAAACTGTCGTCCGGAGCGGCGCGACGCAGCGCGGTGATGCCCGACCACCAGTAATCGTGGTTGCCTTTGATAAAAACTTTTTTACCGGGCAGCCCGACGAGCGTTCGAAGGTCGGAAAGTCCGTCTTCCATAGACATCGCCCAACTCAGATCGCCCGCGATCAGCACGACGTCGTTTTCCCCGACTTTGCTCTTCCAATCCTCTTTGATTTTATCGATATGCCCCGTCCAGTTGCCGCCGAACACGTCCATCGGTTTATTCTGCCGCCCGGGAAGATGCAGATCGCTGACCGCGAATACTTTCATCGATTACCTACTTTGTTTTTTCCAGTCTATTTTACCATATTATTCAATTTTTTAAAAGCGTTTGACGGCGGTTTTCCCCGTTCGGCTCCGCCGTTTTTGCATTCAGCAGATTATCCAGATCGCACAGCGCGAAACTTTCTTCGCAACATTCGCAGATTTTTTTGTCTTTTTGTACCGCCGCGCCGCAGATGCGGCAGACGTGTTTTTCCGAATTTCGTTCGAACATTTTCAGGTTCCCCCTTTGAAAAATAAAAAAAAGCCGATATCGTAATACCGGCTTTTTTCGTTTGCTTACTTGTTGCAGCAGCCGCAGTTATTGGAAACGGTTCCCTGCGGATAGAGCGGCAACTCGAAGAACCCTGCGCACACTTCCTGTGTATATTCCTGAGCGGGAGGAATGACGCAGTAGCCGTACGAAGGCAAAAGCAAGTCTACATTGATGATCACTTTTAAGATGACCGTAATACAGCAATCGATGATAAACGTTCCGTCCGCGGAATTGAACGTACCCTCGGGCGCGACGGCGCTGACGACGCTCTGCACCTCGAAAGGCATGATAGAAGGCTGCGGCACGAACAGGATCACGTCCTGCGGCACGGCGATGGCTGCCTGCGCCTTTCCTTCCACACCCGCGGCGTCGGTGTAAATGACTTCCATGGGAATATTCACGACCGCCTGCACTCTCGCGCAGTTTGCCTTATCGGGAAGCCTGTCGACCTGCAGGTTAGTGACCGTTCCTTGCGAGGAGGAACTGCGCGCGCTGATAAACGTTAAAGGATATGTAGGATTCGCGGGCGTGAAATCGCTGAGAGTCAAGACCAACCCCTCGTTCTGCCCCTGTTTGATACAAGCGTCGAACACTCTTTGCGCCTGCACGCAAACTTTTTCCGCAAGACCGTTCATCGGATTGCCGTTAATCGGGCCGGGACATTTATCCGTCTGAAAATTTGAGAAAAATGACATTTTCTGACCTCCGAATTGTTAAAACTTAAAAAACTCTTTTGTTTAAAAAACAGTCTTTATATTCCACTATATGAATTCTTATTTTGAATTGTTACTCTCCGCGGGCAACAAAACGCGCATGCGCGGCCAGAGATATTCTATGCCGTTGAGTTCGTCGAATTGTTCCCGCGATACGGAAAATCTGCGGCATATCCCCTCGATGGTGTCGCCGACTTCGGCCCTGTATTCGCGCGCGGAAATTACGGGGAGAAAGAGCGCTTCGCCCTCTTTTACTTCTCCCTGCAATTTGTTACGGAATATTACGATATGTTCGGGCAAGCCGAAATATTCCGAGATCTGCCCGATCGTCTGTCCCCTTCGCACCAGATACAATCCCGTGCGGGGAAGGGGGGATTTTTGCAGTGTGACCATATTCACCCCTTTTTATTCTGTCACCTAAAATATGCGCCGAGCGCCGCGATTATGACGGCGGCTTCGACAAATTTCTTTATCATAAACCAATTTTCATTCGTATATAATGAAATAAGACAAATTTTGGAGTAACATTTTGAGTAAAGCCAACATATACCAAACAGCCGTCTATGTTACCGTTTTTTCCGTCGTGGAAAAATTTTTGGGGTTTCTGTACCGCATCATCCTCTCCCGTACCCTCGGTTCGGAGGGAATGGGTCTCTACCAACTGGCCCTTTCCATCTTCGCGGTACTGATCACAGCCGCCTCTTCGGGCATCCCCATTACGGTATCCCGGCTGATCACGAAGCACCGCGCGGAAAAAAACAAGAATGCAGAGCAATCCACCATTACGGCGGCCATCGTGAGCACGCTGGTTTTTTCCGTTCCCGTATTCATTATATTATTCTTCGGGCATAAATGGTTCGACTTTTTGTTTTCCGACGCGCGCTGCATGTCGATCTTTCTCATTTTATTGCCCAGCCTGACCTTTAACTCGATATATTCAGTCATCCGCGGCGTGTTCTGGGGAAATAAACAGTTCATGCCCTACTGCGTGATCGATCTGATCGAAGAGATCGTGATGATCGTAGCGGGCGTATTGCTCGTGACGAATATGACCAGCGTTCTGGACGGCGCCCAGCGCGCGGCGTTCGCCATCATCATCTCTTATCTTTTTTCCTTTTCCATTTCCTTCGTCTACTTTTTCGTCAAGGGCGGCAGGCTGAAAAACCCGCGTTCGCAGTTCAGACCGCTTTTGCATTCCGCGCTGCCGATCACGGGAATGCGCACTTCGAACTCTCTCATCAATTCGGTCATTTCCCTGCTTTTGCCCGCAAGGCTGATCGCCGCGGGCTTCACCTCCCAGCAGGCGATGAGCGAACTGGGCGTGGCGATGGGCATGAGCATGCCCATCCTCTCTATCCCCGCGACGCTGATCGGCTCGCTTTCCCTCGTCATCGTGCCAGAACTTGCCGAAAATTTTTATAATTCACGGCACGCGAAACTGCGCGACAACATCGAAAAAGCGCTGAAAGTCACCGTGCTGATCGCGGCGATCCTCATCCCCTTTCTATTCGTCACGGGCGAAGATATGGGCATCTTTCTCTTTTCCGACGCCAAGAGCGGCGAGATCATCCGAAACGCCTCGTTCGTCCTGCTGCCCATGAGTTTCACAATGATCACGACGAGCATATTGAACTCTCTCGGCTATGAAAAATATACCTGCATCTACTTTTTCGTCAGCGCGGCGGCGTCGCTTTTATGCACTTATTTTCTGCCCTCCGTCATCGGCGTGTACGCGCTGTTCGTCGGAATGGCGGCGAGCGGCATCATTTCCAGCGCGCTCAATCTCATACTCATCATAAAAAAGTGTAAAGAAAAAGTGCGTTTTCTCAAACACACTCTCCTTACTCTGGCCGGGATCCTGCCGATCATTTTATTGGGCGTACTGCTTCGCAATCTGCTCGTCAACTACCTGCCGCTCTACCTACTGATAGGCGTTTGCGCGGCCGTAACCGTGGGCGCGAGCATCCTTTTCTATTTTGCCATCGGCACACTCGACCCCAAATGGCTGAAAACCATCTTTAAGAAATCTTGAACCCGATTTTGGTGCGGTTCAAAACTTTTGCCAAAACGATACCCGCAGCGCAGTTAACCGCCATTACCGCGCTCTGCATGGGAAGACGGGAAAACATATAGGAAAAATAGGATACCGAACGCGAAGAATAATAGAAATAAATCGCAAAAGTATTGATGCCCGCCGTGCAAATCAAAAGGCAGAGAGCGAAACTTAAAATCGCTTTCAAGTAGAAAAAGCCTTTGATGTACGTCATGATACAGCCGGGAATCAATCCGAGCATGCCCGTAGCGAGCATGATCAAAGGATTTGGCGCTTGCCCCGCGATGAGACAGCCGATCAGATCGCCCACGAAACAGACGGAAAAGCCGCCCACGGGACCGAACATCGCGCCCGTGATAAAGGCGGCCGCGGCGGTAAACGAAATTTTGAACGAGGGGGAAACATCCAGAGAGAATGCGTTAACCAACACCATCACCGCGGAAAAAACCGCGAGGTAGGCGATCTTCTTACCCGAAGAAAGCCCGATAAAAGTTTTTGTGAACATGAAAAAAAACCTCCTGAAAATTTCAGAGAGGTCCGATCATAGATGCGTGCCCGCAGGCACTTCAAATACAACGGACGCGCCGCGGCACCGCAGGAATGATCCTTTCGTTTGCGAACAACGTCCCGTTTCGCAACACTTAACGCGCCTTGGCTACTCTGCGTATAGTATTGTAAACCTTTCGACAAAAAATTGCAACTGATTTGCGAATAAAAATAACGGTCGGACAAATACTGTTAATATGGCACTGACAGTTTTGAGAACGGCAATTATATTCGTTACGCTTTTGATCGTGATGCGATTGATGGGCAAGCGCCAGATCGGGGAAATGCAGCCCTTCGAGTTGGTCATCACCCTGCTCATCGCAGAACTTGCGTGCATACCCATGGCGGATACCTCCATTCCCCTTTTGTACGGGATCGTGGCGATCCTCGCCATCTTTTTATTGCACCAACTCATCTGCCTCATCGACCTGAATTTCAAACCGCTGAAATTTTTGGTGAGCGGCAAACCCGCCGTTGTGATGAACAAAAACGGCATTGACATTTACCAACTGAAACACAACAACCTCGACACTTCCGACCTGATCGAATCGCTGCGCGTGGCGGGAATTTTCGGACTGGATCAGGTAGACTACGCGCTGTACGAGGCGAACGGTCAGTTTTCGGCGATGCCGAAACCCGATTCGGAAACGCCCGACGAAACCGCGCTGCCGCTTTTGATCATCGACGACGGAAAATTCGAGGAAAAAAATCTGAAATTGTGCAACGCGGGAGAACAGTTTTTCCGCGACATTTTAAAAGAGCAGAACGTGAAGAGCCTGCGCCGCGTATTTGCCTTGACTGTAGACGGCAAGGGCAAAGTCTTTTTGCAACTGCGCGGCGAAAAATACCGCACCTTCCAGATCGAACTCCCGGAGGGCTGCACATGGTAAAGACGCTTTGGACGATTTCCGTCACCCTCGTGCTTTTGGTCGGTCTGGGAATTTTCGAACACTTTTTCGTGGAAAAACAGTTCGACGAATTGAAGACGGCGCTGTACGTGCTCTACGACAAGATCGAGGACGAAACAGCACAGACAACTGACGCCGAATCGGTCAAGACCTTGTGGAACAAGGAAAAAGAAAATTTGCACGTCATCGTTCCCCACACCAATATCGCAAATATCGACTATTGGCTGAGCGAAGCCATCGGCTTGATCGAAACAAAAAAATTCGATCTCGCTCTATCCAAAGTCGTCGTTCTGATCGATATGTGCGAACAGATACCCGACACCTACGGCGTAAGTTTTGAGAATATATTCTGATTTATGTCAGACATAGTACTATGAAAACGGGCGAAATCATGATAATTTCGCCCGTTTTTCGATATTATTTCCAACCAGTGAAAGAAACGGCTTTTTTCTTTCTCATAACATTTTTTTCAAAAACCTGCCCGTATAACTGTCGGGACATTCGGCGACCTGTTCGGGCGTTCCCTCGGTCACGATCTCGCCGCCGCCGTCGCCCCCCTCCTTGCCGAGATCGACGATATAGTCCGCAACTTTGATGACGTCCAGATTATGTTCGATGACGATGACCGTATTGCCGCTGCTGCGCAGTTTTTGCAGAATTTTGATGAGTTTATCCACGTCGTAACTGTGAAGTCCCGTGGTCGGCTCGTCTAAGATATAACAGGTCTTGCCCGTGGAGCGGCGGGAAAGTTCGGTCGCGAGTTTGACGCGCTGCGCCTCGCCGCCCGAGAGCGTAGTGGCGCTCTGCCCGAGTTTGATGTAGCCCAGCCCCACGTCGTTAATGGTCTTGACTTTATTGTAGATGGAGGGAACGTTTTTGAAAAATTCCACGGATTCCTCTACCGTCATATCCAGAACTTCGAAAATATTTTTGCCCTTGTAGCGCACTTCCAGCGTTTCGCGGTTGTAGCGCTTGCCGCCGCATACTTCGCACGGTACGAAGATATCGGGCAAAAAGTGCATTTCGATCTTGATGATACCGTCGCCGAAGCAGTGTTCGCAGCGCCCGCCCGCCACGTTGAACGAGAAACGTCCCGCCTTATAGCCGCGCTCTTTCGCATCCTGCGTGGCAGCGAACAATTCCCGTATCATCGTAAATACGCCCGTATAGGTCGCGGGGTTGCTGCGCGGCGTTCTGCCGATGGGCGACTGGTCGATGGCGATGACTTTATCGAAGTATTCCATTCCCGTGCAACCGTCGCACTTGCCCAATATCTGGTGCGCGCCGTTGAGCGCGTTCGCCATATAGGGATAGATGATCTCGTTGACGAGCGAACTTTTGCCCGAACCCGAAACGCCCGTGACCGCGGTGATCAGACCGACGGGAATCTTCACGTCGATATTTTTCAGATTGTTCTGGCGGCAGCCCTTCACTTCGAAATAGCGGCCGTCGGGCTGCATTCGGACGGGCGGCACTTCGATCTTCCGCTTGCCGCTCAGGAATTCGCCCGTAATGGAACGGGGATTGTTCATGATGTCCTCAACGCGCCCTTCCGCGACCACCTCGCCGCCGTGCACGCCCGCTTTGGGACCTATATCCACGATATAATCGGCGGCGCGCATGGTATCCTCGTCGTGCTCCACCACGATGAGCGTATTGCCCAGATCGCGCAGATGCACGAGCGTATTCAAAAGTTTTTCGTTGTCCCGCTGATGCAGTCCGATGCTCGGCTCGTCGAGAATATATAAGACTCCCGTCAGCCCGCTGCCGATCTGGGTAGCAAGGCGGATACGCTGGGATTCGCCGCCCGAAAGCGTGCCCGCGCTGCGCGCCAGATTGAGATACGAAAGCCCGACGTTGCGCAAAAAGTTCAAACGCGCCTTGATCTCCTTTAAGATCAGATCCGCGATGAGGTGCTCGGTCTTGCTGAGCGTCAGCGCGTCGAAAAAGCCGTACAGATCGTCAATGGACATATCGCACAGTTGCGCGATATTTTTGCCGCCCACATAGACGCTGAGCGCCTCTTTCTTCAGTCTTTTGCCGCCGCATTCGGGGCAGGGAAGTTGGGTGATATAGCGTTCGATCTCCGCTTTCACGCCTTCGCTTTCGGTATTCTTGTAGCGCCGCGTGAGCGTGTTGACGAAACCTTCCCACTTCATTTTATAGGTGCCGTGGAAGTTATAGGCATCGTATTTCATATCGATCTGTTCGTTGCCGTTACCGTACATAAGGATATCGTACTGTTTTTTGGGCAGATCTTTGACGGGAACGTCCATATCGATGCCGTAATGGCGCGCCACGGCCTCGGCGTACATTTCGTTCGTCTTCTTGCTCTCGACGTACCAGCCGCCGATCTGAATGGCGCCCTCGCGCAGCGTCTTGTTTTTGTCGGGACAGATGAGCGCCTCGTCCACCACCTGCTTAAAGCCCAGGCCCGCGCATTCGGGACAGGCTCCGTACGGCGTATTGAAGGAAAAGAGGCGCGGCTCGATCTCCTCGATGCTGATACCGCAGTCGGGGCAGGAATACTTGATGGAATATAAATTTTCCGCGCCCTCGCAGTCGATGACGACAAGCCCGTCCGCCAACTTTAAAGCGTTTTCCAGGCTGTCGGACAGGCGCTTTTGGATGCCGTCCTTGACGACGAGGCGGTCTACGACCACGCTGATGTTGTGCTTGATATTTTTATCGAGTTTTATGTCTTCCTGCAAGTCGTAGACGATCCCGTCCACTTTCACGCGGGCGTAGCCGCTCTTGCGGAACGCTTCCAGATTTTTGGTGTATTCGCCCTTACGTCCCCGCACCACGGGCGCGTTGACGAGGATCTTGCTCCCCTCAGGCATCGCCATGACCTGATCGGCGATCTCGTCGACCGTCTGGCGGCGTATTTCACGGCCGCATTTCGGACAGTGCGGGACGCCGATGCGCGCGAACAGCAAGCGCATATAGTCGTAGATCTCCGTGACCGTGCCCACCGTGGAGCGCGGGTTGTGCGAGGTGGTCTTCTGGTCGATGGAAATGGCGGGAGAGAGCCCGTCGATGGACTCCACGTCGGGTTTTTCCATCTGTCCGAGGAATTGGCGCGCGTAGGATGAGAGACTTTCGACGTAGCGTCTTTGCCCTTCCGCAAAGATGGTGTCGAACGCGAGCGTGCTCTTCCCCGAGCCCGACAGCCCCGTAAAGACAACGAGTTTGTTGCGCGGAATGTGCACGTCGATATTTTTGAGATTGTTTTCTTTGGCGCCTTTTACGAATATTTCTTCTTTCATAACTGTCCTATCTTCTCAGTTTTCGTTTGAGTAAATTGATGGTATCCCGTATTTCGATCGCCTTTTCGAAATCCAGCTGATTGGATGCGACTTTCATCAGCGCTTTCAGTTTTTCGATCTCGGCGGGGATCTGATCCGCGGAAATATGTTCGTCGATCTGTTTTTGCTTTTGCGTGATGGCGAGCGAACTCTTGATCTCTTTTTGGATGGTCCGCGGCGTGATATTGTGTTCGCGGTTGTAGGCGCTCTGCACCTCGCGGCGCCGGTTTGTTTCGTCGATCGCGCGGCGCATACTGCCCGTTATGTTATCGGCATACATGATAACTTTGCCGTCGGCGTTTCTCGCTGCGCGCCCGATCGTCTGAATGAGCGAAGTTTCGCTGCGCAGGAAACCTTCCTTGTCCGCATCGAGAATGGCGACCAGTCTGACCTCGGGAAGGTCGAGCCCTTCCCTTAAAAGGTTGATGCCGCAGAGCACATCGAACTCGCCGCCGCGCAGCCCGTTCACGATATCGATGCGTTCGAGCGTGTCGATATCGCTGTGCATATAGCGGACCTTGACGCCGTGCTCTTTCAGATAATCGGTGAGGCTCTCCGACATACGCTTGGTGAGCGTGGTGATGAGCACTCTTCCTTTTTCGCTCGTCACGCGCTTGATCTCGCCCAACAGATCGTCTATCTGTCCCTGTACGGGGCGTATCTCGATCTCGGGATCTAAAAGCCCCGTGGGACGGATGATCTGTTCCACGACCTGACCCGCCTCTTTGAGTTCGTATTCGGCGGGCGTTGCGGAAACGCATATGAGTTGCGGCACGCGCGCGTCGAACTCCTCGAATTTAAGAGGGCGGTTGTCGAACGCCGAACGCATACGGAAACCGTAATTGACGAGGTTGGTCTTGCGCGAATAATCGCCGTGGTACATGGCGCGTATCTGCGGTATGGTCATATGGCTCTCGTCGATGAACACGAGAAAGTTTTTGGGGAAATAGTCGAGCAGCGTAAACGAGGGCTGCCCCGGCTTTCTGCCGTCGAAATAGCGGCTGTAATTTTCCACGCCGCTGCAATACCCCACTTCCTTCATCATCTCGATATCGTAGCGCGTGCGCTGGTCGAGGCGCTGCGCTTCCAACAGTTTTCCCGATTCCTGAAAGGCTCTCACCTCTTCCTGCAGATCGCTCTCGATCTCGGTGATGGCGGACATCAGTTTCTGACTGCCCACCGCGTAGTGGCTGGCGGGAAAGATGACCGCGTGTTTCAGAACGGACGTGATCTTTCCCGACACGACTTCCTCTTCGCAGATACGGTCGATCTCGTCGCCGAAAAATTCCACGCGGATGGCGATCTCCGAATTGCTCGCGGGGAAAATTTCCACCGTGTCGCCGTTCACGCGGAAGGACGAACGCGAAAAATCGACGTCCTTTCGGGTATATTGCAGTTCGATCAGCCGACGCATCAGTTCGTCGCGAGAGATCTCGTCGCCGGGGCGCAGGGATACGGCAAGGCGGAAATATTCTTCGGGCGCGCCCAAACCGTAAATGCAGGACACGCTGGCGACCACCAAAACGTCGCTGCGTTCGCCCAGAGAGCAGGTCGTGGAGTTTCTGAGTTTATCGATCTCGTCGTTGACGGACATATCTTTTTCGATATAGGTATCCGTCGTGGGAATATAACTTTCCGGCTGATAGTAATCGTAATAGGATACGAAATACTCCACCCTATTCTTGGGGAAAAACTCGCGGAATTCGTTACACAGCTGGGCGGCGAGCGTCTTGTTGTGCGCGATGACCAACGTGGGGCGGTTGACGTTTTTGACGATATTCGCCATCGTGAACGTCTTGCCGCTGCCCGTGACGCCCACGAGCACCTGTGTGCGGATGCCGTCCAGCACGCCTTCCGTCAGTTTTTCGATCGCCTGCGGCTGATCGCCCGTCGGCTGAAAGGGCGAGACCAATTCGAAATCTGCCATGTAACCTCCTTCTCAAAATTTTTATTTACGAACAAATGTTCGAATATTATTATACAATAAAGGGACGCGCCTGTCAAACAATTTTGCTAAAAATGCAATGCCGAAAGCATTGCATTTTAAGAAAATATACCGACCAGTATGCGCCCCACCACAAAGGTGATGATCGCGCCCGCAACGGACAGAGCCACTTTGAAAGCGATGGAACGCTTCATCTGAATGCTTGTCCGTTTATACGCCACACCGTTGGCGTGCAGCGTGATGACGTACATGCGCTCCCCCTTGCGGTCGGATTCGATGATATCGAAATAATCGTCGAGTTCCAAAGAGCGCAGGATGCGGTCTACCCGTTCCACGGTGTATTTCCGCTTTTCGGGGAGCATGCTCATGATTTCAAGCGGGCTGACGAGGCAACTGCCCTTCCCCTCACATAGGCGATAGACGGAATTCATGATTTCGTTTTCCTGTTTCGTAAGCATATCCGCAAAAACTCCTTAAACCAAAAAAGCGATAATGAGGGCGACGAGCGCGCCCCCTATGAGAGCGCCGAACAGCCCGCCCGCGCACGCGGCGGCAAAAAAGGAACGCTTGATACGCGACGCATCGGTATCCGAAACGCGCGCCGTTTCGACGTACTGCCGCCCTTTGGGCATGGAACACACGCAATAAGTGCCGTTATCCGCATATTTCAGATCGACGTATCCGCGTTCGCTCAGATATTTGACGGCGTTGGACACGCCGTTCTCGTCCGCGGTCATGCGGGCGGGCAGCGCGGAAAGAAAGTCCTCGGCGTCCATCACTTTATAAGAACCGTCCGAAGCGGCATTGATTTTATCGAGCACAAATTTCGTGAGTTTGTCCAGCATAAACCCTTCCTCTTAACAGTATGCTCAAAATCGCGGCATTTCAAACGAAACCTTCGACTTTTGCTGTCATCATTATACCATTATCTTGTGAAATTTGCAAATAGTCCTGCAATTTTTGCGTCAATTTACTTTATTATTCCGCGAAATTGTGCTAAAATAAAACGGATCAGATTTTTTTGGAGCGCAGACTTTCCTATGAATATATTGAAGCGTTATTGCAACGCTCTGGACTTTGACAGTTACGAAGATTTTTATAAGAATTTTCAGATCACGTCGCCCGAAAACTTTCATTTCGCGTACGACGTGGTGGACGAATACGCGCGGCTGGAACCGCACAAGCGCGCGATGGTATGGTGCGACGATCTCGGAAACGAAGAATTTTTCGATTTCGAGAGGATCAAGCGGCTTTCCGACAAGAGCGCGAATTATTTTCTATCGCTCGGCATCGGCAAGGGCGACGCGGTGCTCGTCATTTTGCAGCGTCGGCACGAATATTGGACGGCTCTGATGGGACTCGCCAAGATCGGCGCGGTCGCCATTCCCGCGACGCATATGCTGATGGAAAAAGATCTCGTCTACCGCATGCAAAGCGCGGACGTGAAAATGGTACTCTCCGTCAACGAGGACGAACTGTGCGGACATATTCTCGCCGCGGCGGCAAAAGTCCCTTCCGTCAAGTACCTTGCGACGGTTGGAAGGCGCGACTGCTTTATCGACTTCAACGCCGAGGTGGAAAAACAGAGTGAAACGCTCGACTGCGAATATTTTTATACCCGCAGCCGCGACGACCGTACCCTTTTATACTTTACCTCGGGCACGACGGGAATGCCGAAAATGGTGTCCCTCAGCCAAAAATATATTTTAGGGCATATCGTCACGGGCAAATACTGGCTCAACTGCATGGACGGGGGACTGCACTTCACCCTTGCCGAAACGGGCTGGGCAAAGGCCAGTTGGGGGAAACTGTTCAGCCAATGGCTGTGCGGTTCCGCGATCTTCGTCTACGATTTTCACGGACGGTTCGAGCCCGACGATCTGATGCGCTATATCGCGAAATACAAGGTAACGACCTTCTGCGCGCCGCCGACCGTGTACCGCTTTATGGTCAAATCCGATCTCACAAAATACGACTTATCCAGCATCAGATTTATGATGACCGCGGGCGAGGCGCTCAATCCCGAAATTTTCAAACAGATCTACGAAAAGACGGGACATAAAATATACGAGGGTTTCGGTCAGACGGAATCCACCATCGTCTGCGCCACGTTTAGTCAATACGTGGGCATCAAGGCGGGATCGATGGGTAAACCTTCTCCCCTGTACGACGTACAACTTTTGGACGACGACGAGCAACCCGTCAAAGCGGGCGAAACGGGCGAGATCTGTATTCGGATCAAAGAAGACCAGTATGGACTGTTCGACGGCTATTATAAGGATAAGCCGCTCACGGATTCGGTTTTATACAACGGCTATTACCATTTCGGCGACCTCGCGTACATGGACGAGGACGGTTATTATTGGTTCGTCGGCAGAAAGGACGACATCATCAAAAGTTCGGGTTACCGCATCGGACCGTTCGAAGTGGAAAGCGCGCTGATGGAACATCCCGCCGTGCTCGAATGCGCGATCACGGGCGTGCCCGATCCCGAAGGCGTGCGCGGCCAACTCGTCAAAGCGACCGTGGTGCTCGCAAACGACTACACCGCCACGGACGAACTGAAAAAACAACTGCAAAATTACGTAAAGAAAGCGACCGCGCCCTATAAATACCCGCGCGTCATCGAATTCGTGGACGAACTTCCGAAGACGATCAGCGGCAAGATCCGCCGCGTGGAAATACGCGAAAACGATATTCAATAAAAAGATCCCGAACCGTTCGGTTCGGGATCTTTTTCTATTCGATTATTGTTCGTCCGCAAGCGTTTCCTGCGGGGTTTCTTCCGCGGGTTCCGCGGGAAGTTCGGTTTTCTCTTTCACATACGCGTTGGCGAGCGCGCCGCTCAGAATAAAGAACAGCAGCGCCGCGCCCGAGAATATGACGCTTCCCAGAACGACGGGATCCATCACCAGATCCAGAACGCCTGCCATACCGAGCGAACCGAGCACGATATAGGAAACGAGCCCGAATCCCGTTGTTACAGCCGCAAGAGGCACGAGCGGAGCGGCGCTCTTTTGCACGTCGGAGAAAGTGAACGCCGCGCGGAAGAACACGACGGCCGACAGCGCGAGCATGGTGAGATAGAGAATCGCGGACGGCAGGAAATTCGTGAGCATAAACGCCATCACCTCGTCGGAACTTCCGTAATCGCCGCTCAAGCCGAACACTGCGCCGATCTTATCCAGCGTCGCGTTGAAAGAGGCGAAATTGCCCAAAAGCAGAACGACGGCGACGAACGAGAATACGAACGCAAAGCCTTTCAAAGAGAATGCCACGACGTCGTTGAGCCCGATACGGTGGCTGAAAAGCGAATTTCCCACGGCGTACAGAGCGCCGCAGACGAGGGCAAAGATAAAGCAGAACATTCCGACAGGATTTAAGAAACACGCCGTCAACTGCCCTATCGCCAACAGGAACAGACAGCCCGAAAGATACAGCACGAAGAACTTTCCGAAGCGCGCGCTCTTTTTACGGCACAGCGAGATCGTCGTCAGTATGATAAAGACGAGCGAAACGATCTGTAAAAACAGATAACCGACGGGGTAACCGACCATCACCGCCATGCGGATATCGAGATCCTGCGCGTTTTTCAGCGCGTCCAAATTGCCGACCCCCTCGGTGCCCGTCGTAGACGAATACGCGATCTCCGCCTCCAGTTTTTCGAGTTTAATGAGGTTGACATTCTCCATGCCCGCCATCACTTCGTCTACGATCTTATACATGAGATCGATCATCTGTTTGGCAGCGGTTTTGTCGCCCTGCTGCACTAATGCCGTAAGTTCTGTGAGGCGTTTTTGATATTTGAGAATAATGTTCTTTGCTTTCGATTCCACTTGCTCGACGAGTTTCTGCATTTGTTCGGTATTCTCTTCCAGATCATAACCGACCGCGAACGCAGAAAACACGTTGAACACGTTCTGATCGAATCCTTTCTGGGAAAACATCGACGCGACGTCTTCCATATCTGCCGAACCGTTGATCAGATATGAATAAAAATCGTTATGCAAAGTTTCCTGCGGCACATATTTCACGGTCGTGAAAAATCCGCTGATAAACACGATGACGGATACGAGAAGCACCAGAGATTTCAGTATGTACGTGCGTCCGATCTCACATACCCTGCCCCAGCGAGTGCCGACGGGAAGATCGCTGACTTCGTCCTCCGCAAGACTCGCTCCGCAGCCGCCGCAAAATTGCGCGTCCGAAACGTTCTTTTTGCCACATTTTTTGCAAAATTTGTTCATTTTTCTCTCCTATTCACTATATTTGATCCGCGCAACAGCGCGCCGAATCCCGTTCAATAATCGATGCGGATCGTTTCCAGAATATCGTCGTATCCGATCGTTCTTCCGCCGCCCAGAATGACCGCCATCTGCGGTTCGTCGGAAAGGTTGATATCCATTTGCAGGGCGCGAGAAAGATAATCATCCATGCCGATAATTTTCGCGCCGCCGCCCGAAAGATAGATGCCGCTGTGCCAGATCGCCGCCGAAACCTCGGCGGGAAGTTTGGATAAGATCAGCCCCGCATACTCCACGACTTTATCGGCAAATACTTTCACAGGTTCATAGATATCCGCGGAGGAGACCGCGACCGATCTCGGCCGCCCCGTGGTAATATCCCGCCCGTTGATGACCATGCTCTCCTTATCGTTGGTATACAGGCTGGCGACCGTCATTTTGAGTTTTTCGCTCGTCAGGAGCCCGATTTTCAGATTGAAAGAATCCGCGACGTGGTCGATGATCTGACTGTCGATATTGCCGCCGCCGAGATTGAGACTGATGCCCGCGATCACGCCGTCCAGAGAAAACGCCGCGATATTCGTGCTCCCCCCTCCGATATCGATGATAAAGGAAGGATTCGTTTCGCTCAGCGAAAGGTTCTGCCCGAACGCCGCCAAAAACGGCACCTCGACGAAATTGACCGCGCCGATACGGCACGCGTCCGCAAGGCGGGAATATTTGTCTAAAAGTTCGTCCTGCGCGCCGCAGGGCACGCCGAACAGCACTTCGCAGCGCTTTGCCTGCGAGGGCGAAATACCCACTTTCTTCAAAAAATACGAGAGCATGATCGCAGCCATCCCCTCGTTGACGATATCCGCCTCGAACACGGGAAAGACAATGGTGGTAAATTCCGCGGTCTTGCCGATAAGGCGTTTCGCATCTTCACCGATGGCTTTCACGGTATTCGAACCTGCGGCGACCGCCACGCAGGAAGGCTCCGCGAGCACCACGCCGCTCCCGATTTTAAATATTTTCGTTACAGACGACCCGAGGTCTATCGCAAGTTTGATCATTGGAGTATCCCCATAGAAACGAGTTTTTCGCGCACTTCTTCTTTCGGCAAGCCAACGATGTTGGAAAAACTGCCGGTATAGGAACAGACCGGCGCGGGATGGTCCTGTATCCCGTAACTGCCCGCCTTATCCATAGGCGAGCCGGTAGAAACGTAAGCACGGATAAATTCTTCGTCGAGCGCGCGAAAGCGCACGACGGAGCGGCTGAAAAAACATTCTTCGCGCTCTCCCGCCAAAATACACACGCCCGTATAAACTTCGTGCTCGTTTGCGCTCAGCGCGCGGAGCGTTGCCGCAGCCTCCCCTTCGTCTTTGGGTTTTCCGAGCGCGCGGCCGCGAAACCAGACGATCGTATCCGCGCCGAGCACGGCGCAATCGGGAAACTTTGCAAATACTTCTTTCGCCTTGGCCCTCGCCAGCGCGCAGACGATTTCGGAAGGCGGCAAGGATAAATCCGCCCGTTCTTCCCCCGCGGCGGGAACCACCTCGAAATCGGGCACGATCTCCGCTAAGATCTCTTTGCGGCGCGGGGAACCGCTTGCCAAAATCAGACGCATATACTATCCTGTATAAATCGAAAGAAAGCCGCAAGGTCGTTGCGGCTGTTCGCTTATAAAATTTCCAGATTTTTGCGGAAGGACTTTTTGAACTCCGCATTGGCGGTCATCGCGTCGCGGATCTCCAGCGAAGCGTCGCCGTCCACTTCCGTTTTCATGATGACGGAATCGCCCAGAACGTCGCAGTTGATGCCCTTGATACAGCCGACGCAACTCCTGTCGAGACTCTCCGCGATGCGGAGCATGACGCCGAGTTTTCTGACGGCCTCCAGATCTTCTTCCTGCACGATATCTTTATATTTTACCCAGTCCGCCGCGGAAATGTCCTCTTTCTTGTGGCAGCCCGCCACAAACGCGGCCAACACGATCTCGCGGTGCGTGATGCCGTACAGCGTCGCGTTCAAAATCATGTAGCAACTGTGTTTCTGATGATTGTAGAACTTGATGCGGTTGCCGCAGTCGTGCAGCGTCGCCGCCACTTTCAAGATTTTTAGATACTGGCGCGGGAACTTGTGCAGAACGCGCAACTGTTTGAAGAGTTGAACGGAAAGGTTGACGACGTGTTCCACGTGCTTTTCGTCGCACTCGTAGTATTTCACGAGGCTGTTCAGGCTGTACCCGAGAATGTCCGAAATGGGCTTTTCCATCGTGATGGGCATTGCCTGGTTAAACATGATACCTTCTCTCAGTCCGCTGCCGCCGATGGTGAAATTTTCAAAGTGCATATAATGCACGAAAGATTTCACGACCGCGAGCGCCGCGGGAAGAATGTCCGCGCGCCCCGTGGACAGGCCCTTGATCTTCTTTTTCTTATCGAGGTCAAGCACCTTGATCATGTCGTATATGCTCTCGAAATCCTCTACGGGGAGGTTATAATTATGCACGGTATCCAAAGGATACTTACGCACCATTTTGCTGATCTTGAATATGTTACGGAACGAGCCGCCGACGCCGATCATCTGCACGTCGGGCTCGATATTGGACAGCCATTCGATGCCTTTGAGCTGTTCGGTGAAGAACTCTTCCACCTTTTCCGCCTGCTGTTCGGGGGAAAGCCCGTCGTCCTTGAAAAGATCCGTGAGCGTGACCGCGCCGAAAGGTAGCGTCACGTAATTGAGCATATTCCGACGGTTATAATAGACGATCTTCGTGCTGCCGCCGCCGATCTCCAAAATGATCCCCTTGGGGATATCCATGGAATTGATGACGCCGCGATAGACTAACGTAGCCTCCTCTTCCTCGCTCAGAACTTTTACTTTGATGCCGCACGTCGCCTGGATCTCATCCAGAAAACTGCGCTGATTTTTCGCGCGGCGCACAGCCGCCGTCGCCACCGCAATGATACGGTCCACGTTGCTCGCGTCGCACAGTTTGCGGAACATCTTCAACGTCTTGATCGTTTCCGCGACGCGCTGGGGTTTCAAGAACCCGTCTCTTTCCATATCCTGCCCGAGTCTTACGCTCTCTTTCAATTCGTCCACTACCATAAAATGCCCGTCGCCAAACAACTCTACTATGACGAGCCTCGCCGAATTGGAGCCCAAATCAATGATTCCGATTTTTTCCACTTATGCCACCTCTGCTGACTGATAATAAAACTTTGTCTATATATAATCACTACTATATATAAAACTCAACCGCATACATTATAACATTGAAAAAGCGGTTTGTATATAGTTTTTTCCATTTTTTGTGCAATTTTTTTTGTGAGATTTGTGTGAATTGGTCACATCGTGTTTTATTATGATTTTTTTTGTTTTTTTCAGGTTAATTATTGCATTTTTCACGGATTTTATACCTTAAAAAATGATAAGAGGCTGTACAAAATGCACAACCCCGCATACGATTATAACGTTAAAAGCAACGCGCGAAGCGCCTTGAAATCGCTGACGATATGATCGGCTCCCGCCTCTTCCAGTTCTCCTTCGCGGGCAAACCCTAGGCGCATCCCCACGCTTTCTACGCCGCATTTTTTCGCGCCGAAAATATCGTGCTCTCGATCCCCGATCATCAGGCTCTCCCCGCGCACGTCGCCCTTATCGAGGCGGG